>Ga0114129_10009321_pt1 | contig 14006 bp, 10 predicted proteins | sample RhiMetdeltSRZDD1_FD_80071 | JGI IMG/M metagenome (GOLD analysis project Ga0114129, IMG submission 80071) | Populus rhizosphere microbial communities from Tennessee, USA - Rhizosphere MetaG P. deltoides SRZDD1 (version 2) (version 2) | ecosystem: Host-associated > Plants > Roots > Rhizosphere >... | reverse complement strand
TGGCGGGAGGCGCCATCGGCATCGCGCTCGGTTTCGGGATTTCCTACGGCGTCCAGCGCGTGATGCAGTGGTCCGCGATGGTGACGCCGTCGGCGGTGGCGATGTCGTTCGGCGTCGCCGCGGCGATTGGCGTGTTCTTCGGGTTCTATCCAGCGCGGAAGGCGGCGCAGCTGAACCCGATCGACGCGCTTCGATACGAATAGGTGTAGGGGCGGGTCTTCAGACCCGCCCGCGGACGTCACAGAAATATCAAACGTCCGCAGCCAACTTCGACCTCGGATGCCACGTCTGACCATTTGAAAGCGTAGGGCCGGTTTCAGCCGGCCCACTTGGAGGCTATACCCATGGATCGTGTTCGAAAGATCGTTGTGACGGCGGGACTCGTCGCCCTCATGTCCGCAGGCGCCGTGGCGCTCTTCGCGCAGGGCGGACCGGGTCGCGGCGCGGGACAGTTCGGCCCCGGCGGACCGGGCTTCGGCCGCGGCCTTGGTGCGGGGTTCGCGCTCGGTCAGCTCGACCTGAGCGACGCGCAGAAGCAGCAGGTGCGCGACATCATGCGGCGCCACCGCGAGCAGTCGAGCGGGACGATGCAGCGGATGGAGCAGGCGATGCAGGCGCAGCGCGCGGCCATCAACCAGGTGCCGGTGAACGAAGCGGCGGTGCGGCAGGCGTCAGCCTCGCTGGCGGCCGTGCAGGCCGACGCGGCGGTCGACGAGGCGCGGCTGCACGCCGACATCTTCTCGATTCTCACCGTCGAGCAGCAGGAGAAGGCGAAGCAGCTCGAGGCGCAGGCACGCGCGCGCGGGCAGGAGCGCCGGCAGCGCACCCCGCGGCAGCAGAAGAGTCCCGTCTAGATCTCAGTTGAGGGTGGTCGTCCGCTCGGACGCCCACCCGATACCGATTCTGACCGCGGCCAGCAGCTGTTCGCGGCAGATGGGCTTGGGCACGCACGCCACCACCGTCTCGTGCAGCCGCTCGCCGTCCGCCCCCGACGGGTCGCTGCTCGCGAGCACGACGGCTGTTTTCGGGCAGTGCTGGCGAATCATCTTCGCCAGCCACACGCCGCTCGGCCCCGGCAGGTGCAGATCGCAGATCGCCACCGTCGGGCGGTTGCTCGCGAGCATGCCGACGGCGTCGAACGCGTCGCACGCGCGCGCCACCCTGTAGCCTTCGTTCAGCAGGATCCGCGACCAGACGTCGAGCACGCCGGGTTCATCGTCGACGATGAGGACGGTGTGGCGGGCAATGGTTCGTGCAGCCATATGCATTGGGGGGGTAGAGGACCGCAACAGTATCGATCACGAATCCGCGCGTCTGTACATCGGTGTACCTAACGCGACAATTCGGGTGCAGGCCGCTTCACAGTTTCGGGCGCGACACGCACTCGCATGCATTCGAGAGCAGCCGCGATCGATCGAGGATGTCGATCTGCCCGCGAAGGTGCGCGATGGCGCCGTCCGCGCGAAGCTTGTTGAGTCCCACCGTCACCGCGTGACGGGGCCCGCCGACGACCTGCGCGAGCGTGTCATGCGTGATTTTCAGGGAGCTCTCACCGGACTTTTCCGCCATCATTACCAGCCATCTCGCCAGCCTCTGACGGTGGGAATGGATGCGCGCGCAGGCGACCAGTGTGGAGATCTCGACGAGCTGGCGGCCGATGTGCGCGAGCACCGCCTGGCGAAGCCCCTTGTGGTCGTCGAACACGCGGCGCAGCGTCTCGACCGGAAGGCGATAGCCCGCCGACTCGAAGAGCGCGACCACGCGGTGCGGATGCTGCGGGATGCTGATGACGCTGCTGATGCCGAGCAGTCCTTCGGTTCCCACGAGTGCCACCGCGACCTGGTGTCCCGTCCTCATGACGCTGATCCAGCAGAACGCGCCCGTGTCGGGGAAGAAGGCGAGAGACACCGGATCCCCGGGAGCGGCAAACGTCTGACCGGCGGGCACCACGACGTATTCCGCTTCGGACAGGAGCATCGCCCGATCATCGTCGGGCAGTTGGGCCAGGATGCGGTTCTTCAGAAGGTTGATGGATACCTATACCGAATATGAGGTGAAATCAGGATGACACTGCTCGCGCCGAGCGTCTGTACAGCCATGTACAGGTTTGACGCCGTGCCACTCCGATCGGCCTGCGCCGACGATCATGTGTTGAACGCGCGAGCCGTCACCAGTCTACTGCGCGGGGCAGGGTTCGCGTGTTGATTCGGATCAATCACGTCGCGCGTCGATTCGCGCGGCGAGTCGCCGAACCGTTTCGCGCGCGTTCACGCGACTTCGGTTGCGTTCTTCGGGCGGTCGATCTCCATGCCGTAGCGGAGTCGTTTGAGGTAGAGACCTTTGCGCGAGAGGCCGAGCAGCTTCGCCGCTTCGTCCACTCCGCTCGTCCTGGCGAGGGCGACGCCGATCATCGTGCGCTCGAGGTGCTGGATGGCGGCGCCGAGCGGCTGATCGATGCGGACGACGATCTCGCTCGCCTCGAGCGGGCGCTCGGATGCGGGCACCGTGCGGCGCGATGCGGCGATGTCGGCGGAGAGGTGCTCGGGCATCAGCACGGCGCCGGGCTCGGCGAGCGCCGCGAGGCGGCGCATCTCGTTCGCGATCTGGCGTACGTTGCCCGGCCACCTGTAAAGGATCAGGTACTCCATCGTCTCTTCGGAGAGGCGCAGCTCGCCCTTGCCCATCTCCCTGGCGAATTTCTGCAGGTAGTGGTTCGCGAAGGCGGGGATTTCGACGCGGCGCTCGCGGACGGGCGGGATGTGCAGGCGGACGATGTTGAGCCTGTAGAACAGGTCTTCGCGGAAGCGGCCCTGCGCCACGAGCGCGTCGACGTCGGCGTTGGTGGCGGCGATGACGCGCACGTCTACGCGCTGCGGAAGGGTGTCGCCGATCGGGTGGACCTCGCCGGACTCGAGGAACCGGAGGAGCTTCGGCTGAATGTCGAGCGTGCTCTCGCCGATTTCGTCGAGGAAGAGGGTGCCGCCGGCGGCGGCGCGGATGACGCCGGCGAAGTTCTCGGACGCGCCGGTGAAGGCGCCCTTCCGATGGCCGAACAGCTGCGAATCGAGCATCTCGCGCGGCGTCGCGCTGCAGTTGAAGGGGAGGAAGGTCTTCGCCGCGCGGGGCGAGTAGCCGTGAATGAGGCGCGCGAGCACTTCCTTGCCGGTGCCGGTCTCGCCGGTGATGAGCACAGGGATGTTGACGGTGGCCACGCGGCGTGCGGTGTCGAGCAGCGTCTGCATGTCCTCGGCGACGAAAAGCGCGCCGGCCTGCTCCTCGACCGGCTCGGAGGGCCACAGCGCGGCGCGGCTGCGCTCCTCTTGACGCGCCTTTTCCAATTCAACTGCCGCACGCCCAATGCACAAAACGTCCGTGAGCGCCAAGGCGGCTGCAGGTGAAACAGGAACGTCGCACGACAGCACAACAGACTTTCCGGACCGAGTGGCGTCGCCAAGACGCAGAGCCATTCGGCCAGCCGGATTGTTGGCTGAATCGCGCGCAGCGTCTAACTTTTCCGCGACTGATGCGTTGGAGCTACAACGCACCATTTCAAGGATCGTGAGCAATTCAGCGCCAAGGAGCCTCGGGCTGTTTGCAAGATCGAACGCCGCTGCGATTGAGTTGACGACAGATCTGACAGGTTCCGATTCCGGATGGGCTGCAGGACTATGCGGATCAGCATTCAGGCGGACGCCGTCATCTATTTCAGAACGCAACGAGACGATTCCCTGAGTGAACCAGATTCGCTTCGCTCGCTCTTGAAGCTGGACCGCAAGTCGCGGTGTTTCGTTTCTGACGATCAATCCAAGCGAATGGTGGAAATGTCCTTGTATTTCCGCATTTTGCCTGACACCAGAGGAATCCGCTTGCTCGATCCGGCGCGCGCAGTCGCGTTCCTTGCCAAGTCGATCGGTTGCCTGCGCGGCTAGCAAGTGAATAGCGGCATTAAAAGCTTGGTCTTTAAGTGTGTTGGTGCGAGTTTCGACCGATTGAAGCCACTTCAGGGCGGCGGAGTATTCGTGGCGTCTCATCAGCCATTTAGCCTTCGTAAGAGAAGCCCATCTCTTGCCGTACCTGGGATCGAGCGTCGCAGAATCGTCTGAAGTGAACCCGCTGAGTTCAAGGGCCTGTTGGCACTTGCCAAGATCTCCAGTCGCCAGATAGACGCGCGCGAGAGCATCCGCGGCATCGGTGGCGAACGTGTTGGAATTGTTCTTCGAGATTATTCTCGTTAACGTGCGTTCGGCGTTTTCGAAATCACCCATCAACAACTGGAGGTAACCCGACATCACCTCGGCGGCCGCGCGGTGCCGCAAGCCCCCGTTGATAGTTGTGAGCTCGATCACGTTGTGAACGTGTTCCGAAGCTTCCCTGAAGTTGCACCGAAGGCAAGCTATGCAGCTTCGATTTATCAACATCCCACCGAGAAGCCACGCATTCGGTTCGGATTCGAGCAACGATGCAGCGATGTCGCAGTGACGGGTCGCTTCGTCAAGGTGGCCGCGTTGCCCTTCGAGCGTCGATACGCAGACGTGCAAGTACCCAGTTGCTGCAGAAACGCCAGCTTTTACGACCGCGGTTCGCACCTCGCGAAGCAGAGCACGCAGCGCATCGAGCGGTTGAGTATCGATCGCGATACGAAGGAAATGCAGATAAGCCCATGCCAACTGTTCGGGCGCGTTGGCCTCGCGGGCGAAGCGGATTCCCGCCTGTAGATGACGCCAAGCTGACGATTGATCTCCGGCATGCCAGCTAGCGACGCCGAGCGTTGTTTCGAGCTGCGATCTGACGCTCGGCGTCAACTTTTCAGCATCGATCTTTGCGAGCGGTGCTGCCGTCGTTTTGTCGCCAGTCAACTCCAGGACATAGGCAAGCAGGACCTTGAGGTTCGGCTCTACCTTGTCAGATCCGGCGCGCTTCGAAGAATCGATAAACTCGCGGAAGCGTCCCTTGCGTACCAGGCCAAGCGCCTCTTGGTAGGTCATGCGGCTCATCCCGTGAAAGGATGTTGCCGCAATGCGGCAACATCAACGATTGCGCGGTCGGAACACGAGTCGGCGGCGACTTGTATCTACAACAGAATCAGCCTGAAGTCGATCGATTAATGACGCAGCGACTTGCTCGAAGGCATAACTGTGTAGATCACTGAAAGCGTTGCTTTTGTTGGAGTACGCCGTCAGGACGCCGAGCAGATGATCGTCTTGAACCAAGGGCGTGCACAAAACGCTACGCAGCGGCGGCTCGAAAAAGTTGGAAAGGTTCGTCAGATCGAGGGAGGCATCCGCATTTGTGGACAGTCGACGTGTCGCGGCCGACCAGCCCGTAACGCGTTCACCCATCGGAATCGAGAGACCGACGAGACGACTGGAATCACCGACCGCGTGTCTGCACACCAACGTGTCTGTCGAGGCATCGTACGAGTACAGCGCGCAGACCAACGACGGCGTTAACTGTCGCAAACATTGAGACGCCGACTCAATTGCCTCGTCTATTGATGGAGAACGTAGGATCCTTTCGCGAGTTGCGATCAGCAGCGCGTTCTCGGCTGCGTTGGCCCTGATGTGACGCAGAGACGCGAAGTGATCTGAATCTACAGTCTCAGTATCAACACCGGCATACGAAGGTGCGAAGCGCTCAACGGCCTCCACGGCGGCAGGTGCGATGTCGCAATAAGCTTGGATGAAGGCATCGACAATCAACGGATCGTGGATTGTGCCTCGCCGCTCTTTGAGAATTTCGAATGCCTCCGCGACGCTGAGCCGCGGCCGATAGGGACGGTCAGATGTGAGGGCGTCAAAGCAGTCGACGACAGACAATATACGAGCGCCAATCGGAATATCGGTACCTGAGATGCCAGACGGATAACCGGAGCCGTCCCAGTTCTCATGGTGGTGTCTCACGATCGGAACAACGGGGTACGGAAACCTTACAGATGAGAGCAGGTCAGCGCCGAGGTCGGCGTGCCGTTTCATTTTTTCAAATTCTGCAAGAGTGAGTTTGCCAGGCTTATTAAGAATGTGTTCTGGGATCGCTAGCTTGCCCATGTCGTGGAGCAGAGCGGCAGCTTCGATGGCCTTCAGTTGCTTTTCATCGCTCACGCCCACTCGTTTCGCCAAGTGGACCGCATAGCTCTGAACGCGACGGATGTGACCGTGTGTTATCTGGTCTTTCGCATCGACGGCCATTGCCAGGGCCTCGATTGTCGAAAGGTACATTTCGTTAAGCTGCGAAACGTGTCGATTCGCATCTTCGAGACGGCCCATCGAAGTTCGAAACGTTGCGTATGAAATCAGAAGCAGTGGAACGATGATGCTCAAGACCGTCAGGTCAATACGCGCCGCGTAACTAACGAGCAGTATCGCTACCGAACTTCCAACGAAGTAGTTGATTCCAAAACCGGCAAAATGGCCCACCCAAATGGACGTCGCGGAGAGGTCCTTCTCGCCCGCGACTGCTTGCGCGACGAGCCAAGTGTTCGTTAGGAAATACAGGAGGGCAAAAACGAACAGGGGAAGCACGAGTTCTCGCAGCTCGTGCTGGTGGACACTTCCCGGCGCGATGTGAGCTAAGGCAAAGAATGTTGTCGCAGCCGTCCAGAACGCTACCGATGGGGCTGCTACATTAAACAGAAGTCGTCGGAGCGAGCGCGAGGATTGGTTGAGCCAGAAGGAGATGACCAGTGCGTCAAGAACCACTGTCAAGGTTCCCGCCGCCGGTCCGAACATCAGCGCTGAAGCAAAAACGAACGTCTCCGAAACAGAAAAGCGCGCTGACAGAGAAGGAACTTTGACCGTGAACGAACCCGTCAACAACGTCAGTACCGCCAGGGTGAACCATTCAAACCCCGGGGGAGACTGCACCGTGACCGCTAACGATTTCGCGATGATCGCTAGACCCACTGCGATCACAGCTCCCAGGTATGCGGAGTGCGGCCACGCGTTTTTGTTAATTTTTGCCGACATCTGAGAACTGGGACGACCAGGTCGCTTATCGGTTTATTCGCCCCAAATAATTAGTCGCTGCATTGCTTCCTCCGAGATCACAAATTTGGTTCGCTCGATGCCGGTGCGTCAGCCCAACTATTCGCCCCAAATAATCAGTCGCTGCATTTTTGTCCTCCTGAGAGACCTAATCACCCCACACCAGCGTGTCGCCCCAGATCAAGGTGTCGCCCCAGATCAAGGTGTCGCCCCAGATCAAGGTGTCGCCCCAGATCAAGGTGTCGCCCCAGATCAAGGTGTCACCCCAGATCAAGGTGTCACCCCAGACCAGCGTGGTGCCCGAAAACGCGACGCGACTGGCGCTTACTGATCCGCCGGCGATCGAAGTCGAGGTGGAATTCTTCACGCCACCACGCTCCATCATCACGAGCGACGCCAGCACGTTCAGGCTGCCCGCACCTTCGCGCACGACCCCGAGGCCAGGCAGCCGTTCCGCGCCGAGCTGCAGCAGCGACCGGAGCGCCTCCGGATTCGACTTCTCGTTGCGCTCGAGCAGCAGCGCCGCCGCGCCAGCCACCACCGCCGATGCCATGCTCGTCCCCGACAGCTCCAGCCGCGCGTCCTCGCCGCTGCCGACCACCAGCTCCGGGTGCTGCTGCGCAATCACCGCGTTCGGCGCCAGCAGGCTCCGCACCTTGTTGCCCGGCGCCAGCAAGTCCGGCTTCAGCAGGCGGTCGATCATCGTCGGCCCCCGCGAGCTGTAAGTCGCAATCACGTCGTCACTGCGGAACGGCGTCCCCTTCGTGTTCACCGCGCCCGCGGTGATCGCATACGGGCAGTTGCCGGGCGACGTGACGCCGCCGAGAATCTCCCTGCCGTCGGCCGTCTTGCCGACGTTGCCCGCGGCCGCGACCGTGACGATGTTCACGCGCCACGCGCGCTCGATGGCCTGGCACACCGGGTCGTCGCGCCACGACTGCTGCACGGGCGCGCCGAGCGAGAGGTTGATGACGTTGATCTGATAACGACGGCGATTGGCGATGACCCAGTCGATGCCTTCGACGAGATCGCTGATGTGTCCCGAGCCGTCCGCGCCGAGCACCTTCACGCTCACCACGTGCGCGCCTGGCGCGAGGCCGCGGCCGTTGCTCTCCATCGTCCCGGCGCCGGCGATGATGCCGGCGAGATGCGTCCCGTGCCCCCACTCGTCCCTGCCCGTTCCCTTCGGGTCGAGCATGTCCACGCGCGCACTCACCTGGCCGCGCAGCTCCGGAACGACCGTGACGCCGGAATCGAGCAGCGCGATGCCGATCCCCTTGCCCGTGACGCCGTGCTTTGCGGGACCCAAACCACCGGTCCACGCCTGGTCGGCGCCGATGGACACGTCGGTGACCGCCATCTGTCCGCGCATGACGTGATCGCCGGAGAGTTGCGGGACGTCGGCATCGGAGGCGACTTCGTCGAGCCGTCCGGCCGGCACGTCGAGGACCGCGCCGCTCGCCAGCACGCGCCGAACCGTCAGCCCATGGCGCGCCGCGATGGCCGCGACCTGTTCGGCCGTGCCGCTGACGATGACGGTCGTCGCGGTGGCATCGCCGGAATCCAGGTGGCGTTGGAGATCGTCTGACAGATGCGCCCGCTTGCCCTGCGCATCCGCTCCGGAGACCGCCGTGAAAAGAACTGCGGCTGATGTGAGGGCTAGCCGCGCCGTTCGCAGCATCCGTCGGTTTCCGGATGCTGCGGTGTGCCCCGCTTCCGCCAGACACGTCTGGCGCTGCGGGCAGAAGATCGCCATGGGTCTTTCCTCTATCGGGCCTGCTGTTCGGGCCCGGTTCGGGCGTTCATTTAGGCCGGGCGAGCCAACCCGGCGTTGATCGATCAGCGCGTCAGCGGCCGCTGGTCGAAGGAGGCCTGCGCCGCCGACGCTGGAAACGCCTGCGGCCGGAAGCCGAGATCGTGAAGCGATTCGACGAGCACGCGTTGCGAGCCGCCGATAGTCCGAATGGTCTGCAGCCGGCCCTCACGGATCCGGTTGTAGATCGTCCGCCGCGACACGTTCAGCAGTACCGCGGCCTGGTCAATCGAGACGCTTCGTCCGAGCCTGGGTTCGAGGGTGTTCACTGGGATCGTCGAAGTTGCTGCACTATCAATGGACACCTTGTTGCCCTCCGTGCCCTCAGCAATGGCACGAGCGGTGCCAGCAAGCTGTGCAGAGCAGCGTGCGGGATTTAAGAGATTGATGGCAAACGAGTTAAATGGGCAGAGTGTGCCACGTGTGCGGATTCGCCGATACCATGGGCAGAGCCAGCCGGTTGCCCCACGCCATGCTTGAGCCGGCGCGTGACGCAGAGGTAACGACGGACGGGCGTGCAACGGACGTGCTTTGCACGGGGATTTTCGTGGTTTACGTATCCAGCACGGGGGCTGGTTTGCACGGCCAACTTCTTGGCCGGGCGTGCAGAATCTGACTGCCCTATGAAAGTACGACTGCTTGGCATCGTGATCACTGCGGCCATCCTCGCGGTTGGCTTTATTTTCTGGCGATCGACCGCAGCTCCGGATGACGGCTCGCCCGCGGCCGTTGCCGACAGGGAGCCGCGCCGCGGCGGCCAGATCGTGACGTCCGGCCGGGCGGGCCCGCGTACCTTCAACCGCCTGATCGGCCAGGAGCAGGTCTCCCAGGTCCTGAGCGTGCTGATGCAGGGGCGGCTCGTCCGCGTCAACTTCGCGACCTTCGAGGTGGAGCCGTGGCTCGCGGAGAAGTGGGACGTCTCGGCCGACCGCCTGACCTACACGTTCCACCTTCGTCCCGGCGTCACCTGGTCCGACGGCGTTCCGTTCACCTCGGACGACGTGCTGTTCTCGCTGCGGGCGATCTTCGATCCGAAGAGCGAGAGCTTCATTGCGGACACGCTGAAGGTCGAAGGGAAGCCGATCACCGCGTCGGCGCCTGACGCGGCGACCGTCGTGATCAGATATCCGGCGCCGTCGGGGCCGGGCCTGCGGCTGCTCGACAGCCTGTGGGTGCTGCCGAAGCACAAGCTCGAAGGCGCGCTCGAGGCCGGCACGTTCGCCAGGGCGTGGGGGACCGACACGGCGCCTTCGGAGATCGTGGGCACCGGCCCGTTCGTCCTCCGCGAGTACGTGCCGAACCAGCGGCTGATCTTCGATCGCAACCCGCGCTACTGGCGCAAGGCCGCCGACGGCACCGCGCTGCCGTACCTCGATCGCATCGTCTACGAAATCGTCCCCGACCAGGATGCGGAGCTGCTGCGCCTGCAGTCGGGTGACCTCGACCTGACGCAGAGCGAACTGCGCCCGGACGACTACGTGCCCGCCAAACGCGCGGAGGACAAGGGAACGCTGAAGGTCACCGAGGTCGGCCTCTCACCGCAGGCCGACGCCTTCTGGTTCAACCTGAAGCCCGAGGCGTGGAAGGACGATCCGCGCTTCGCGTTCGTGCGCCGGCCCGAGTTCCGCCAGGCGATTTCGTACGCCGTCGATCGCGAGAAGTTCGCGGAGAACGTCTTTCTCGGCGCCGCGGTGCCCATCTGGGGACCGGTCACGCCGGGCAACACGCTGTGGTTCTGGCCCGACGTCCCGCGCTACTTCCATGACGTGAACAAGGCGAAGGACGTGCTCAAGGGCCTCGGCCTCGAGGACCGCAATGGCAACGGCGTCGTCGAGGATGCGCAGGGCCACGAGGCGCGCTTCACCGTCATCACGCAGCGCGGCATCGGCTGGTTCGAGCGCGGGCTCGCGGAGCTGCGCACGCAACTCGCGCAGGTCGGCATCGCCATCGAGCCGGCGCCGCTCGAGAACGCGACGATGAACCAGCGGATGGTGAAGTCGGACTACGAGGCGATGTACTCGCGCTTCGGCAGCACGGACGTCGATCCGGCGTCGCAACTCGACATGTGGTTGAGCAGCGGCGACGCCCACTTCTGGCACTTCGGCGACACCAACCCCGAGCCGTGGGAAGCGCGCATCGACGCGCTGATGAAGGAACAGATGGCGACGTTCGACCAGGCGCGCCGCAAGGCGATCTTCAACGAGGTGCAGCGCATCTTCGCCGAGAACCTGCCGGTGATCTACTTCGCCACCCCGCGCATGTATTTCGCCTACAACGCGCGCGTGCAGGGGGTGAAGCCGTCGGTGCTGCGTCCGGTCGCGCTCTGGAACGCCGACATGCTGAGCGTCCGCTCCCCCGGCGGCGGCGCGTCGTCTGGCGCTCCATAAGGGGGCGCGCCTACCATGTGGGCCCCGTGAAGGGGCGCCCTACTGTTCTGGCGCCCCGTGAAGGGGCGCCCTACACTACGTACCGTTGACACGCTTTCTCGTCCGACGCCTCCTCTTCGCGCTGCTGCTGGTCGTCGCGGTCTCGACCTCCGCGCTCCTGCTCACACGCCTGGCGCCCGGCGACATGACGACCGAGCTCGGCCTGCAGGCCAGGCCGGAGGAGGTCGCACGGACGCGCGCGCGGTTCGACCTCGATCGCAGTCCGGTCGCGCAGCTCGGCGGATGGGCGCTTCGCGCGGCACGCTTCGACTTCGGCGAGTCGTTTCTCTATAACCGTCCTGTCGGCGGACTGATTCGCCGCGCCGCCGGCAATACCGCGGTCCTCGCGGTAGCCGCCCTGGCAATCGCGACGTGCCTCGGCATCCCGCTTGGCATCGTCACCGGCAGCCGGCGCGGCGCGCTGGCGGGCGCCATTCGCGCGGCGTCACTCGTCTGCCTCTCGATACCGCCGCTGCTCACGTCACTGTTGCTCCTCTTCGTGGCGTCGCGCACCGGCTGGCTGCCGACGGGGGGCATGACGTCGGTTGAAGCCGTTGACGCAGGCTGGTCGGCGTGGATGCTCGACGTCGCTCGGCACTTGCCGCTGCCCGCACTCGCGCTGGCGCTGCCGCTTGCGGCCACCTTCGAGCGCCTGCAGGCGCAGGCCATGTCCGAGACCATTCACCAGCCGTTTGTCGTCGCGGCGCTGGCGCGCGGCGCCACCTGGCGGCAGCTGCTCATCGATCACGCGTGGCGCGCATCGTTGCGATCGATGTGCGCCATCTACGGCCTCGCGATCGGCGCGCTGCTGTCGGGCTCGTTCGTCGTCGAGTACGTCACCGCGTGGCCCGGCCTCGGCCGACTGATGTACGAGGCGCTGCGCGCGCGGGACATCTATCTCGTGGCCGGATGCGCCGCGATGGGCGGCGTGTTCCTCGCTTTCGGCAGCCTCGTCTCCGATCTGCTGCTCTTTGCCGTCGACCCGCGCGTGCGCGAGGGGCAGACGGCGTGAAAACGGCCGGCCGCGCGTTGCTCATCGCGATCGTGCTCGTCGCGGTCGCGGCGCCATGGCTCGCGCCGAACCCACCGGATCGTCAGTTCGACAGCTACCTCTTTGCGCCGCCAACCCGGATCCACGTCGGCGGGGAGTACGGCGTCTACTTCTATCCGATGCGCCTCGTCAGCCGGCTCGAACGCCGCTTCGAGGAGGAGCGCGGTCGCCAGGTTCGCGTCGAATGGTTCGGGCGCCGCCTGCTTGCCTCGTCGGACGAGCGTGAGCCGCTCCTGCTGCTCGGCGCGGATTCGTACGGCCGCGACATCTTTTCGCGGCTGCTCTACGGCTCGCGCGCCTCGCTCGGGCTCGCCGTGCTGGCGACGCTCGCCTCGATGCTGTTCGGCGCCGCCATCGGCAGCGTCGCGGGATTCGCCGGCGGAACCGTCGACGAGGCGCTGTCGCGTTTCTCGGATTTCGTGCTCGTCCTTCCCGCCATCTACGTGGTGCTCGCGCTGCGCGCCGTGATGCCGCTGGTGCTCCCGCCCGGCCAGGTGTTCGCGTTGCTCGTCGGCATCTTCGCGCTCGTTGGGTGGCCTATCGTCGCCCGCGGCGTGCGCGGCATCGTCGCGTCGGAGCGCGAGCGCGAGTACGTGACGGCCGGCCGCGCCCTCGGGGCGGGGCCGCTTCGCCTGCTCGCCGTGCACCTGCTTCCGGCGACGCGCGGCTATCTCTCGACGCAGGCGACGCTGCTGCTCCCGTCGTTCATCCTCGCGGAAGCGACGTTGTCGTACGTCGGTCTCGGATTTCCCAACAGCGTGCCGACGTGGGGGACGATGCTTTACGATGCGTCGAACGTGTCGCTCGTCGTGGACGCACCCTGGATGCTGGCGCCCGCCGCCGCGATCTTTCTCGTCGTGCTCGCCGTGAACCTGTTCGTTCAGGGAAGCGGACACAGCCCCGTTCAATTGGAACCGTGAGCGTCAGGCTCGCGAACGATCGTGAGCGCGAGACGTACGCAGTTCGTGCAACGTGCGCTCGTGTGATCGAGCCCGTCACAACTTTCGGCGTGATAGTGCGCTGAGGACGCAAGCATAGGTACAATTGGAGCCATGAGCTCCAAGAAGTTCGCCGGCGTCTTCACCCCCATCGCGACCCCCTTCACCAGCGAAGACACGCTCGACGAGAAAGCGCTCGCCGGCAACGTCAAGCGCTGGATGACGACGCCGCTCACCGGGCTCGTGGTGCTCGGCTCCAACGGCGAGGCGCCGCAGCTCGAGGAGGAGGAAGCGGAGCGCGTCATCGAAATCGTCCGCGCGGGCATGCCGAAGGACCGGCCGCTCATCGCCGGCACGGGGCGCGAGTCGACGAAAGCGACCATCGTGGCGACCAGGCGCGCCGCGGACCTGGGCGCCGATGCCGCGCTCGTGCGCACGCCGTCCTTCTTCAAGTCGCAGATGACCAGCGAGGTGTTCATCCGTCACTATGCAGAGGTCGCCGACGCGTCACGCATCCCCGTCCTGCTTTACAACGTGACGATGTACACCGGCGTGACGATCGGCGCCGATGCGGTCGAGCAGCTGTCCGCCCACCCGAACATCGTCGGCATGAAGGAGTCGGGCAACGACCTGCTCTACATCAGCGAGTGCGTGAACCGGACGCCGGACGATTTCACGGTGCTCGCGGGCTCCGCAACGACGCTCTTCCAATCGCTCTGCGCCGGCGTTGACGGCGCCGTGCTCGCGCTGGCGGCGCTGCTGCCGGATGAGTGCGTGCAGATGGTGAAGCTCGTCAAG
>Ga0114129_10009320_pt1 | contig 14007 bp, 15 predicted proteins | sample RhiMetdeltSRZDD1_FD_80071 | JGI IMG/M metagenome (GOLD analysis project Ga0114129, IMG submission 80071) | Populus rhizosphere microbial communities from Tennessee, USA - Rhizosphere MetaG P. deltoides SRZDD1 (version 2) (version 2) | ecosystem: Host-associated > Plants > Roots > Rhizosphere >... | reverse complement strand
GCCACCATACCACACCGCGTCAAACCCCACCCCCCTCCTTTTCCCACGCCAAGCCCGGCAATGTTGGACGCGTTCGTTGCATCAACCGAAGTTCCAGGCAGAGCTACGCGAGGCAAGCCACCAACCGAATTCCCGACCAGAAACAGACGAGGCGAACTACCTCACCGGTCGCTTAAGCGCTCCCCAACCCTCTCGCATATGCGCTCCGGCAACCCTTCGGATGCCCCAGCAGGCACCGAGAAGGGGTCAGATGCGAGGCGGCGAGGAGCGAGACGCCCGAGGCGTAGGCCGCCTACGCCGCAGGGCGTCTCCGACGAGCCAACGAAGCAGATGGCCCCTTATCGGTGGCTGCGTCGCGCATCAAGACTCGCCACATACGCTGCACCAAAAACGAACACGATCGCCGTGTAATACGCAAACATCACAAACGCCACCAGCACCGCAAACGGACCATATATCTGGTCATAAACTCCAAATCGCCGGATGTACCAGGCAAACAGCTGCTTCGCGAACTCCCACAGCATGGCGGCCAGGATGGCGCCGATCAGCGAGGCCACCACGCTGGGTCGCCGCCGGGGGACATAGTGGTAGGCGAAGTAGAACATCATCGACGAGAGCGTGACGCTGAAGCCGCCCGTGGTCCAGTACCACCAGGCGGGGGGCATCTGGAGCGCCTCGAAGAAGAACTCCTGGAACCACTGAAACACCCACGTCACCGAGCTCGCCGCGAACAGCAGCACGGTGAGCAGCAGCACGAGTCCCGCGTCGAGCAACATGTTCCGGAAGTACTGCCCGCCCCCCTTCACGCCGAGCATCCGGTGCATGACCAGCCGCGAGGCCCCGAAGAGCGGCGTGGAGAAGAAGACGAGCACGAGGGTGCCGGTCAGGCCCGACACCGCCCGCGTGTCGATGATCCGCAGCAGGACCGCGCCGATCTCGCGGCGGTAGACCGGGAAATTCCGCGTGAGCTGGCCGACGACCTCCTGCTTGGCCTGGTCGCCCGAGAGGACGAACCCGGCCGTCGACACGCCGAGCAGGCTCAGCGGGATGCAACAGACGAGGAAGAAGAACGCCAGACCCGCGGCCAGGAAGAAGCCGCTCTCGGAAAAGAAGCGCGAGAAGGCTCCGCGGATCGCGAGCATGCGCTCACAGCAGCCCGCGCACGAGGCCGCCGTCCACCTGCACCGCCACCCCCGTCACGTACGAGGCGCGCTCGGAGGCCAGGAACACCACCATGTTGGCGAACTCCTCCGGCGTCCCGATGCGGCGGACCGGGACGTCCTCGACCGCGCGGGCCAGGAACTCCTCGCGCGGGAGCCCGGAGAGCTTCTGGCCGCCGAGAAAGCGATCGGTCATGATCTTGCCCGGGCAGACGGTATTCACGGTGATGCCATCCTTGCCGAGCTGGCCGGCGAGCGTCTTCATCATTCCGGCCACGCCCGGGCGCACGGCGTTCGACAGGAGCAGCTCCGGGATCGGCTGCTTCACCGACACGGACTGGATGGTGAGGATGCGACCCCAGCGGCGCGCCTTCATCGAGGGGAGCACTCCCCGCACCAGCCGCACGACGGACAGCAGCGAGACGTCGAAGGCGCCTTGCCACTGCTCGTCGGTCATGTCTTCGAAGAAGCCGCGCGGCGGCCCGCCCGCGTTGGCCACGAGAATGTCGACGCCGCCGAACGTCTTCAGCGCTCGCTCGACGAGCGCCGCCACGTCGTCCTTGCGGGTGACGTCGGCCGGCATGGCCAGGACCTCCGCCTTCGTCTTCGCGCGCACCTCTTCCGCCGCCGATTTCAGATCGCTTTCGGTGCGCGCGCACATCACCACCTTGGCGCCCTCGGCGGCCAGGCCCATCGCGCACGCCTTGCCCATGCCCTTGCTCGCCGCCGTCACCAGCGCCACCTTGCCGGCCAGTCCGAGATCCATCGCTCACGCCCTCCGGGTCAGGTCTGTTTGAAGAATTCCGCGCGGTCGCCCGTCGTCACCTCCACGCGGCGACTCTTGTTGTCGCGCAGCACCTCGAGGGTCAGCCGCTCGCCGGGCTCGTGGCGCCAGAGCGAGAGGTAGAGGTCCTTGCGGCTGCCCACCTCGTGCGCGTCGAGCGATACGATCACGTCGCCTTCCTGCAAGCCGCCGCGCGCGCCGGGGCCATCCGGCACGATGCCGTCCAGCACCACGCCCTCGTCGATGGCGTGGGCGAACACGCCGAGCCAGGCCCGCCGCGGCCGGCTCACCACCCGCCCGTACCGGAGCAGCTCGCTCTCGTGCTCCCGATAGCAGTCAATGGGGATGGCCAGCGAGCACCGCACGATCTCGTTGAGGTTCAAGTAGAGCACGCCCAGGAGCGAGCCCGTCATGGAGAACAGCCCGCCGCCGCCGAAGCCGGGATTCTGGGCGCTCGAGACGATTCCGCGGTCGAGCAGGTACTCCCAGTACGCCTCGAACTCCCCGAGGTACGTCACCATGCCGCCGCCCACGCGCCGCTCCTGCGCCGCCGTCGACGCCACCGCCACCACCGGCTCGCCGCGGTCCAGCTCCGTGGTCGTGGCCAGCGGCGCCGCCACCAGGCCCTGTCGCTTGACGCGCAGCACGGCCAGACCGGTCTCGAAGTCTTGCCCGACGACCTCCGCCTTCACGCGGCGTCCTTTGAGGAAGGCCACCTCGATGGTGTTGGCGCCCATCACGACGTAGTTCACGGTGAGGATGAGCCCGCCCGCATCGACCACGACCCCGCTGCCCATGCGCTCGTTGCCGAGGATTCGCGTGGACGGGTGCGACCGCGGGACGGTGGCGTGGAGATTCACCACCGTCTGCAGCAGGTGCTTCGCGAACTCGACGGACGCGTCCATCAGTGGCGCCGGAGATGCCGGTCGAAGAATTCCGCCACGCGTCGATGCGCGTCGGCGTCCGCGCTGGCATCATAGCCGACGGTCGCCCCGCAGCACTCGTTGGGCAGGGTCGCGTTCTCGACGTCGGCGAGCCAGACGCGTGGCTGGCCCTTCACGTCGAAGTAGTGAACGGCGCCCGGATAGACGACCAGGGTGACGTCGGCGCCCTTGGCGCGCTGCTTCTCGGCGAGCTCGACGCACTCGGCGGCCGGCGTCCAGTCGTCGGCGGCGCCGATGAGCAGCAGCAACGGCCGCGCCGAACGCTCGTTCACGAGCGAGGGACAGCCGCCGGGATACAGGCCGACCGCGGCCCGGAAACCGGGCGCGGGAATCTTGACGCCGCGCTGCCGGGTGCGCTCGAGCGTCGGGCCATTCACGGCCGCCATCGAGAAGACGCCGCCGTTCGACCAGCCCATGATCCCCACGTGCTCACCGTCGACGTAGGCGCGGCCGTGGAGCCAGCGGAGCGCACCGACGGCGTCGTCGAGGCGAGCGGTGTTCGGCACGTCATCACCCGGCCGGCAGGTGCCGACGATCCCGCGCGGGCCCCAGGAGTCGACGACGAGGGCGACGTAGTCGCGATCCTTGAGCCAGCGCGCCCACTCCCGGTTCGATTCCGACACGCCGTGGCAGCCGTGCAGCAGCACGACGGCGGGGAACGGGCCGCCTCCCCGCGGACGAAACTCCTCCGCCGCGATGCGGACCGGCGCACCCGGCGTGACGTTGTCGAAGGACACGGCGGTGGAGGCACAGCCGGCGAAGACAACGGAGGCGGCGAGAGCCGCCGCCCGGAATTTGCCCAGCATGGGCCCGAGCATACACCGAAGCGACGGTATAGAATCTGGCCATGGCCGACGGCGTTCGTCTGATCGTCTACAGCGATTACCTCTGACCCTGGTGCTATCCGGCGGCGGTCCGCCTCCGGCGACTCCAAGATCAGCTCGGCCCCTCGCTGGTCGTCGAGCACCGAGCGTTTCCGCTCCGGCCGACCCCGGTGACGCCCGTACCGTTCAAGGGCACCTACCGCGAAGAAGGCTGGCGGCGCTGCGGTCAGATGTCGGCCGTCGACGGCATCACGTTCACCCCCTGGCCTCACGACCGCATGCCGAACTGGAGCCTGCCCGCCCTGGAAGCCGCCAAGTGCGTCGCGCGGCAGAGCGACGAGATGTTCGAGCGCGCGCACCAGGCGCTCTACGCGGCGTTCTTCACGCACAGCCGCAACATCGCCGACCCGGCCGTCGTGCGGGAGATCGTGGCCGCGGCCGGCGCGGACCTGTCCCGGTTCGACGCCGATCTCGAGACGGGCGCCGGCCGTGAAGCGGTCGTGAAGGACTACGAGGCCGCCGTCGCCGAGGGTGTCCGCTCCATTCCCACCGTGATCGTTCCGGAGACCGGCCGAGCGCTGGTCGGCCTCGTCGACGCCGCGATGTACCGGGCCGCCGTCGAGGAAGCGGCCGGCTGAGCGCTCCGCCTCCGCTGCTCTTCGGGTCCGATCCCACGCCCGGCCTGGTGGCCGCCTCGCTCAGCGAGGACGGCCGGGCCATTCGCCTGTGGCTCCGCGACGGCGACCGCGTGCGGACCGAGATCGCGGCCTTCACGCCGTTCCTGCTGGCCGCGGACGTCTCGCTCCTGACCAACGCGCCCGGCCTGACGGCGCTGACCGAGCTCGATGGGCCGGGCGCCCTCCGCTTCATGGCTCGGTTCAACACGTGGGCGGCGGCGCTTGGGGCGCGCGACCGCTGTCGCGACGCGAGCGGCCAGGCTGCCGGCGCGCCGACCGCGCCCTATCGGTTCCTTCCCGATCCCGTCCATCAGTACCTGCTGCTCACCGGCCGCACGTCCTTCGGCGGCATGCGATACCGCGACCTCCGCCGGATGGCGCTCGACATCGAGGTGGTCACCACGGAGGGCTACGAGTTTCCGTCGGCCGCGCGCGCCGGCGACCGGATCGTCGCCATCGCACTGGCCGACTCTCACGGTTTCCGCGAGGTGCTGCGCGGCGACCTTCTCGACGAGGCGACGCTGCTCGCCGAGTGCGGGCGGTTGATTTGCGCGCGCGATCCCGACGTCCTCGAGGGCCACAACGTCTTTCGCTTCGACCTCGAGTATCTGGAGATGCGCGCGCGACGACACGGCGTGCCGCTCGCCTGGGGCCGCGACGGCAGCTCGCTGCGCGGCCGGCCGGCGCGGCTCTCGGTGGCCGAGCGGACCATCGGCTTCCGGCGCTACGAGGTCGCGGGCCGCCACGTCGTGGACACGTGGATGCTGGCGCAGCTGCACGACGTGGGCGCGCGCGATCTGCCGTCGTTCGGGCTGAAGGACATCGCCCGTCACCTGGGGGTGGCGGCCGCGGACCGCACCTACGTCGACTCCTCGCGGGTGGCCGAGGAGTTCGCCGCGAATCCGGACCGCCTGATGGCCTACGCGGGCGACGACGCGCTGGAGACGCTGGCCGTCTCCGCGATCCTGTCGCCCGCGTACTTCGCCCAGGCGCAGCTCTTGCCGTTCGACTATCAGTCCGTCACCCTGCGCGGCTCCGCCGCCAAGGTCGATGCGCTGATGCTCCGGGAATACCTGCGGCGCGGGCACGCGGTGCCGGCGCCCGGTCCGGGTCAGAACGTCGGCGGCGGCTTGACGGCCATCTGGCAGCAGGGCGTGGCGGCGCCGGTGCTCCACGTCGACGTCACGTCGCTCTATCCCTCGCTGATGATCGCCGGGCGCGTCGCCCCCGCCGGGGACGCGCTCGGTATCTTCCTCGAGCTGCTCACCCATCTGCGGGAGGTTCGCGTGAGCGCCAAGAGGCTCGCGCAGGCCGCCCTCACGGAGGACGAGCGCCACCATCAGCAGGCGCTCTCGCAGTCGTTCAAGATCCTCATCAACTCCTTCTACGGGTATCTCGGCTTCTCGTCGGCTCACTGGAACGACTTCGAGGCGGCCAACCGCGTCACCGCCGAGGGCCGTCGCATCGTCACCCTCATCGTCGACCGCCTGCGCGAGCTCGGCGCCACCCCCGTGGAGGCAGACACCGACGGCGTCTACTTCACGCCTCCGCCCGACCACGACCAGACGCGCGACGCCGCCCTGCTCGACGGGGTGGCGGCCGGGCTGCCGGCGGGAATCACGCTCGAGCTCGACGGGCGCTACGCCGCGATGTTCTCGTACAAGATGAAGACGTACGCGCTGCTGGACGGGCGCGGGCGCATCACGCTGAAGGGCTCGGGGTTCCGCTCGCGCGGTCTCGAGCCGTTCCAGCGCCGCGTGATCGAGGAGCTCGTGCGATTGCTGGTGACCGGCCGGCGCGCCGACGCCAAGACCGTGGTGGACCGCTGGCTCGCCGACTTCGCCGCGCATCGCGTGGACGTCCGCACGTTCGCACGCACCGAGACGCTGCAGGAGCCGCTGGAGGTCTACCGCGAGCGGGTGACGGCCGGCGTGCGCGCGCCCTCGGCGGCCTACGAGCTGGCCGCCGCCAGCGGTCGTCCCGTTCAGCCGGGCGACCAGATCTCCTACTACGTCATCGGTCGCACGGCGCGCGTTGCCGTCAACGAAGCGGCGAAGCTTGCCAGCGCGTGGGATCGCGAGCGCCCCGACGAGAACGTCGAGTTCTACCAGTCGAAGGTGCTCGAGATCTGGCAGCGCTTTCGCCGGTTCAGCGAGATCGACGGCCTCGTCCCTTACGTCGAGGACGAGGCCGAGTCAGCGCAGCTCAGTCTGTTCTAGCGGCGCCAGCTCCCGCCGCCCGGCCCGCCACCGGCGCGCGGTCGATCGCCCCTCGGCCCGCCGCCACCGGGACCGCGCTGCGGCTGCGGCCGCGCCTCGTCGACGACGAGATTGCGGTCACGAAAGAGCCGACCGTTCAGCATCTCGACGGCCTTCTGCGCCTCTTCTTTGCTCGCCATCTCCACGAACCCGAAGCCCCGGGGCCGTCCGGTGAACTGGTCCGTGATGATGCGCACGGTCTCGACGTTGCCGGCCTGCGCGAACAGCTCGCGGAGGTCCTCTTCCGTGGCCTGAAACGATAGGTTTCCGACGAACAACTTGGCCGCCATCTCGCGAACCTCCTGCCCCGGTGAAAGCGGCGAGCGACGATTGGGAGCTCCTGGCCCTCGCTAGGCCCAGAGAGTAGTGACAGGAGGCAACGCATGTCAAGGCCCGTAGGGAGGTCTACGGATAGACGCCCCGCGTGGCGCCGCCGTCCACCGTGATGCAGATGCCGGTAATGAAGGAGGCGCGTGCCGAGCTGAGGAAGCACACCACGTCCGAGATGTCCTCCGGTGTGGCAATTCGCCCCAGCTTGTACGGCGCTTCCGCAGCCGCGCGCATCTCGGCGACCGACTTACCCGCTGCCTTCGCCTGCTGCTCCATCAGCGAATCCCAGCGCTCGGTGCGTGTGGCCGCCGGCGACACGGCCGTCACCAGGATGTTGGACTCGGCGCCGAGATCGGCGAGGCCCTTTGTAAAGTTGATCAACGCGGCGTTGGCGGCGCCGCCCGTCAGGTAGACGGCGGTGGGATTGCGGGCGGCCGCCCCCACGACGTTCACGATGCGCCCGCCGTGCTGCGACTGCATGACCGGAAACACGGCGCGGGCCATGCGGATGTAGCCCAGGAGCTTCAGGTTCCAGTCGCCGATCCACTGGGCGTCCGGGATGTCCAGGAAGGCGCCGCCGCGAATGGCGCCGGCGTTGTTGACGAGGATGTCGATGCGCCCGCACTCGCGGCGCGTCGTGCTGACCACCCGCTCGACCTCGGAGAGCTGCGAGAGGTCGGCGCTGATGCCCATCGCGTCACGGCCACCGCGATCGCGCGCCTCAGCCACCACCTTGTCGATGGCCCCGCCGTCCCGCGCCACCACCACGACGCGTGCGCCCTCCGCGGCCAGGCCGAGCGCGACCGCGCGACCGATGCCCTTGCTGCCGCCCGTCACCACCGCCACCTTCCCTCTGAGCTCCAGATCCATGGCGCACCCTCCTCGGGGCCCGATCTTACAGCGGGAGCCGCGGAAACGGCGGCGGTGTCACGTCGGGCAGGCGCGTCACCGCGGAAAGCGCGTCGCGCGCGAACGCGTCGAAGTCCACGCCGCCGAGCCGCTGGCCGTGCAGTCGCGTCGCCCCGTCGGTGAGCAGCGCCCGCGCGCCGGCCACGTTGCCGTTGGCGAGATGCTGCCATCCCACCGCGATCTGGATGAGGCCCTGCAGCGCCTCGCGCGTGTCCCGCTCGGCCACGAGCCAGTGCGGCTCGAGCAGCTCGTGCACCTCGAAGAAGAGGCCCGCGTCGAACAAGCGCGCCGCCGCCGCCAGCGCCGCGCCCGTGTCGGCCGGTCGTGCGAGCGGAGCATCGGCGAGCGCTTCGCTCGCCCGACGGGCGCGCGCGGCCAGCAATGTCGCCCACTCCGCCTCGCCGGCGGCGAGCCACGCGGCTGGCTGTCGAGCCAGCGCCGCCAGCTCCCGCCGTGCCTCGGGTTCCGACAGCGCCGCGAGGATGCGCTCGGCCAGACGATTGCGGAGCGCGAGCGGGAGCGTGCGGATCAGACGAGAGGCCGCGCTCCGGCAGGCGGCGGAGGCACCGAGACCACGGACGGCGTCGGCCGCCCCAGGCGGCGCGGAGGCGACACGAGATCGACGCGGCTGCCCGCGAGCAGATCGTGCAATGCCCGCTTGTCCTTCCGGAGTCCGGCGAGCACGTGACCGAGACCCAGCATGAACGTCAGCGACAGCCAGTGCACGATGGCCCGGAGCAGGGCGGCGCCGAGCGGAAGCGGCTCACCGTCCGTGGCCACCACGCGCGCACCGATGAGGAGCTTGCCGATCGTCTGTCCGGCAACCGCGTGCAGCACCGTCGGGTAGAGCACCGCGAACACGAAGGTAAAGAACACGACGGCGCCCTGCATGGCCGTCGAGCGGTCGACGTCCACGCCCCAGCGCCGCGCGGCCATGAAGCCCAGCAGGAACTGCGCCAGCAGAATGACGAGCAGATCGACGACGAACGCCGCGAGGCGAACCCAGAAGCCGGCCGGCCGGAGCGCTGCGTCGTCCATGCCGCGTATAATGCACCCATGATTTCGGTGCAGGCCGGCCAAAATCACATCCTCTCCCGCATCACGACGGCCGTCGCGCCCGAGCTCGTTCCCGTGACCCGCGCCCTCGGTCGTGTCCTCGCCGAGGACTTCACGGCGCCCATCGACGTGCCGCCGTCCGACAACTCCGCCGTGGACGGCTACGCCGTCGCCAGCGGCGATATTCCCGCCAGCGGCACGCGCGCGCTCACGGTGGTGGCGGATCTCGCGGCCGGCTCCGTGTGGCCCCACACCCTCGTGAGCGGGCAAGCCCTCCGCATCATGACGGGGGCGCCCATGCCCGACGGCGCCGACACCGTCTATCCGCAGGAGGTCGTCACCCGCGAGGGCGACCGCGTCCGGATCGGCGCGCTCGCCAAGGGCGTCAACGTCCGCATGCGCGGCGAGGACGTCGAGGCGGGCGCCATCGTGGTCGAGGCGGGCACGGTGCTGCGGCCACAGGAGATCGGGCTCGTGACCTCCCTCGGCGCCTGGCAGCTCGCGGTTCGCCGCAAGCCGCGCGTCGCCCTCATGTCGACAGGCGACGAGGTGGCCGAGCCGGGCACTCCGCGGCGCCCGGGTCAGATCTACGACGCGAATCGCTTCACGCTGCGCGGATCGATCGAGCAGTGCGGCGGCGAGGTCGTCGATCTCGGGATCGTTCCGGACGATCGCGCCGCGCTGCATGCCCGTCTCCTGGAGGCGGCCGCCGGCACCGACGTGATCCTCACCTCCGGCGGCGTCTCCGTCGGCGTCTACGATCTCGTGAAGGCCGTGCTCGCCGAGGTGGGCGCCGTCGACTTCTGGCAGGTGGCCATGCAGCCGGGCCGACCGCTGGCCGTCGGCTCCATCCGGGACGTGCCGTTCTTCGGGCTGCCCGGAAATCCCGTGGCCTCCCTGCTCTCGTTCATGCTGTTCGTCCGGCCGGTCATCTACAAGCTCGGCGGCCGGCGCACGCTGTTTCCGGAATGCTGGCAGGCGCGGACGCTCGAGCGGCTGCCGAAGAAGGTCGGCCGCATGGAGTACAAGCGCGGGATCTTGAGGTTTGTCGACGGCGGCTGGGAAGTCCGGACCACCGGCCCGCAAGGCTCCGGAATCCTGTCGTCGATGGTGGCCGGCAACTGTCTGATCGTCCTCGACGACGCGCGCGGCGACGTCGCCGCCGGCGAGCTCGTCACCGTGGAGCCGTTCTGATCTCCGTCGGCCTCATCGATCGCGCGCGCGAGGCCGTTCCCTCGCTCCTGCGCGACGCGCGCCGACGGCTCCCGCGGCTGGCCTACGCCGACCTGCGCCTGGCCGTGGTGGAAGCGCGCACCGCCTCCGCCGAGAACGGCAGCAGCCGGGCGGCCGAGGACGACGCCTCGTGCGCGGCGGGCGTGCGCGTGCTGGCGGGTGACCGTACCATCGCCCCGGGATGGGTGGGGATCGTGATCGGCGTCGCCGACGAGCCGAACCTCGAGGCCCTGCTGGCGGAAGCGCTCGAGCGCGCCTACCGCCGCGCCATGGCCAACGCCGAGGGCAAGGCCGCCGCGCGCGAGAAGTTCGGACCGCTCGGTGAGGCGCTGGCCGACACGCGGCTGCATCCGATCGACGTCCGGCAGGTGGTCGTGCCCGCCGTTTATCGAATCGATCCGCGCAGCGTGCCGCTGGCCGACATGGTGGCGTTCGCCACCGACGTCTCGCGCGCGGTGGCGGCCGCGCATTCCCGCGTGCAGTACAACTACATCGCCACGATCACGCAGCTCTCGCGCGAGCTCTTCGCCTCCACCGAGGGTGCGCTCATCGACCAGGCCTTCGCCCTCACCCAGGGGCTCGCCTCCGTGGTGGCGGTCGGGGAGAACGGCAGCCAGGAGCTGTACGACGTGAGCGGCCATCAGCGCGGATGGGAGGTGCTGACGGACGGTGTCGACGAGCCGCTCATCGCCTTTCCGCCGTTCCGGACGTTCGCGGTCGATCTCGCGCGCGAGGCCGCCGAGCTCGTGGCGGCGCCGTCGCTGCCGACCTCCGATCGCGAGGTGACGGTGGTGACCGATCCGCACTACAACACCCTGCTCTCGCACGAGATCATCGGCCACCCCGTCGAGCTCGATCGCGCGCTGAAGATGGAGACCGCCTACGCCGGACGGTCGTGGCTGCTGGCCGGGCTTGGCGAGCACCAGGTCGGCAAGCGGGTGGCCTCACCGCTGGTCACGGCGTACTCCGATCCGGCGCTGCCCGGCTACGGCCACTACGAGTACGATCACGAGGGCACGCCCGCGCGCCGGGTCGTGCACATCGACCGCGGCATCTTCCAGGGCTTCATGAACAGCCGGCAGACGGCCGCCATCTTCGGCGGCGCGCCCAACGGGCACTTCAAGGCCACCGACGCCTCGCTGGTGCCCCTCATCCGGATGTCGAGCACCGTGTTCGAGCGCGGCGCCGACGATCCGCGCGACATCATCCGGGACATCGAGCACGGCTACTACCTGGTCGGCCACCGGATCCCCTCGATCGCGGAGAGCCGCGAGAACTATCGCATCTCGGCGCGCAAGGTCTACGAGATCGAGCGAGGGCAGCTCGGGCGCCTCTACAGAAACGGTGGCCTCGTGGCCGACTCGCGCGACTACCTCATGAACGTCGACGCCGTCGGAACGGACTTCCGCATCTATCCGATCGCCAACTGCGGCAAGGGTCAGCCCATGCAGTCGAAGAAGCTCGGCAACGGGGGGCCGACGCTCAGGAGCCGCGGCCGCGTGGCGGGAGGCTGACGTGCGGCACGCGGTGATCCCGCTCGTCGTGGTCGTCGTTCTCGTGGCCAGCGCCGCGCCGGCGGCCCAGCCCGACTACCCGGTCAACTTGATGTCGGTGGACGAGCTGAAGTCGCGGCTCGATCGCGGCGAGAAAGGCGACATCATCGACGTGCGCAACTGGGACGCCTACGTCGACATGCACATCAAGGGCGCGCGCTCGCTGCCGCTCCGCGCGGTGCCCCAGCGCGCCGGCGAGGTGTCGAAGACCGGCCTCGTCGTCTTCTACTGAACCTGCCCGCACGCCCTGGCCCGGGGGGCCAGCAACATCATGTACGAGCTCGGCTGGCGCAACCACCGCGTCCTCGACGAGGGGCTGCCCGGCTGGCACGCCAAGCACTATCCCGTCGAGGGCAAGAATCCCACGGCGAATCCGAGCCACTGAGTGCGCTCGCTCGACGAGCTGACGCGCGCGGCGCAGACGGCGTTCGACACCGCCCGCGCCGAGCCCGACGTGCGGGAGGTCGAGGTCTTCGCGGCCGCCAACGGCGCCCTCCTCACCCGGCTCAACTACACCTCGCACATCCCGTGCAACGGCGTGGAGGAGCCGAAGTCCGTCGAGTCGTACGGTCTCGGCCTTCAGGTGGTGTTCGCCGGCCCCGAGGGTGTCCGGGTCGGGTTCGGCAGCGAGCCCAGCGACCTCTCGGCCGCCGGCGCCGTCCGCGCGCTTCACAAGGCTCGCCGGGCCGCCGTCGTCGACCCTGGCTTCGTGTCGCTGCCCCGCCCGTCACGGGCGGAGCGCGCGCTGCGCGACTATCACGATCCGCGGCTGATGGCGCTGCCCGACGAGCGACTGGTGGAGGCGGGCTGGACCATCGTCAACGGCGCCCTCCGCACGTTTCTCGCGTCCTCGCGCCTGGCCGAGCTGGCGGGCGACGACGAGGCGCTGCGGCGGCTCGGGCTCATCGTGGGTGGCGACGTCACCATCCTGGCCGAGCGCATCGCCCTCGTCTCCACCGCGATGCCGCGCGTGCAGACCGACGAGTCGACGGTCATCAGCGCGTTCGTCACCGCGATGGTGGAGTCGCGCGGAGCCAAGGGCAGCGGCTGGGCGACCGGCACCCGGTTCGAGCACATCACCGATGAGGCGGGCAGCGAGGCGGCGCAGGCGGCCATCGACGCCATCGGCGGCGCGCGAGTGCCCTCCGGCCGCTACACCGTGGTGTTCGGCCGCCAGCCCGTGACCGATCTCCTCAACAACATCGTGGTGCCGGCCTGCCACGTCGACACGTTCTACGCCTCGGCGTCGCCGTTCGTCGGTCGCCTGGGACAGCGCGTGGCCGCCGCCGAGCTGAGCATCTACGACGACGGCGCCGCTCCGGGCCTCATGGCCAGCAAGGGCATCACGTGCGAGGGACTGCCGACGGGACGAACCGAGCTGATCCGTCGCGGCGTGCTGACCGGCTGTCTCTCCTCCTGGTACGAGACCGAGCGGCTGCTCCACGATCCGCGGCGGGCCGAGAAGCTCGGCGGCACGGACGACGCGGCGCGGGCGGCCGCGCTGGTCCCGCGCAACGGCTTCCGCTTCGGGAGCGGCGGCGGCCGCCAGTTCGACCAGCGTCCCGGCACCGCCGCCACCAACGTGGTCGTGGAAGGCGCCACGCCCGTGAGCCGCGAGGAGTTGCTGCGGCGCGTGGGCAACGGGCTCTTCATCGGGCGCATCTGGTACACCTACCCCATCAACGGGCTCCGCGCCGGTGATTTCACCTGTACGGTCGTGGCGGATTCTTATATGATTCGCGACGGCCGGATCGCGGAGCCGATCAAGCCCAACACGATCCGGATCAACGACAACATCGCCACGTTCCTGAACAACGTCGTCGGCGTCACCAAGGACGTGAAGGGCACGATCGTCTGGGCCACCGACCAGGCGACGTACGCCCCCGAGATCGCCGTCGCCGACGTCCGCATCGACGAAATCGCCGCCTTCATGGAGGATCTCGATGGCTGACGTCCGCCTCGACGCCATAGCACGCGCATGCCGCGTGCAGATCATCCGGATGCTGACCCACGCCGGCTCCGGACATCCCGGCGGCTCGCTCTCGGTGATCGACGTGCTGGTGTCCATCATGTTCGGCCGTCTGCGCCACGATCCGAAGCGTCCCGACTGGCCCGAGCGCGACCGCATCGTGCTGTCGAAGGGCCACGCGGTCCCCGCCCTCTACACGGTCATGGCCAAGGCCGGCTATTTTCCCGAGGACCGGCTGATCACCCTGCGCAAGCTCGGGTCGCCGCTCCAAGGCCATCCCGATCGCATGGCGCTGCCGGGCATCGAGGCG
>Ga0114129_10009318_pt1 | contig 14007 bp, 10 predicted proteins | sample RhiMetdeltSRZDD1_FD_80071 | JGI IMG/M metagenome (GOLD analysis project Ga0114129, IMG submission 80071) | Populus rhizosphere microbial communities from Tennessee, USA - Rhizosphere MetaG P. deltoides SRZDD1 (version 2) (version 2) | ecosystem: Host-associated > Plants > Roots > Rhizosphere >... | reverse complement strand
TTGCTGCGCCCGGCCACGGTCACGAGCAGGAACTCGCATTCGTGGCGGCGCGCCCACATCGTGCCGCCGACGCTCAGGACGGCGTCATCGACGTGCGGCTCGAAGACCACGACGCGGCGGCGGCCGGCGGGAAACGCGGGCTCGACGAGGGCCACCAGGCCGAGATCGAGGAAGCGGCGCAGGGCGCGATCGGCCTCGGGCAAGCGCGCCCGCAGGCGCTCGATGCTCGCCTCGCCGTCGAGCGCCTCCCAGCAAGCGCGCTCCGCGCGGTCGAGCTCGGCCGCGGGCCGTCGCGAGACGAGAAAATGGACGGCGCCGTCGACGAGATGGAACTGAGGGCGGCGGATCGGAATGTGGGTCGCCGGTAGCTCGCGCTCGGTCATGGGTTGCCGGGCAGTTTCCGGGGCAAGCTGCCGGTCGTCAATGGTGGGACGCCGCGGCGAGGCCTCGGACCGGGAAATTCCTCAATCGGCGGCCCGGCGGCTCCGATAACCAGATCATGGACACCCGTCGCTGGGCCGCGACCGCCGGCCTCGTCGCCACGCTTCCGCTGCTGTGGGCACTGGGTGCCGAGTCGGCGCCGCCCCGCCCGCGCTCTCTTCCCATTCTCAAGGGCTCGACCGTGGTCCCGGCGGCGAGCTACGCCGCCTGGCGGATTTCCGCCGACGAGCGCACGGACGGCACCTCCGAGGTGGTCGGAGCCGTGACCACCTCGGGCGGCCGCAACAGCCGCGTCGCGGTCGCCATCTTGAACGAGGCCGACTTCGCCGGCTGGCGCCGTGGATACGCGGCAGCACCGCTCTACGTCTCCGGCGAGGTGCGGCGCGCGGTCGTGCGCGCGCGCCTGCCACGGCCGGGCGTCTACTACGTCGTCATCTCGAACCTGTTCTCCGCGGGAACGTCGAAGACGGTGAACGGGACGCTCGACCTCGTGTGGACGCCGGGGGTACCGAGCGACGCGGCGCCGGCAGCGAGCGTTGGCCGCCGCGAGAACTACCGCCGAGACCTGTTCTCGTTCTGCGCCGTGCTCGTGCTCGCCGGCATCCTGGCGCTGTGGTCGATCCAGCGGCCGCCGGCCGCGGAGCCCATTCCCGTGGAGAGGAAGAGCGCCTAGCGGCCGATGAACAAGGGGGCGATCGCGTCCACGAGCGTGTGCGCGATCATCCCCGGGTAGAGGCTTCCGGTCGCCAGGTAGGACCAGGCGAAGAGGAATCCCCAGATCGCGATCACCGGCACCGCTGCCGGCCCCTGATAGATGTGGAGCAGTCCGAAGTAGAGTGCCATCCCGACCGCCGCCCCCCACCGCGACACCCCCGCCCGCAGCAGAAAGCCGATGCCGTAGCCCCGCATGATCACTTCCTCGGCCACGCCGGCGCTCGCGGCGAGCAGGAACCACAGCATCCACCCGCTCGCCCCTTCCGGCGGCCGGGTGATGGCCTCGATCACACCGAGCTTGTCACCGAACACCAGGCTGGGGGCGATGCCGGTCACCGCGAGTCCGGCGAAGACGAGACCCGCCCAGCGCAGGAGGCGCCCCGTCGGCAGGCTCACGAGACCCATGTCGCGCCGCGTGAGACGGGCCCGCCAGGCCAGCCCGACCACGAGAAGCAGAGAGATCCAGGCGCCGACGATCGACCAGGCGATCATCTTGGGATCGTCGAGCATGCCGGGAGCGATGGTCTCGCCGCCGCCGCCGAAGCGTGCGGGCAGGTAGGGAACCAGGTCGGCGTAGAGGGTGAGGCCGAAAAAGAGGATCCAGGCGCTCCAGGACATCCATCCCGGACGCCTGGGTGCCGTCAGCGGTTCGACCGTCGGGGCGAGATCGACGCCGTCGGAATCGAGCACGGCCGCGATTCTGCCACGGCCCGAGCGACGGCGCTATCGGCGATCGAGGCGGTAGACGCGCAGCCGGCCATCCTCGACCAATCGCCACGAGGCGGGCGGAGCGAACACGTAGGCCGGCAGGCGCACGCCGAGGTAGGAGGCGGCGGGAGCCCCGTGCGCGTGAGCCTCGCGCACCACGTCCTCGTCGAGCACGATCCAGCCCGCGGGAATCGAGTCGGGGCTCGCGAACCACGGCAGGTAGCCGAAGCGCGAGCCACCGAAGCCGCCGCGGCGGCGGATGCGCGCCGAGTCGTCGGCACCCTGATAGAAGCTCGCACCCTCGGTGAAGCCGAAGTAGTAGGAGAACGCGAGTCCGGTGCGCCAGTGATCGAAGAAGATGGGTGCGGTCGGGTCGTGCCGCAGCACCTCGGTGGCGCGCTCGAAGGCGCGCGCCACGGCGGCGCGCTTGGCGTGCTCGGCGCTCACCACGCCCCACGAGTGGACGAGGAGAAGGCCGCCCAGCACCACGGCCAGGCCGGCGGCGAGCGCGCGCGCCGAGGTGTTCCACAGGGCCGCCCAGCGCGCCATCCCCCTCCCCCGCGCGAGGTCCGCGAGGACCGAAGCGGCCCACAGGACGAGCGGCGCGCACAGCGGCGTGATGTATCGCGGCTGCTGCGACACGTGCTTGTAGTGGCTCACGCTCATGGAGCCGAACTGGAGGAACAGGAAGAGCGGCAGCATCCACAGGAGGAGCACCGTGCGCCGGCGGTTCCAGCGCACGAGCCCGATCGCGCCGGTGACGAAGAACAGCAGACCGAACCAGCCTCCCGCCGAGCGCGGGTTCCAGAAGTTGCGCGCGTAGTAGAGAGGATCGTACGGCTCGGGCTTGTACTTCTCGCCGAACACCGCGCTCTGCACCTGGAGCGGGTAGAGGGCGCTCCCCGCCTGCGCCTGGTAGGCGAGGGCCAGCGGAATCGCCACGCCGGCGGCACCGAGCCCGAGCCAGGCGAGGGCGTCGAGCCGCGGGCGGACGCGCACCGCGTCGGCGAGGAAGAACACGCCGAGGACGGCGGCGTAAGCCCGGGTCAGGGCGGCGATCACGAAGCACGCTCCGCCCGCGAGGAGGGGCCACGCCCGTGGCCGGTCCGGTCTCTCGAGGCCCGCGGTCCAGCCGAACACGGCGCCGGTCAGGAACGTCGACATGACGATGTCCGGCAGCAGGCTCGTGGCGACCACGACCTCGAGGGGAAGGAGGGCGAGGAGGAAGCCGGCGAGAAGGCCGGTGGCCCGATCGAACAAGCGCGCGCCGAGAGCGATCACGAGGAGCACGTGCGCCAGCCCGAGCGCCATCGGCCACAGGTGCGTGCTGGCCTCGCTCACGCCGAAGGCGGCGTAGGACGCGGCCACCGGGACGAGCACGGGAAGGCGATGGGCGATGGGGAAGTCGTCGGCGAGCGTGAAGTGGCCGTGCGCCAGGTTGTAGGCGTACTCGGCGTAGGCCAGGGGATCGTAGAGGAGATCGTTGGCGACACCGTGGAAGCGGAACGCGCCGGCGAGCGCGAGAACCAGGAGGACGGCGGCCGGCCAGCGCCAGCCCTGCAGGCTCAAGTGGCCTGGGTGGGGACGAGCCGCTCCTCGAACTTCTTCTTGAGCTCGCCCTCCTCGGCGTACTCCTCTTCGGTGTTGATCATCCAGGGATCCAGCGTCCCGCCTTCGAAGACGTTCCGCACGCAGTAGATGGCGGCCATCATCGAGTGGTCCTGGCTGTTGTAGGAGTGGAGCGCCCCGCGCCCGGCGCACTGGAGGTTGCGGAACGTGCCGAGGTAGGCCTTCAGGCGCTCGCGATGTCCCATGTACTCGCCGTCGTACACCGGATAGGCGCGCCGCATGCGCACCACTTCCCCGTCGAAGCAGTCGTCGGCCTTGGCGAGCCCGATCTTCTCGACTTCCTGGCCCGCCAGCTTCACGAGGTCGGCGTCCGGCAGGTTCCACAGCGGCTCGTCCTCGTTGCAGAAATACTCGAGCCCGAGGCAGGTCATGCCCGGCTCGCCCACCATGGCGGCGCTCCAGTTCTTGTAGTTCTGGATGCGACCCACGTGGACGCTCGGATCGTGCACGTAGATCCAGTTGTCGGGGAACAGATCGGGCTTGCGCACCATGAGCGCGACCGTTAGGAAGTCGCGATAGTGGAGCGCGCGCGCCGAAGCCTGCACCTCCGGCGGCGCCGGCGGATCGAGCGCCAGGATCAGCTCGCGCAACGGCATCGTGGAATAGAAGTGCTCGCCCTCGTAGACCTCGCCGTCGGCGGTCTCGTAGGCCGTGACGACGCCGTTCTGGTGCCGCACCTTGGTCACCTTCTTACCCATCACGACCTTGGCGCCTTCGGCCTCGGCCTGCGCCTGCACCGACTCCCAGAGCTGGCCCGGGCCATGACGGGGATACGCGAAGGTACGGATGAGCGTCTTGAGCTCCTTCCCCTTCTTGGGCGGGAAGAGGGCGTTCCTCACGGCGCTCAGGAACGACAGGTTCCGGATGCGCTGGGCCGCGAAATCCTTGCTCATCTTCTTGCACGACATGCCCCACACCTTCTCGGTGTAGGCCTTGAAGAAGGTGTTGTAGAGCTCGTAGCCGAAGCGGTTGACGATGTAGTCCTCGAACGAGACCTCGGGCTTGCGCGGAAACAGGCGCGCCTTCATGTAGCTCAGCGCCATGCGAGCCGAGCGCACGATGCCGAGGCCGGCCAGCGTGGGCATGATGGCGATGGGGTACGGGAAGAACGTCCGGTTGTAATAGATGCGCGAGAGGCGCGGTACCTGGATGAACTCGCTGGGCAGCATCTCCTGCCACAGGGCCGTGATCTCGTTGCTCTTCGAGTAGAACCGGTGCCCGCCGATGTCGAACCGGTGAGACTTGTAACGGACGGTGCGCGCCAGGCCGCCGACGTACTTCGGATCGGCCTCGAGCACCACGCTGGGCTCGCCGCGGCGCGCCAGCTCCCAAGCCACGGTGAGTCCGGCCGGACCGGCGCCGGCGATGACGTGTTTCTGCCTCAAAGGGTGCCTCTCCGCGGTAGGAAGCTGAGCTTCGATTCGAGTACGGGATCGGGACGCCGGGGGTCGCCCCCAGGAGTTGGGGAGCAGCAAACACGGAACCGCCGATGAGGGATTTTCTCACATCGAGGCGGGAGCCGCCAACCACCGCCGGACGGCTTCCGCGATTTCTCCATGCTCTGCGGTGGTTTGTCGTTGCCCAGGGCGGCGATAGGTAGTTTAATCGACGGCATCCTCTCTGGACGGGCGGCGAGCCCTCCGATTCTCGTTCCGCCGTCCTCCGTGGCGTCCGGGAATTTCCCGATGACGCTTTTCCGTTCCTGAGTGTCCGAAAAAACCGACTTCAGGAGGTTGCTCCATGCGATTTATCGTCACAGCGGTCCTTCTCGCGGCCGCGCTCACGCCCACAGCTTCGATGAGTGCGGTCGTCACTCACGATCAGCTGCCGGCGTGGAGCGACATGTCCCCGGCCGGTATGCACGCGGCCGTGGGCACGGGTGCCGTCCCGCAGCGCTTCTTCGAAGACCAAGGCCTTCTCCCCGCCGGGGCGGCGGAAGCGGCACGCGCCTTCGTCGTCCAGAGCCGGGAGCTGGGAGTCGAGCGCCGCTCGGGCTTCCTGCCTCTCGCCGCCCCTCTCAATGTCAGGGCCAACAACCCCGCAGGTGACCGCGTCGGCGAGACCCAGTCCGAAGTCTCGGTTGCGGCCTTCCGCGACACCGTCGTCATCGGGTGGAACGACTCCCAGGGCTTCCTCGGGACTCCGATCACGCTCACGAGCTACGCCTACTCGGTCGACGGCGGCAACACGTTCGTCGACGGCGGCAGCGTGCCGCTCGCCGTCGCCGGCGATCAGTCGTTCGGCGACACGGGCTGGGACACGGACGAGAACGGCAACTGGTACCTGGTCCAGCTCTATACGCGGGCCGGCGGCCAGCAGAACGTCGCCGTGCACCACGCCCGCTTCAACGGCGTCGGCACGCTCGTGCTCGATCCGCCGACCCAGGCTTCGATCGGCACCGCGGCCACCGGCCTCCTCGACAAGTGCCTGATCGGCGTCGACCGCGTGACCGGCAACGTCTACGTCGCCTACACACGCTTCCTCGGCAACGGGAACATCGAGATCGTGCGCTCGACGACGCTGGGCCTGACCTGGGACCCGGCGATCATCCTCGACAACACCGCGGTGCCCACGGCCTCCAAGCAGGCGGCGCGGCCGATCTGCGGGCCGGGCGGCGAGGTCTACGTCGTGTGGGAGAAGGGCGCCAACACGATCAACTGCCCCGACGGCGCCGGCAACGTCGTCAGCTCGACGGGTGTGATCGCCTTCACGCGCTCGCTCAACAACGGCGTGACCTACGATCCGTTCACCAACATCGGCACCGTCGAGCACTCCTGGACGTTCTCCGGACCGGGCGACCTGCGCGAGCGGGCAAACGAGTTCCCGGACATCGCCGTCGACCTGTCGAACGGCTGCTATCGGGGCAACGTCTACGTGACCTGGCACGAGTCGGCGCCGTGGTCCACGAACATCGCGGCCGGCCCAGTGACCGCCGAGTCCAACGACGCCGCCAACAACAACCCGACGGGTCCGCAGCTCTTCAACGTCGGCGACAACTGCACCGGCTCCAGCTCCTCGACCGGGGACCTGGACTACTGGCAGTTCAACGGCGTGCAGGGCACGACCTACTTCATGAACCTCGATCCGCAGGGCTTCAACTGCGGCATCGCGGGCACCACGCGCGGCATGCGCATGCGCCTGTTCGCCGTGACCTCGCCGTTCCCGAACCCGAACGGGTTCCCGGACTCGCTGCTCGCGGCTTCCGCTCTCGGCGCCTTCGCCCAGCGCATCGTGTGGACGTGCCCGAAGACGGGCTCGTATCTCATCCGGCTGCAGCCGAGCACCACGGCCATCGGCACCTACACGCTGCGCGTGCGCACGCTCGCCTTCGGCGCGCCGAGCCCGGCGCGTGACTCACGCGACATCACGCTCATCCGCTCGACGAACCAGGGTGCGTCGTGGTCGGCGGAGCAGCGCATCAACGACGATCCGGCCGGCCTCGAGAACCGCCGTCCGTTCATCGCCGTGAACAACAGCGGGCAGGTGACCGCCTACTGGCACGACTCGCGCGACGCGGGCTTCGGCTCGACGGCTTCCATCACGGGGATCTACGGCACGGTCTCGCGCGACGGCGGCGTCACCTGGTCGCCGAACTTCGGCGTCACCGACGAGCCCTCGTTCTTCTCGTTCAACACCATCGCGGTCCCCAACCTCGGCGACTACAACCAGGCGTCGGCGCGCGGAACCGCCATCTTCCATCCGGCGTGGTCGGATCAGCGCATCTCGACCGGCGACGTCCGCACGCCGAACACGAACACGTTCACGGCCGGCCGCGGGCCGGACGCGTACACGACCGGCATCTCGTTCATCGACGCGATCGCCTGCCCGCCGGACACGTTCGCGAGCTCGGGCTCGACGATCGTGCGCCACTTCAAGATCACGAACACGGGCACGGCGCCGGACAACTACAACTACTCGGTGACCGACGTGGCCGGCTGGATCTCGCCGACCGGCGGCACCACCGGGATCCTTCAGCCGTCGAGCTTCTTCGACGTCTTCGTCACCGTGAACCTGCCTTCGGACTGCACGCCGCCGTCGGACATCCTCACGCTGTCCGTGCTGCCGGTCGGCGAGGGCTGCTACGCGCCGCAGACCTGCCAGACCAAGGTGCAGTGCGAGATCGTGGTCCCGGCGCTCATCTCGATGTTCGAGGTGAAGCTGGCGAACGGCGGCGTCGACCTGGACTGGAGCTCGATCGCGACCGGTCTGGTGAGCGGCTGGAACCTCTACCGCTCCACCGATCCGGCGGGCTTCTACAGCCGCATCAACGATTCGCCGATCGTCATGGGCGACGGCGGCTCGTTCCACTATCACGACGCGGCACCGGGCAACGGCTCGTTCTACTACCAGCTGCGCGGCGTCATGAACGACGGCAGCGAGCGCGTGCTCGAGACCCGTGGCTTGACGGTGACCGGAGCGCCCACGGCGTTCGCGTTCACCAACCTGGGGTCGAACCCGTCCCTCCTCGGCACGACGCTGAGCTTCGCGCTTCCCAAGGCGGAGAACGTGCACATCGCGGTGTACAACATCGCCGGAGCACAGGTGCGCACGCTGTTCAGCGGCCTGAAGGATCCGGGCGTGCACACGGTGTCGTTCAACATGAAGGACTCGAACGGCCGCGCCCTGAGCCCGGGCGTGTATCTGGTGAAGATCCGCGCCGGCGAGTTCCAGAAGTCGCTGCACGTGATCGCGCTGCAGTAGCGCGACACGGATTCGGAAACACGAGCTCCCCGGGGGCACCGCCCCCGGGGAGCTTCGCTTTATGCTAGATTTCGGCCGCGTGCCGGAGTGGTGAAACTGGTAGACGCGCCGGACTCAAAATCCGGTGGGGTTCACCCCCCGTGGGGGTTCGAGTCCCCCCTCCGGCATTGATTTTCCTGCGGTTGAGAGCACGAGAAAGTTCCTCGCGCCAGGTCAGGCCTCGGGTTCGTGGCAAACCGCTTCGATGTTGTGCCCGTCCGGACCGATGACGAAAGCTGCATAGTAGTTCGCGTGGTATTGCGGGCGCAGACCAGGCGCACTCTTGCTCTTCCCCCCCGCCTCCAGAGCCGCACGATGGAAAGCTTCGACTTGCTGGCGATTCTCGGCCGTGAACGCCAAGTGAAGATGCGCCGGCTTCTCCTCGGTTTGGAACAAGCACAAGGAAGCCTTGCCGTCTGAGCTGAGCTCGACACCGTAGGTCGGCGGCCCCTCGGAGACGACAGCTACGCCGAGCGGCTCGAGTGCCTTGAGGAAGAACGCTTTGCTCGCGGCATAGTCGCTGACTCCGAATTTGACGTGGTCGAACATGAATTCTCCTGAAGCGTGTGGGCGTGCGCGAAGCCTAACGCTTCCTACAGCCTCGCGTTCATGTGGATCCCGAACGTCGCGCCCACGATGTTGTCGAGGTCGTCGTTCAAGGGGAAGCGCACGCTGACGCCGGGGCGCACCTGCCACGGGCCGAAGTCGGCCACCACGCTGAGCTGGTGATACACATTGTCCGGGCCGAACACGCCCTCGTCGGTGAGCAAAGTCCGCCCGCTCCAGCCGCCGGCGACGCGCGCGCTCCGCCCCACGTAACCCAGCCACAGACCGTGAAGCAGGAACATCTCCGCGTCACCGTCGTGCTCGGGAATCCACAGCGCGGAGCCCAGCCGGCCGCGCACCAGGAGGCCGTCGGCCGACACGTGGCGGTAGTTCGCGGCCGCGGTCACCGGAACGATGGAGGGGAAAAAGCTCTCCCAGCGATCGACGTCGGTGAGCACGCCGGAAAGCGAGGCGGCGAGGTCGTCGTTCTCGGACGCCGTGGGAAAGTTGATGCCCAGCTCGCCCGAGAATCCCCGCTGGGCCGGCCCGAACTCGAGGCCGAGGTAGGGATTTCCGACCGTCGTGCTGCTCGAGCCGCCGGCCTCGATGTTCGCCAGCTGGAGGGCGGCCGCGATGGCGACCCTCCTCGCCACCCCGAAGCGCCCGGTCAAGAGCCACGTGGTGGTGCCGAAGTCCTCGTCGACCGCGTCGAAGGACGGCTTGAGGATCTCGAGCATCAGAGCGTTGGGCGTCTCGCGGTCGATCCAGATGGACTGTCCGGACGCCGGAGCGGCGAGGAGAAGAAGAGCGAGGGTCGGAATCGCGAACCGCATAGCGGCCTCCTGGGATGAGTTTGGCTTCACCGGCGCGAAGCGCGGAGGATCATACACCACGGGCTCTGGAGCGGGCGATCAAGGCTTGCGGCCCATCTCCCGTTGCAGCTCGAAGACGTCCTTGGGGCACTTCCTCTTCCCGGCCAAGACCTCGCGAGTGAACGACCGCAGGCTCTCGGTCATCGCATGCCCCTCGAGGCGGAAAGACTCCTCGAGTGCGCGGAGCGCGTCTTCCGGTCGTTGTGCGATCAGGAGAAGCACAGCGAGATTCGCGAGGGCCGCCGGATCCTCGGGGCGCGCCCGCACCGCCTCCTCCATCAAGGCGCGCGCCACGTCGTACTGCCCCAGGGCCGCCGCCTGCACGCTGGCGTCCTTGGCGACTCCCGGGGCGTTCGGCTCGATGGCGAGCAGCGACTGGAACGCAGCCAGAGCCTGCTTTCGATCGCCCATCCGCTCGTACATCTTGCCGATGACCAGCCAGGAGCCGTAGCTGTCAGGGCGGATTTCCAGCACTCTCTTGGCCAGCTCGATGGCCCGCAGGATTCGTTTCTTCGCCTTCCCATCCGGCGCTCCCAAGCGGCGGCCGTCGAAGCTCGCCTCCTCCCGGAGAATCTCACACGCCTCGGCGTAAGCTCGCTCGGCTTCGGCGTCGAGCGCCGCGGCCTCTTCCAGGCTGTCGTCGCCGCCCGACATCAGGGCTTCCCGTCCACCCGCTTCACCGAATCCGCAAACGCCGGCTGCTCGGTGGCGAGCGCGTTCCAAGCGCGCTCCGAGCCGGCGTCGTTGCCCAACGAGCGATCGAGCCGCGACAGGTAGTAGAGACCCATGGGGTCGATGGCCGATTGCGCCAGCACGCGCATGGTGAGCTTCTTCGCCTCTTCGAAATGGCCGCGCCCCGCGTCCCACGCCGCCAGATTGAGGAGCGCCCCGCGATGGTCGGGATCGAGGCGCAGGACCTCCATCCAGGCGGCGCGCGCCGCCTCGGCGTCCCCGGTCTGGTAGCAGGCGAGCCCGTAGTCGTTGCCGATCTCGACGCGCTCGACCTCGAACGGTCCCATCGACGCGAGCACCAGCGCGCGCGCGAGCGGTGCTTTGGCCTCCGACGGCCGGCCGGCCTCGAGCGCCCGTTCCCCCTCCACGATGTCGTCGACGAGCGCGTTGGGCAGCGCGACGAAGGACCAGTGCGCGGGATCGAAGCGGACGATGCGGCTCGGACGCGAGCCGGCGCGTTCGTAGTGCGTGATGTACGAGAGATCGAGCGTGGGATCGCGGAACCAGATGCGCGGGCCGCGGGCGCCGAACGTGGAGAGCTCGAAGTAGTTCGGCGCGTGCGACAGGTAGATCATGCTGCCACGCGCCGGGGGGTCGCTCCACAGGACGTTCTCGAGCGCCTCGACGAACTTCCGCTGCCACTCCAGGCGCGCGATCGACACGTAGGAGACCCCGGTCTTCTCCTGCTGCTCGCGCACCAGGCGGAACGGCTCGACGGCATTGGCCCCGGCGCCGATCCAGGCGAAGGCGGCGAAGATCGCGGCCACCGCCGGCGCCGGCAGCCGCGACAGCGCCCAGCCCGCGACGAGGGCGAAGCCCACGGCGCCGAAGCCCACGTAGTAGGCGCTGAAGTGGTGTCCGACGAGCGCTACCGGCAGCACGCCCACGGTCGCCCACAGGAGGCCGAGCCGCCACGCCGGCCGCTCGCCGCTCCGCGGCTCCTCCCTCCCGCGCATGGCCAGGGTCACCAGGGCACCGGCCGCGACGAGCGCCATGGCGATCCACGGCGCGGGGGTGCGCGCCAGCGCCTGGCCCAGGTAGCCCAGCGGCTGCTCGACATCGAAGTACGTGAGGAGGGCGAGGCGGAGTCCTTGCCACAGGCTGCCCGCACGCAGGGCGACGTCGGCCATGGGCAGCGAGGTGCCCGCGGGCACCCACGACCGCGTGGCCGAGCGCGCCACCAGGACGACGATCGCCCACGCGGCGGACGCGACCCAGAGCGGCGCGGTGGCGCGCCAGGCTCGGCTCAGGCGCTCGCGCACGCCGCGCGCCGGCGTCCACGCCTCCCACAGGAAGAGGACGAGCGGAAGCGCGGCGATGCTCTCCTTGGCCAGGAGGCCGACGAAGAAGGTCAGCGCGGCGACGCGCTTGCGCCCGTGCACGTAGAGGAGGGCCGCTCCCGTCCCGGCCGCCGTGGCCAGGAGATCCTGCGCGCACGACACCCAGGCCATGGACACGCGGTGCGGATAGAAGAGCGCGTAGGTCCCCGCCGCCAGCAGCGCGCCGCGCCCGCCGACCCAGCGCCGCGCCAGGAAGTACACGAGCACCACGGTGCCGAGGAGGACGAGGAAGTTGAACAGATGGAAGGGAAACGCTTCGGGGCCGAAGACCCGCGCCAGCGTGAAGAAGTAGAGCTCGCGGCCCACGGGCCGGAAGTAGTTGGTGGCCAGCGGCACCGAGCCGAAGATATGCCCCGGGCCGGGGGCGACGGCGCTCTCGAGGAAGAGATAGTCGTCGGCCACGAACGGAAAACGAAGCTCGGAGCCGTGCAACGCCAGGAGCGCGCCCGCGAACAACGCGAGCGCGAGTACGACGAGGCCACGGCCCGATGCGGCTATCGGGCGAGCAGACGGCAAGGGACTCCCTTGTACCGGGTCGTCGGATCGGGACCGACGGCGTGCCGGCGAGCGTGCGGCATCGGGAGCCGCGCGCACGACGAGCCCGAGGATGCTACCGCACGGGCATGGCCGCGGCTACCTCATTCCCAGGGGTTGCGTTCTCGGGGGCAGACTTGCCGGGCTAGCGGGGCTGGGCGGAGCGGCGCTCCTCGATGCCGGCGGCGAGGTCGCGATAGAAGTCGTCGACCGCGCTGCGGAACGTGGACTGCGCCAGGCCGAACGCCGGGTTCGACTCGAGGTCTCTCTCGGAGGCCAGGCCGCTGCGGAAGCGCACCACCGTGCGGGTCTCGTCGAGGGCCTGGATGTCGACGACGCAGCGCGCGTGGAGGTTGCCCATGACGAGCCGGGCGAGCGGATGACGGAATTCCTTCCACTGGGTGACGATCTTGTGCGGCTCGGTGTCCGGGGCCAGGACCCAGCGGTCGTCGGTCAGCGCCTTTTCCGCCGCCGGGAACACCTCGGCCGGCGTCGCCACCAGGGTGTCGGCGCGGGCCTCGGAGACATACAGGTGTCCCTTGGGAGGCGTCGCCGCGTGGACGGCAGTCAGACAAGCCACGGAAGCGAGGGGAACGAGGAGAAGACCGCGGCAAGGGAAGGACATCGCCATCTACTACCACCGAGCCCGGCGCCCGGTTCCTCGCCCTCTAGCTGGCCGCCCCGGCCGCCGCCCGGCGCACTTCCGACGACTCCTCGGTCGCCAGGCGCAGCTTCTCGCCGCGCTTCTTGCCGCCGAGCTTCCTCTGGGCGGCGTCGAGATAGGTGTAGAAGACCGGCGTCACGTAGAGCGTGATGAGCTGCGAGAAGGCGAGGCCGCCGACCACGGCGAGCCCGAGCGGCCGGCGCGACTCGGCGCCCGCACCCCAGCCGAGCGCGATGGGCAGCGTGCCCATGAGCGCCGCCATGGTGGTCATCATGATGGGTCGGAAGCGGATGCGGCAGGCTTCGAGAATGGCGTCGTGCGGGCTCTTCCCTTCCTTGCGCTCGGCCTCGAGCGCGAAGTCGATCATCATGATGGCGTTCTTCTTCACCAGGCCGATGAGCAGGATCACGCCCACGAAGGCGTAGACCGAGAGCTCGGTGCGGAAGATCCACAGCGTGAGCAGCGCGCCGAAGCCGGCGAACGGCAAGCCCGAGAGGATGGTGATCGGGTGGATGAAGGTCTCGTAGAGGACGCCGAGCACGAGATAGATGACGAGGATGGCGGCCACGAGCAGCCACCCGAGCCCCTGCTGGCTCGACTGGAAGGCCTGGGCCGTGCCCGCGAAGTTGGTCGTGATGTCCGAGGAGAGCGTCTGGCGCGCCGCGAGCTGGATGCGCGACACGGCCTCCGAGAGGCCCGCCCCGGGCTTGGTGTCGAACGAGAGCGTGACCGCGGGCAGCTGGCCGGCGTGGTTCACGCTCAGCGGACCGAGCCCGGTCGACAGCTCGCCCACCGAGCCGATGGGCACCAGGCGGCCGCCCTTGCCGCGCACCGTGAGCAGGCCGAGCCCGCGCAGGTCGCGCTGATACGCCGGCTCGAGCTCGAGGATGACCCAGTACTGGTTGTTGGGCGTGAGGATGGTCGAGACCTGGCGCGAGCCGTAGGCGTCGTACAGCGCGTCCTCGATCTGCTCGGGCGTCACCCCCATCGCCGCCGAGCGCTCGCGGTCGATGTGGATGCGGATCTCGGGGTTCTTCACCTGCAGGTCGCTGGTCACGTTGTCGAGCGCGGGCTCGTTCTTGAGCCG
>Ga0114129_10009317_pt1 | contig 14007 bp, 15 predicted proteins | sample RhiMetdeltSRZDD1_FD_80071 | JGI IMG/M metagenome (GOLD analysis project Ga0114129, IMG submission 80071) | Populus rhizosphere microbial communities from Tennessee, USA - Rhizosphere MetaG P. deltoides SRZDD1 (version 2) (version 2) | ecosystem: Host-associated > Plants > Roots > Rhizosphere >... | reverse complement strand
CCCGCACTCGTCGTGGAACCGGTCGTCGTCACGCCATGTGGCGCTCAAATCCGCTCCTCCACGCGTGTTCGATGCGATCCACGGCCACGTCGACCACCAATCGTCCCGTCACGCGGATGCTGAGCTTCTCGCCGCCCGTGCTCCCGATCCAGCGCCACGGAATTGCCGACTCCGCCATGAGCGCTTCGAACTCGCGCTGTCGCTCCGGCTCGACGCTCACCACCACGCGCGAGGGGCCTTCGCCGAACAGCGTTTCATCGAGCCGCCGTGCAACCTCCACCGCCACTTCGCATCCAATCCCGACCGCGCCGCCTCGCGTGCCGGTCACGCACGCCTCCGCGAGCGTCGTCGCGAGCCCCCCTTCGGCACAGTCGTGCGCGGCCGTCACCAGCCCCGCTCCGACGGCCGCCCGCACCGCCGCCTGCACACGACGCTCGACCTCGAGATCGAGCGGCGCCAAGCGCCCCGCGAGCCGCTCGTGCAACGTCCACAAGTACTCCGAGCCACCGAGACTCATGGCATCCGGACCGAGCAGCGCGATCCGATGCCCCGCCGCCTTGAACCACTGCGTCGCCAGCCGGCCCGCGTCATCGAGCACACCGACCACGCCGACGATGGGCGTGGGCAGAATGGCGCTTCCGGAAGTCTCATTGTAAAAGGAAACGTTGCCGCCGACCACCGGGACCTCCAGCGCGCGGCACGCCTCGGCTATTCCGTCGATTGCCTCCGCGAACTGCCAGAGAATCTCCGGCCGTTCGGGCGAGCCGAAGTTCATGCAATCCGTCACGCCCAGCGGGCGCCCTCCCGCGCACGAGACGTTGCGCGCCGCCTCGCAGACCGCCATGGCGGCGCCGCGGCGTGGATCGAGGAGGACCTGACGCCCGTTGCCGTCGGTGGCGATGGCGATCGCGCGCCGCGTGCCTTTGATGCGCAGCACGGCCGCATCCGAACCCGGCAGCACCAGCGTATTGGTCCCGACCTGCTGGTCGTACTGCCGGTACGCCCATTCCTTCGAGGCGATCGTCGGCGACGCGACGAGCGTCACCAGCGCCTCGGAATAATCCGACGGCTCGGGCAGGGCGAGCGGCTCGAACGCCCGGCGCTCGGTCAACCAGGCGGGCGGCTCGCAGGGCTTCTCGTATCGCGGCCCATCGGCCAGCGCGTCCACCGGCACGTGGGCGACCTCGTCGCCGTGGTGGCGCACGACCAGGTCCGAGCCGGCCGTCACCTCGCCGATCTTCACGGCATCGAGCTCCCACTTGGCGAATACGCGGCGCAGCTCGTCCTCACGGCCGCGCGCGCCGACGAGCAGCATGCGCTCCTGCGACTCGGACAGCAGCAGCTCGTACGGCGTCATGTCGGCCTCGCGCTGCGGGACCGTCGAGAGCTCGACCTCCATGCCGGTGCCGCTGCGCGCGGGCATCTCCGACGTGCAGCACGCGAGGCCGGCGGCTCCCATGTCCTGGATGCCGACGACTGCGCCCGTGGCCATCGCTTCGAGACACGCCTCGAGCAGCAGCTTTTCCGTGAACGGGTCGCCGACCTGAACGGTCGGCCGCTTCGCTTCGGCTTCGTCGTCGAAGGTCGCCGACGCCATCGTCGCGCCGTGAATGCCGTCGCGGCCCGTCTTGTTGCCGACGTAGAACACCGGATTGCCAATGCCTTCGGCTCGCGCGCGAAAGATCCGATCGGCACGCACGAGCCCGACACACATGACGTTCACGAGCGGATTACCGGCATATTCGGGCGCGAACGCGATCTCGCCGCCGACCGTCGGGCAGCCGAAACAGTTGCCGTACCACGAGATCCCGGAGACGACGCCGTCGATCAAACGTCGCGTCTTCGGATCATGTGGATCGCCGAACCGCAGGGAATCGAGGATGGCGATAGGGCGGGCGCCCATCGTGAAGATGTCGCGCAGGATGCCGCCGACGCCCGTCGCGGCCCCCTGGAACGGCTCGATGAACGAGGGGTGGTTGTGGCTTTCCATCTTGAACACAATCGCCCAGCCGTCGCCGATGTCGACGGCGCCCGCGTTCTCGCCGGGCCCCTGCAGCAGGTGCGGCGCCCGCGTGGGCAGACGCGAGAGGAACACGCGAGAGTGCTTGTAGGCGCAATGCTCGGACCAGAGCGCGGAGAACAGGCCGAGCTCGGTGTAGGACGGCTCGCGTCCGAGCCGCTCGATGATGCGATCGTATTCGTCGGCTGTGAGGCCGAGGCCCCGCGCGAGGTCGAGGGTAACCTTCGGCTCAGTTCCCGCCAAACAACCCCCGGATCACCGCTTGAGGAACGTGCCGTCCTCGACGAGCGTGCCGAGGAGCGACTGGAACAGCAGAAGCCCGTCGGTGCCGCCCATCGCCGATTCCGCCGCGCGCTCGGGGTGCGGCATCAGCCCCAGCACAGTGCCCGTGTCGTTGACGACGCCGGCGATGTTCTCGACCGAGCCGTTCGGATTGGCGGCCTTCACCACCTGCCCGTCGGTGGTGGCGTAGCGGAAGACGATACCGTGGCGCGCCTTCAGCTCCGCGAGCGTCGCGGCGTCGGCATAGTACTTGCCTTCGCCGTGCGAGATCGGCATCGTCAGCACCTGGCCCGCCCGCAGCCCACGCGTGAAGGGCGTCTCCACGTTCTCGACGAGCAGATTCGTCGACTGGCAGCGATACTGGAGACACTCGTTGCGCATCAGCACGCCGGGCAGCAGGCCGGCCTCGCACAGGATCTGAAACCCGTTGCACGAGCCGAGCACGTAGCCGCCGTTGGCCACGAACTCGCGCAGCGCGTCCACCACCGGCGACTTGCCGGCCACCGCGCCTGCGCGCAGGTAATCACCGTACGAGAAGCCGCCGGGCAGGACCACGCAGTCGAGGTCGGCCAGGCTGCGATCGCGGTGCCACACGTACTTCACGGGCTGGCGAAGCACTTCCGAGATGACGTAGTGGAAGTCGCAATCGCTCCAGGTGCCCGGAAACACCACGACCCCGAATCTCATGAGCGCGTTGGTCTCCTCTCGCGGTGCGCGCCGTGTCTCACGACAGCGGCGGACGACGCCATCTTACCGAACCGCCTACCTGGGGGCAAGGCGCTCTGACTCGACGGCTTCGATCGTGTAGTCCTCGAGAATGGTATTGGCGAGGAGTTTCCGGCACATCTCGTCCACGCGCTGGCGCGCAGCCGCAGGCGTGGTCGCGTCGACGTCGACGTCGATCAGCTTGCCGACGCGGAGCTCCCGCGCGTCGGGAAAGCCCAGTCCCGCGAGCGCCCGCTGCACGGCAGCCCCCTGCACGTCGAGAATGCCGGGCTTGAGGCGAATGAGGACCCGCAGCTTCATGCGCCGGCGAGATCTCCGACCAACCGTCGGTAGACTTCCTGGTACGCGTCCTCGACGCCGCCGAGGTCGCGTCGGAAGCGATCCTTGTCGAGCTTTTCACGCGTCGCGCGATCCCACAGGCGACACGTATCCGGCGAGATCTCGTCGCCGAGATACAGCTTGCGGCCGGCGCCGCGCCCGAACTCGAGCTTGAAGTCGACCAGGATCAGCTCGCGCTTGAGCATGTGCGGGCGAAGCACCGCGTTGACCTTGAGCGACATCCGCTTCATCCACGCGAGCTCGGCCGGCGTGGCGAGCGCCATCATCCGCACGTGGTCGTCGTTGATCATGGGATCGCCGAGCGGGTCGGACTTGTAGTAGAGCTCGACGATCGGCTGCTTGATCGGTGTGCCTTCCTCCAGTCCGGTGCGCTTCGCCAGGCTGCCCGCGACGACGTTGCGCACGATCGTCTCGATCTTGATGATGTCGAGCCGCCGGCACAGCATCTCGCGATCGGACAGCGTCTCGACGTAGTGGGTTGGGACGCCGGCCTTCGCCAGGCGATGGAAGAGCGTGGCCGACATCCGATTGTTCACGACCCCTTTGCCGACGATGGTGCCTTTCTTCAGCGCGTTGAAGGCCGTGGCGTCGTCCTTGAAGTACTGGATCACGAGCTTGGGGTCGCTGGTCGCGTAGACGATCTTGGCCTTGCCCTCATAGAGCTTGGCTTGCTGCTCCACGTCCTCGCTGGCTGGCTGACGTCTCACGGGTGCCCTCCCGGAGCTCACGCGAGCCCCGCCCGACGGAAAACGGCGTTGACGTTGCGCAGATACCACGATGGGTCGAAGCACGCCTTGAGCTCGGCCGGCGCCAGATGCTCGGTGACGGCGGGGTCGGCCGCGAGTAACTCGTAAAACGAGCGTCGCTCGCGCCATGCCTGCATCGAGTTCTTCTGGACGATCTCGTACGCCTTCTGGCGCGCGAGGCCCGCCTCGGTGAGCTTCAGAAGCACGCGCTGGGAATAGATGAGGCCATACGAACGCTCGAGGTTCTCGGCCATCCGGGCCGGGTCCACGTCGAGCCCCTCCACGATGAACGACGCCAGGTCAAGGGCGTAATCCAGCACGATGGTGGCATCCGGCAGGACGACGCGCTCGACCGACGAGTGGCTGATGTCGCGCTCGTGCCACAGCGCGACATTTTCCAGCGCCGCCGTGGCGTAGCCCCGCAACAGCCGCGCGAGGCCGCAGATCCGCTCCGCCAGCTCGGGGTTGCGCTTGTGCGGCATCGAGCTGGAGCCCTTCTGTCCTTCACCGAATGGCTCCTGCGCCTCGAGCACTTCCGTCCGCTGCAGCCCGCGGACCTCGAGCGCGATCTTTTCGAGCGAGGCGGCGGCCAGGGCAAGCGTCGACAGCAGCTCGGCATGACGATCCCGCTGCACGATCTGCGTGGAGACCGGCTCGACGCCGAGGCCGAGGTCGCGGCAGACTTCTTCCTCGACGTCGGGCTCCACGTGCGCGAACTGTCCCACAGCTCCGGACAGCTTGCCGACGGCCACCACCTCGCGCGCGCGGCGCAGACGCTCGAGGTTGCGCCCAGCCTCCACGTACCAGACGGCCACCTTCAGCCCGAACGTCGTCGGCTCCGCGTGGACGCCGTGCGTACGGCCCACGATCAGGGTGTCCTTGTGCCGCGTCGCGAGCGCCGCGAGTGCGCGCCGCAGGCGCTCCTGGCCCTGCAGCAGCACATCGATCGCGTCGCGGAGCTGCAGCGCGGTGGCCGTATCCCAGACGTCGTTCGTGGTGAGGCCGATGTGCACGAAGCGCGAGTCGTCACCGAGCTGCTCTTCCAGGCTGGTGAGCAGCGCGATCATCTCGTGCTTCACCTTCTGCTGGATGGCGAGGATTCGATCGATGTCGACGCGCAGGGCGCGAATCCGCGGCATGACGGCGGCCGGAATGCGGCCGCGACGCGCGTAGGCGTCGCACGCCGCAATCTCCACCCGGAGCCACGCCTGGTACTTCGCGGCCTCGCTCCAGATACGTCCCATGGCGGGCCGGGTGTACCGCTCGATCACGTCGTCACCTTACCGGAAAAGCCTGACGAATGGTAGAGGGCTCGCTGGCGGCCACTACAGAAAGCGGTCGGCCGCGGTGTTGTCGCGCCGGCGCGCGAAACGCTATCGTGGAAATCGAGCGCCACGGCCCCCAGCGCCGCTCCGTTGGGCATACCACTCAAGGGCTCCAGCATGCGCATCCGAGTCCGATCATGCGTCTGGGTCATTGGATTTGGGCTGCTTCTCACGGCTTGCGGTGGGACGGACGAAGCCAAGCGCGGCGTCGCGGACTTCAGAACGCTGGCCGCCCAGAAGTCCTACGCCGAGATCTATAGGACGGCCGGCGCGGAGCTTCGACAGGGCACGACGGAAGAGCAATTCGAGCGATTCATGTCCGCGCTCGACCGCAAGCTCGGGGCCTGGCAGTCGGCCGATGAGCCGGTGTGGAGCGTGACCCGCGGCACGGGCGGCCACCTCGTGCGGCTCACGTACCAGTCGCAGTTCACCAACGGCCCGGCCAGCGAGCAGTTCCTGTGGCGAATCGAGAGGGGCGGGCCCGCCCTCCTCGGTTACCACGTGAACTCGGTGCTGTTGGCCACTCAGTAGCGCTTCCGGCAGTCGTATGGGCTCGCTGTGTAGGATACCTGCGTGCCCTGGACGAAAATCCCCTGGCGGCTGCTGGTCGACCACGCGCCGACCATCGTCGAGGCGGCGCGGCGTCTGTACGCCAGCTCGCGCCCGGCGCCGTCAGGCGGGCGTCCTGGCAAGCGAACGACGGCAAGCCTCGACTCGCTGCAGCGTGATGTCGAGCAGCTCGAGGCGCGCGACGCGCAGCATGCCGAGGTGATCGCGGAGCTTGCCAGGCAAGTTCAAGAGATGACGACGGCGCTCGAGGTGTTGCGCACCCGACTGCGATGGGCGTGGCTCGGTGTCGCGGTCGCGCTGATCTTCGCGGTGCTCAGCGCGCTGCTGCTGCGACGCTGAGATCCAGTCAGTTTCGGAGTTCGGCGGGCAGATTACGACGATCGAGCGGGCCGAGCGTAGTGAGCGCGAGTTGGGCTTCGTCCAGCAGCTCCGCCACCAGCGCCTGCACCTCGTCGTGCTTCACACGATCGATCGCGCCGAGCATCTGATCGAGGGTCAGGAACGAGCCGAAATGGAGCTCGTGCTTGGCCAGGCGGTTCATGCGGCTGGACGTGGATTCGAGCGAGAGCATGAGGCTGCCCTTCAGGTGATCCTTGGCTCGCCGCAGCTCGTCCTCCGTCACGCCCTGCTTCTTGGCCTCGCGGAGCTCCTTGAGCGTCGACTTCAGCATCTTCGAGAAGTTCGGCGGATCGGTCGCCGCATAGACGTACAGCGTGCCCGTGTCCGAATACGACTGCAGCCCCGAGTGGATCGAATACACGAGCCCCTGCCGCTCGCGCACCTCCTGAAACAGCCGCGACGACATGCTGCCGCCGATGACGTCATTGAGGAGGAACAGCGCATACCGCTCCGGCGCCGCGTGGTGTAGCCCCGGGAAGCCGATGACCACGTGCACCTGCTCCAGCGTCTTGTGAACCAGGTTGACGCCGGGGATGATACGAACGGGCTGCTGCACGCGCGGCGTGGGATCGTGCCTGAAGCCATTGAACCCGGCGCCGAACAGCTCGACGACCCGGTCGTGCGTCACATTGCCGGCCACGGCAATGATGATTCGAGGCGGCACGTATTCCGCGCCGAAATAACTCGAGACCGCGTCGCGGCCGAAGCTTTCCACCAGCTCGCGCGTACCGAGGATCGGCTTGCCGAGCGGATGGTTCGCCCAAATCTGCGCAGCGAAGAGGTCGTGGATCACGTCGTCCGGCGTGTCATCGACCATCTTGATCTCCTGCAGGACGACCGACTTCTCGCGCTCCAGCTCCTCGGGGTCGAACAGCGGGCGCAGCAGGATATCCGTGAGCAGATCAACGGCGAGCGGCAGGTGCTCGTCGAGCACCTGCACATAGAAGCACGTGTGCTCCTTCGTCGTGAACGCGTCCATCTGACCGCCCACCGAGTCCATCTCACGCGCGATGGCCTCGGCGGAGCGCGTGGCGGTGCCCTTGAAGACCAGATGCTCGATCAGATGCGACATCCCGCCGCGCTCTTCGACTTCATGACGGGAGCCTGTCTCGATCCAGACTCCGACGGCGACCGATCGAACGTGAGGCATCCGCTCCGTGATGACCCGGATCCCGTTCGGCAGGACGCTCTTTCGGTAGTCTTCGGTCACGTGTTCATGCCCGGGGTGGATTCGCCGCGTTGGGGTTCTTCAGCTTTTCCTTGTCGGCGAGCGCGGGCTGCTCGCGGAGCGCGATCTTCCGCGAGAGCCGCATCTTGCCGTTGCCGTCGATCTCGATGACCTTCACGAGCACCTCGTCGCCTTCGGTCAGCACGTCTTGCACCGCGCGAATGCGGCTCTCGGCAATCTGCGAGATGTGCAGCAGCCCTTCGGTGTTCGGAATGACCTCGACGAACGCGCCGAACTCGACGATCTTCTTGACCTTGCCGAGATAGATCCGGTCCAGCTCGACTTCCCGACAGATATCCTGGATGATGCCGACCGCCTTTTGCACCGCGGCGCTGTCGGGCGCGAACACGGTCACGCGGCCATCGTCCTCGACGTCGATCTTGGTACCCGTCTGCTCCTGAATGCCGCGAATGACCTTGCCGCCGGGGCCGATGATCTCGCGGATCTTCTCGGTGCGGATCTTGATGGTCACGAAACGGGGCGCGTACGGCGAGAGCTCGGGGCGCGGCTTCTCGAGCGCCTCGCGCATCTTGGCCAGCACGATCATGCGCGCGTCGCGCGCGTTCTGCAGGGCGGAGCGCATGACGTCGATCGAGACGCCTTTGATCTTGATGTCCATCTGCAGCGCGGTGACGCCCTTTTCCGTCCCGGCGACCTTGAAGTCCATGTCGCCGAAGTGGTCCTCGGCGCCCATGATGTCGGTGAGGATGCCGTAACGATCACCCTCTTTGATGAGTCCCATGGCAATGCCGGCCACGTGGCTCTTCAGCGGCACGCCGGCGTCCATCAGCGCCAGCGACGCGCCGCACACGGTCGCCATCGACGATGAGCCATTGGACTCGAGGATGTCCGACACGACACGGATCGTGTAGGGAAAGTCTTCCTTCGCGGGCAGGACCGCCTCCACGGCACGCTCGGCGAGGGCGCCATGACCAATGTCACGCCGCGTCGGTGAGCCGAACCGCCGGACCTCTCCCACCGAGAACGAGGGGAAGTTGTAGTGCAGCAGAAAGTGTCGGTACGACTCACCCTCGAGCGCCTCGATCTTCTGCTCGTCGTTCTTGGTGCCGAGGGTGGCTGAGACGAGCGCCTGCGTCTCACCCCGGGTGAACAACGACGAGCCGTGCGCCCGCGGAAGATAGCCCGTCTCGATCGTGATCGGCCGAATGTCGGTCGGCTTGCGGCCGTCCAACCGAAGATTCTGCTCGACGATCATCCGGCGAAGCTCGGCCGACTCCGCGGCCTCGAACGCCGCGCGCGCCTGCGCCTTCTTGGACTCGTCGGCGCCGAGCGCCGCCCACACCTCTTCGAACACGTGGTGCACCGCTTGCGCGCGGGCATGCTTGTCCGGTGTGGCGAGCGCCTCCGACAGCTTTGCCTTGGCGAGCTCGCGCACGCGAGCCTCGAGCGCCAGGTCGCGGCCGGCGTTGGGGTCGAACGCCCAGCGCGGCTTGGTCGCGCGGGCGGCGAGGTCCTTCTGTGTCTTCGCCAGCCGCCTGCAGTGCTCGTGGCCGAACGCGATGGCATCGAGCATCGTTTCCTCGGGGACTTCCTTCGCGCCCGACTCCACCATCAGCACGGCGTCCTCGGTCCCCGCGATCACGATCTCGAGCGTCGAGACACTTCGCTGCTCGGTGGTCGGATTCAGGATGAATCGGCCGTCGATCTGCCCCACACGCACGGCGCCGATCGGGCCGTCGAACGGAATCCCCGACAGGCACAGCGCCGCAGAGGCGCCATTCATCGCGAGCACATCCGGGTCGTTTTCCTGATCACCAGAGATGACGAGGCAGATGACCTGCACCTCGTTCTTGAAACCATCTGGAAACAGGGGGCGGATCGGCCGGTCGATCAGCCGTGACGTGAGGGTTTCTTTCTTGACGGGCGCCCCCTCACGCTTGAAATAGCCGCCGGGGATACGTCCGCCGGCATACGCGCGCTCGCGATATTCGACGGTGAGCGGGAAGAAGTCCTGACCCTCGCGGGCCGTCTTGGAAGCCACGCACGTGGCGAGCACCATGCTGCCGCCGTAGCGGACGACGACAGCGCCGTCCGCCTGTTTGGCGACCTTGCCGGTCTCGAGTGAGAGCGGCTGGCCGTTGATGTCGAGTGAGACTGTGTGAGGCTGAGTCATTGTGAACGCTTGTCCTCGCGCTTCTGCCGGATCCCGGCGAACGCTTTGGGCCCCCGGGTTCATTCCGACCGAGGACCAGCCATGCACTGCATACGATTCGGAAACTATCGGCGGATACCGAGCTTGTCGATGATCGTCCGGTACCGCCCAGTGTCCTTGTTCTTGAGGTATTCCAGCAGCCCGCGCCGCTTCCCGATCAGCATCAACAAACCCCGCCGCGAGCGATGGTCCTTCGCGTGAGTCTTGAAATGCTCGGTCAGTCCGTTGATCCGCTCGGTGAGGAGCGCGATCTGAACCTCCGGTGATCCGGTGTCCCCTTCATGGGTCTTGAACTGCTCGATCAAGCTCTTCTTGCGGTCGACAGTCAACGGCATCCGGCCTCCAATCGCCTCGTCCCAGAGATCGTCTCCCCAGGGCGGGTTCCAAAAAACCTTTGTCTTGTCTACAGATAGCGGACACTTTATCACGGGGGCTGCTGGAAGTAAAGGAATGGGATCAGAGACGCCGGCGTGCCGTCTCGACGTCGTCCGCGATCTGCGCGCGCAGGGCATCGACGGTCGGGAACCGGCGCTCCTCGCGTACCCGGGAGACAAAGGTCAGCTGAACGGTCTGACCATAGAGGTCGCCCGAGAAATCCAACAGATAAGCCTCGACCGCGAGCGTCGCCTCGCCGAACGTCGGCCTGACGCCAACGTTGACGACGGCACGGCGAGCCTGTCCGCCGACCTCGAACGTGCACGCGTAGACACCGGGCGCCACGAGCACTGGCCGGCCGGGCGCAACGTTCGCGGTTGGAAACCCGAGCGTGCGTCCGCGTCCGGCCCCTGCGACAACCGTTCCGGGCAACGTATACGGACGCCCGAGCATGCGGGCTGCAGCGTCGACGTCGCCGCGACCAAGCGCGGCGCGAATTGCCGTCGACGAGACCGGCACACCGTCGACGGTCAGCGGCGCGACGACGTCGACGTTGAAGCCCATGCGTGCGCCGAGCTCGCGCAGGAGCGCGGCGTCACCTCGCGCGGCACGGCCGAAGCGATGGTTGAATCCGACCACGACCTGGCGCGCGGCGAGCCGGTCGACCAGCACGTCCTTCACGAATGCCTCCGGCTCCACCGCGGCGAGCTCGCGCGTGAACGTCAGGACGATCGTGCCGTCCACGCCGCAGGCGGCGATGAGGTCGAGCCGCTCGTCCAGCGTGGTGATCGGCAGCGGCGCCCGATCGGGCTGCAAGACCTCCAGCGGATTGGGCTCGAACGTGCACGCGAGCGCCGGCGCACCGGTGGCACGCGCGTGAGCGACGGCCGCACCGAGGATCGCGCGGTGGCCGAGATGGACGCCGTCGAAGACGCCCAGAGCGACCGCGCTCGGCCGGCGCTCAGGCGGGACGGACGGAAGACCCCGGACGATCTGCATGCACCATTCTCACCGGGCGCACGCTGGCGCCGGTCGGCGCAATCTCTCCGACACCGAGCAGGACATCGGACGCGTCGTACACTCGCGCCGGCCCCGGCCCCGTCAGCGGCGGCCTGACGTCCGCAGACTGACCATGCACGAAGCGACGCGCGCCGCTTGCGTCCAGCCTCGCCGCCGGCAGGTGCGCGAGCGCGGCGTCGGGGGGCAACACGTGAGTCCACAGCGCGGAGGTCGGCGTTTCTACGAGGTCGCGCCAGGCGACCGCGTCGGCACGCTGGAACCGACCCACGCGCGTACGCACGAGGCGCTCCACGGCAGCGCCGCACCCGAGCGCAGCGCCGAGATCGGCCGCGAGCACCCGCACGTACGTCCCCTTGCCGCAGACGACGCGCAGCGTGGCGCTCGCATCCTCGACGCCCTGCACCTCGATGTCGCTCACGACGACGTCGCGCGGGGATCGATCGACTTCCATGCCCTCACGCGCCAGCTCATAGAGCCGACGGCCCGCATGGTGGACCGCGGAGTACATCGGGGGGACCTGGCGGATGCGGCCGACGAACCCGCGGCACGCGGCATCGAGCCGGGCGCGCGTGAGGCCGATGACCGGTGCCTCGGAGAGCACGCGCCCGGCGAGATCATGCGTGTCGGTCGTCACGCCGAAACGCACGGTGGCGACGTACTCCTTCTCCTGATCCATCAGATAAGGCGCCAGCTTCGTGGCCTCGCCGATGAGCAGCGGCAAGACTCCGGTCGCGGCGGGATCCAGCGTCCCGGCGTGGCCGATGCGGCGTACGCCGAGACACTTCCGTGCGAGGGCCACCGCGTCGAATGAGGTGACGCCAGCAGTCTTGTCGACGACGAGGATTCCGGACGACGGCGGGGTCATCGTGGCGCAGCGAGCGCCGCGCGGACCGCGTCGAGGATCTGTCGGGTCACTGCGTCGAGCGGACCGCTGACCGTGCACCCGGCGGCGTTCGCATGCCCTCCGCCGCCGAACGCAGCGGCGATCTTGTTCACGTCGACCTCGCCCTTCGCACGCAAGCTCACCTTCACCCGTCCGCCGCCGAGCTCACGCAGCAGGCAGGCGACCTTCACACTGCCGATCGAGCGCGGGTAGTTCACTAGCTCTTCGGATTCGACGAAGCGCTCCGGCACGACGCCGCCCGGTAGCGCCAACCATGCGATCAGGCCATCGTTGCTGACCTGCACACGCCCGAGGGCCTCGCTGAGCAGTCGAAGCGCGTCCGGGGCACGCCGCTCATAGAGCGCCGAAGACACGACATCCGGCTTGGCGCCCGCCGCCGTGAGGGCCGCGGCGATCTCGAATGTCTCGGGCGTGACATTGGAGTAGCGAAACGAGCCGGTGTCCGTGTGCACGGCCGTGAACAGGTTGGTGGCGATGGATGGAGTCAGCGGCGCGTGGAGCGCCGAAAGCAGTCGATAGACCATCTCGCCGGTGGCCGCGGCGCCGACGTCGATCCAATTCGTCGTGCCGTATCTGCGGTTGTCCGGGTGGTGGTCGATGTTGACGACGATCGGCGCGGCGCGCTTGGCCGCATCGATGAGCCCTTCGGTGCGGTCCGGATTGGGGCAGTCGGTGAGCACGACGACGTCGAAGACGCCGTTGAGGGCCTTGAGGACCTCGTAGCGTTCGACGCCCGGCAGAAACGACAACGCACCGGGTGCGGGGTGCGGCCCGCCCGAGAGGACCGACCATCCCCGCGCGTGCAGCGCTTCGCCGATCGCCAGCAGCGTGCCGAGCACATCCGCATCCGGATGCACGTGGCCGAGCATCAGCGCGCGCCCCGGCGCGCGATCGAGCGCGGCCACGACATCGCCCGGCACGCGCAGGGCGTCCTTCACGCGGCGCTCGTCACGAGCCAGAGGCGCGCACCTGCTTGAGGATCGACTGGATGCGCGCGGCATGCTCCAGCGAGTGATCGGGACGGAAGTCGAGGTCCGGGGTGACGCGAAGGTCGAGATGCTGGCGCAGCCAGTTGCGCACGAAGCCGCGTGCGCTCTCCAGCGCGGCCATCGATGCCTTCCACTGCGCGTCGTCGCCGAGCACCGATACGAAGATCTTCGCCGTACGAAGATCCTTCGAGGTTTCGACCTCGGTGACAGTGACGAACCCGAGCCGCGGGTCTTTCAACTCCCGCTGCAGCAGCATCGAGACCTCTTCCTTGATCAACTGGTTGACGCGGTCGAGTCGCTTGCCCTGCATCAGAGAATCTCCACCGTCGTGTCGAGCACCATGCCCTCGACGTTGTTTTCGATGAAGTCCATGGCCTTGGACACGACTTCATTGGCGTGACGCGCGTCGGATGAGACGTACGCGAGGGCGAGCGTCGCTCGCTGCCACATGTCCTGGTGGTCGACCTCCGCCACCGAGACTTCGAACCGCGCCCGCACCCGCTCCTTGAGACCCTTCAGGACGTGCCGCTTGCCCTTGAGCGAGTCCACATCCGGCAGATGCAGCTCCACCATCCCGAGCGCAACACGCGCGGCCACGGTTTCCCCCGCGCCGCGCGCTACAGCGTGCGCGCGACCTCTTCGGTCGAGAACACCTCGAGCACGTCGCCCGCCTGAATTCCCGGCACCGCGTCGACGCCGATTCCGCACTCCTGGCCGTTCGGCACCTCGCGGACGTCGTCCTTGAAGCGCTTGAGCGAACTGACGATGCCCTGCCCGAAGACCTCGTCGCCCCGTCGGACCCGGACCTTGGCGCCGCGCACGATCTTGCCCTCCGACACGTACGAGCCGGCGATAGGTCCGAGCTTGCTGATGACGAAGATCTGTCGGACCTGGGCGCGGCCGAGGATCGT
>Ga0114129_10009315_pt1 | contig 14009 bp, 10 predicted proteins | sample RhiMetdeltSRZDD1_FD_80071 | JGI IMG/M metagenome (GOLD analysis project Ga0114129, IMG submission 80071) | Populus rhizosphere microbial communities from Tennessee, USA - Rhizosphere MetaG P. deltoides SRZDD1 (version 2) (version 2) | ecosystem: Host-associated > Plants > Roots > Rhizosphere >... | reverse complement strand
TCGAGCGGATCGCCGACTACGTCACGAACATCTGCGAACAGATCGTCTACATGTCTCGCGGACAGGTCATCAAACACACTGTATGGTAGCGAACACCGACCAAACACGCGTTCGCAGCATCGTCATTGTTGAAGACGACGAAGACATCGCCGAGTCGATCAGGTACAACCTCGAACGCGAGGGCTTTCGCGCACGGATAGCCGCAACCGGCGAAGATGCGCTCAATCTGATACTCGAGCGTCCGCCCAATCTAATACTCCTCGATCTGAATCTTCCGTACATGAGCGGGTTCGAGCTTTGCCGCCGCTTGCGCGCCGAAGCGACGACCGCGCGTGTGCCGATATTGATGCTCACCGCTCGAACCAGTGAAGCGGACAAAGTGCTCGGCTTGAATATGGGTGCGGACGACTACATCACAAAACCGTTCAGCATGCGCGAGCTTATAGCGCGGGTAAACGCGGCCTTGCGGCGCGCGGAGGGTCCGGAGGTCGATCGCCCGGTGTTCGATGATGGCGTGCTCAGAATCGATCCGTCTACGTTCAGCGTGACCTACCGGACGCGGGATGTGCGAATGACGCGAAAGGAATTCGCTCTGCTATCGGAGCTTGCGCGCAATCAAGGCCGAGTGTTGACGCGCGAGGTGTTGCTCGACAGAGTGTGGGGAGTATCCTACTACGGTGATTCCCGAACGCTGGACGTGCACATTCGAAGGCTCCGGCAAAAGCTCGGTGACCCATCGGTGATAGAAACGGTCACAGGAGTAGGTTACAGGTTAGTGGACAATCGGAAATCGGCAATCGGCAATCGGCAATCGGAAATCTGAACAATGAGGGATCTTGCTCGGCGAGTCTGGCTGGTGACCTTCTCGGCACTGTTGATCTTCGTGACATACGAGATCATCAAGTCAGTGCTGTTCCCGCACATCTCGCTCGTCAGCTCGCACGTCATCACCGTAATCGTCGTAGCAGTGATGACGTTCTTCGTGTCGCGATATGCGCTTGGCCGTTACGGCCAGGCTCTTGCCGAGATTCAGCGTCAAACAGCGATCACCGAGGAAACCAATCGGCTCCTGACGGGCGTGCTCGCGACGATGCACGAGGCAGTCGTGATCGTAGATTCACGCATGCGGGTCGCGCTCTACAATGAAGCTGCGGCGCGAATTTTCAAGCTGCCCGCAACCGACGCCGGAAAGCCGAGCGCTCGCCGAACCGGATTAGAGACTTCAGTCGGCGAGGGCAGTTCCGCTGAAGAGGTAGCCGCGAGCCGGCAGCATATTGCAGCCCCCGCTTCATCGGCCGGCACCGGCTCTCGACCCTCTCGTCTGACGGACGTGACTCGTGATCCTGCGATCAACGATGCGATCAGCCGCGTGATCAAGGACAGGATTCCGGCCGAGCTGCGAGTTGAGATGGCTGATCGCGATCGCCGCAGCTTTCAGTTGAACGTAGTCCCGCTCGGTAGCGAGCTGTCGGTGGCAGTTTTTTTCGACATCACCCAACTAGAGCGGCTCGAGAGGGTGCGACGGGAGTTCTTCGCGAATCTTTCACACGAGCTGCGCACTCCGCTGACGGCCATGTTGGCTTGCTCGGAAACGTTGCTGGCCGGCGCGGCGGATGAACCGGCGAGCCGAGAGAGGTTTCTCGAAACGCTGCACAAGCACGCAGTGCGAATGAACGACCTGATCTCGAATATCTCGGACCTGTCGGCCATCGAGTCGGGTCAGGTCGAGCTCACGCTCAACCCGGTCAGGCTGCGCCCGGTCGTCGCCGATGTCATCGCATCGCTTGAGTCGCGAAGAATGGATATCGAAATATCATTCAACGCTGCAATTCCCGATGACATTTTTGTAGAGGCTGATCGCACGCGGCTCGAACAGATTCTATACAACCTGATTGACAATGCCGTGAAGTTCAACCGGCCGGGCGGCACTGTCTCAGTTTCGGCAATCGAAAAGGAAGGAAATATTGTCGTCAATATCGAAGACACCGGCGCCGGGATCGCGGCCTCGGATCTTCCGCGTGTTTTCGAGCGGCTCTATCGCGGTGATAAATCGCGCTCGCGCAAAACGGAGGGCACGGGGCTCGGGCTGGCGATCGTCAAACATCTCGTGCGAGCGCACGGTGGCGAAGTCTCAGTTGCGAGTGAGCCCGGCCGCGGCTCGCGATTCACCTTTACGATGCCGATCGCAACTCCGATCGCCGAATCCTCGAGTGAACTCGGGAGTCCAGCCTTACACCGCATTTAGCTGATCAATCCTCGTCGCTGCTCGTCCTGGGCGTCTTTGCGGAACTTGGCGTCTTTGCGCGAAACCTGACCTTAAATTGCTCGAGCACTTGGGATTCAGGTTTCGCGCAAAGGCGCCAAGTTCCGCAAAGACCCAGCCTGTTAGTTGTTTCTGGAACTGAAAGTGCTAACTCAAAGGTGATGGCACAAGCCAAGCGCAAAACGCGATGGTGGCTTGAAGAGGGTAGTGAGTTCTGTCCTGAATGCGGGCAGACGTACGTGTACGAAACTGAGTACCGATGCGTAGCCTGCGATGTGCCGTTCTGTCAGATGTGCGCAACCATCGAAGTACTCTGCGTGACGTGTAGAAGTTCTCCAAGTGAGAAGTAGAAAATGGCTGCTCGAGCGATCTGGAAAGGTGAGCTGAAGATGGGCGCCACTCGCGTGCCGGTGAATCTCTATTCTGCGGTTGCCGATAAGACCGTGCATTTTCACATCCTCGAAGAGCGAACGAAGACCCGCGTCAAACAGCACATGATCGATCCCGATACCGGCAAGGAAGTTCCATCGGACGAAATTCAAAAAGGCTACGAAGTCGAGCCGGGAACTTTCGTGATTCTGACCAGCGAGGAATTGGAAAGCCTCGAGCCAGAGCCCCACCGGGAAATCGAGATCAGCCACTTTGTTCCCAAGACTCATATCGACCCTCAATTCTACGAGCGGCCCTACTATCTCGGACCGGATGGCGATTCAGGGTCCTATTTCGCGCTTGCCGAAGCGCTGAACAATCAAGAGAAAGAAGGCGTAGCCCGTTGGGTGATGCGAAACAAAGAGTACAACGGCGCTTTGCGTGCGGAAGGTGATCATCTTCTCCTCGTCACGCTGCGCCCGGCGGAGGAAATCGTATCAGCCGAGGACCTCCCGGCGCCTGGCGGCCGGGCCCTTGATAAGAAAGAGCTGAATATGGCAAAGCAACTCGTCGAGCTGCTCGAGGGTGAATTCGAACCGTCCGAGTTTAAAGACGAGTATCGCGAGCGAGTGATGGATTTCATCGAGAAGAAGGCAAAGCGCAAAGCGCCTAAGCTGCGCCTCGTGCGAGCAAAGCGAGCTACTTCGTCGATCGACAACGCGTTGTCGAAGAGCATCCAGAAATTGAAGAAGGAGAAAGCTGCTGCCTAAGCTCACAAGCAAAAAGAAAGACGACGAGGATAAGAGCGCGCGCCCGTTCTGGTCCGGAACGATCACCTTTGGGCTGGTCAGCGTTCCGGTGGATTTGTATCCGGCCAATCGAAGCAACCGAGCATCGCTCCGGATGCTTGGACCGAAAGGCGTTCCGCTGAGCCGCCGATACTATTCGCAGAAGACCGGCCGCGACCTCGATGCCGATGAGATGATCCGCGGCTATGAGATCAAAAAAGGGAAGTATGTGCCCGTTACGGATGAGGAGCTTGAGCGGCTCGCACCGGAAAAGACCCGCGACATCGACGTGCGTCGATTTGTAGACGAGGACTCTATACCGCCGATTTATTTTGAACGCTCCTACTTTCTCGCCCCCAGCGGAAACACCGAGAAAGCTTATCGTCTGCTTGCCGGGACAATGGAAAACGGCGGCCGCGCGGGAGTTGCCACGTTTGTAATGCGTGGCAAAGAGTATCTTGTCGCGATTTTCGCGGACAACGGGATCCTTCGTGCGGAGACGCTTCGTTTCGCGGACGAGTTGCGTTCACCCGGCGACATTGGTCTTCCGAAAAAGAAAAAGGTGCCAAAGTCTTCCGTGCGGCGATTCGAGAAGCTGATCAGCAAGAAAACCGAGGCACGGCCTTCAAAGATGGAAACTACCGACCGGCAAACAGATCGCATACTGAAACTCGTGAAGAAGAAACGCGCGCGTCGCAAGGACGTTGTTGAGGTCGAACCGGAGAAGAGCGAAATGGGGAACGTGGTGGACATCATGGATGTCCTCAAGAAGAGCATCGCCGGAAAGCGCGCCCGGAGTTCGTAGTCCAACGTTCGTAGCCCACCGTTCGTAGTCCGGCCTTCAGGCGGAAGTTTGTAATATTGACTCTCGGACTAAAAACGGCCTACAAACTTCCGACTGAAGGCCGGACTACGAACGGTGAGCTACGAACTATGATCCGAATACCACGTCCGACCTTGTAAGAAGGGCAATGAGAAGCGCACTATGAAGACCGTTCCCGAGATTTGATTGCAAGAGCAAATCATTGCGAGATCTCGCAGACGTCAAGGGATTACCGAAAGCGCGCAAGGCTCCTCTGCCTGATTTCATCGCGCCTCAGCTTGCCACGCTCGTGAAGCAGCCTCCCGCCGGAGACGAGTGGTTTCACGAATTGAAGTTTGACGGCTATCGGATGATTTGCCACATCGATCGCGGCAAAGTGCGCTTCTGGACCCGCAATCAAAAGGATTGGACAAACAAATTCCCTAATCTCTCCCGAGCCGTGAAGTCCCTCTCCGCAACGCGCGCCATACTTGATGGAGAGGTGATAGCTCCGGACCCGAGACACTTGTCGAGCTTTCAGAAGCTCCAGCAGGAACTAGGACGCGGCGATGACAAATTGATCTATGAAGTCTTCGACCTCATGTACCTCGACAGCTTCGACCTGAGACAATGCTCGCTCAAAGACAGAAAGCGAGTACTCGCAATGTTGTTCGAGTCGATTGATCCGTCGGGTCACATTCGCTACAGCGATCACATCGAGGGGAACGGCGGGGCTTTTTTCAAGAAAGCTTGTGAGCACGAAATCGAGGGCATTGTGTCGAAGCTTGCCTCCTCGCCCTACGAATCCACGCGCAATCGCGACTGGCTGAAAGTGAAGTGCAGCAAGCGGCAGGAATTCGTCATCGCGGGATACACGCTTTCAGACAAGGGTTTGCCGTTCGCCTCTTTGATCCTCGGCGTCTACGAAAAAGGCGAGCTGGTTTATGTCGGCCGCGTAGGCACGGGGTTCACCGATAAGCTGCGCGCAGAGCTTAAGAAAAAACTCGACACGATTTCTCGGCCCACGACGCCTTTCGCCAGGGTCCCGAAAGAGCCAGGCTTGCGCGACGCTCGTTGGACCGAGCCTAAGCTGGTTGCGGAAGTAGCCTTCACAGAATGGACTTCAGATGGAGCGATTCGACATCCCTCTTTCCAGGGGTTGCGCGAGGATAAGAAACCCGAAGAAGTCCGCCGCGAGTTGCCATAAAGCGCCCGCGCCCGGCGCCGGTTAGCGAAGCTTCAAAAAGACACCTGAACACTAGCGCTCACGCGTCGCCTGACTCGCGGATCCAGCCATCGGAACTGCGGCGAAACTTTTCGATCCCGGAGACGACAAAGATTCCGGGTGCGGGTTGCCACGACATTCGTTCGACAATGATCTCAGGCCGCGCGACTCGGATGACGTTGAAAGAATTTGCTTCGCCTCTGCCCCGCGTTGAGGTAGCTGTGCCCGCCTGGACGACCAATGCTGACCGGCCGCCGGCCTTGTAGCGCCTCGCGGTGTGTCCGGTATGACTGACGTGCAGGTGACCGGCGAGAAAAACATCCGCGCCACAATCAACGAGCGCTCCGATCGCCATTTTCGCGCGCCCAACCAGATCACGTTTGCCATAACCTTTCGGCGCGTCGAAGGGATGATGCGTGACGATCATCTTGATAGTGTCGGGGCCAAACGCGCAGAGTCTCTCGCACAGCCAGGCGACCTGGTTTTCGTTGATGCGCCCGCCCTTGATTGTCAGCGAGCGTGCGGTGTTGACGCCTATCACGACAATCTCTTCGTCGGCATAGAACGGGCGCAAGTCGTTTGAGATGAAGCGACGATACTTCTCGAGCGGGCGCGCGAAACGCAAAAAGATGTTGTACAAAGGAACGTCGTGATTGCCGGGCACGACAATTTGCGGTTGAGGAAGCGCGTCCAGAAAAGCGCGTGCCGCTTCGAACTGGCGAGAGCGAGCGCGCTGCGTCAGGTCGCCCGAAACGGCAACGACATCGGGCTTGATTTCGTTGATAGTCCGAATCAACGGAATGATGATCGCCTCATCGACGCGACCGAAATGAATATCAGAGAGATGCACCACTGTTCGCATCCTACAATCCTGTTCATTCAGGCCCTTGCCTGTCTTCGGGCACGATGACGCGCAGCGCGAGCGGACGGATCCGGTAGCGGAGGGGCGATTTCATCAACGCGACTTCGCCGTCCATGGCGACGCGCACGCGCTTTCGCCGCGTCTCTACCGACACTTCAGTGGTTCGCATTGCGACGAAGTCCTTCGCTTGTCGAAGTCGCTTGAACAACGCCCGCAGCGCAGTTCGGATGAGCCCCAGGCGTCCGGTTTGATTCGTTACGTACAGGCTCAGCTTACCCGCGTCCAGGCGGGGTCGCCTTCCGATGTTGAAGCCCTCCATCTCGTAGGCGTTGTTGCCGACGAAGACGAACGGTGTGCGGGTCTCAAACTTCTTGCCGTCCACGATCAAGCGGACATCGAGAAATGGATAGCGCCGAAAGACCGTGACTGCGGCCCACAGGAACGCAGGCCACTTGCCGTGTCCCAGCCGCTGGTTCCTCTTGCGCCACCGGACTATTTTCGGATACAAGCCCAGGCTCGAATTATTGATGAAGGTGCTGCCGTTGACTTCACCGACATCGATCGCGATAGTGTGACCCGCGATAATCGTTCGCGCCGCTCCTTGCAGGTCCAGAGGTATGCGCAGGTCCTTGGCGAAGTGATTCAGGGTTCCGAGCGGCAACACCCCAAGCCGTTTGTTTGTTCCCACCAACGCCCTTGCAACCGCATTGACGGTCCCGTCTCCGCCACCTGCAACTATGGTATCAGCGAAGCCCTCGGCGGCGCGTCGCGCGAGGTCGATCAAGTCGGTTCCGGTCTCAGCTACTGAGATGCGCGCTTCGATTCCGCTTGCTCCGAAGATTTCTTCCAACACTCGGCGCGTCTGCATTTTGCTTGCGGCGCCCGAGTTGACATTGATAATGATGTGAAGCGTTGGAGAGAGCTGATTCACCTGTCGCATGGTTTCGCCGGCGCTCGGTTTACGGCTGCTCCTGGATAAAGGTTGCGCGTATCCTCAAACAATCATAACAGTTTCAGAGGACGCTTCCACGAGGCGTGGGTTGCTCTTGAGTATCCATATCCGGCATTGTTCTTGCTGCTCCAAGAACTGGGTTGGTCTAGGGATTGAAAGACACGCAAAAAATGAACAAGTTTGAGATCGCGGCGGCGCTGCAAGAGATCGCGGGACTGCTGCGACTGAAAACTGGAGATCAGTTTCGATCTCGCGCGTACGCCCGAGCCGCTAAGGAAGTCGGCGAAACCGGCGACTTTGCAAAGCTGGTAGAACAGAAGCGGCTGACTGGAATTCCTGGTGTAGGGCAATCACTCGCCGCCGTGATCGAGGAACTCTACTTCACCGGAAAATCGTCGCTGCTCGAACGGTTGGGTGCGGAGTTGCCGCCAGGTGTGTTGGCGCTTTCTCGAATTCCCGGCCTCTCTCTCACGAAAATCAAGAAGCTTAATGAAGCGCTCGGCATTAGCAGCGTTGAGGAGTTGAAAGCCGCAATCGATGCAGGCAAGGTGCGCGAGGTACCCGGCTTTGGACTCAAAACAGAAAGAGCGCTGCGAGATCAGATGTCGAAATACGGGCAAGATGATGAAGAAATTCTCCTCATCCACGCATTGAGAATCTGCGAAAGAGTGATTGAACACCTGCGCGGCTCTCCAAATCTGATTAGGGTGGAACTAGCCGGGTCAGCTCGGCGGTGGAAAGAAACTGTGTCGACGATTCGTATCGTCGCTTGCGCGTCAGGGTCTCATGAAGAACTGGTCAGTCACTTTCTTGAGTTTCCATCGATCACCGATATCGAATCTAAGACGAGCTCGTCGGCCACCGCGAGACTGGCAGACGGAGCGAGGGTGTCCTTTGCCGTGGCTTCCGATGATGGCTATTGGAATCTGCTGCATCAAGAAACCGGTTCGACGACTCATCTGAAGAAACTCGAGAGCATAGCGGAAGAGAAGAATCGGACGCTTACGCGGACGAAGCTTAGGACAATCGACAAAGGTAAGACCTTGAAGGTCGAAAGCGAAGCAGACATCTATGGGCATCTCGACATGCAGTACGTCCCGCCTGAGTTGCGTGAAGACATTGGCGAGATTGAACAGGCGCTAGCTCACTCGATTCCTGAAGACTTGATTACGGTTGAAGACATCAAAGGCATGGTTCACTGTCATTCAACTCATTCCGACGGACGGAATACAATCGAGGAAATGGCGCGTGCAGCCGAAGCGATGGGCATGAAGTACATGACCATCACTGATCATTCACCTACGGCTCACTACGCTCGTGGTCTGGAGATCGATAGATTGAGAAAGCAGTGGGACGACATCAGCCGAGTCCAGGAGAAAGTCTCGATCAGGCTTCTGCGCGGGACCGAGTCCGATATTCTCCGCGACGGCGCTTTGGATTACCCCGATCACGTGCTTGAAAAATTCGACATCATCATCGCGAGCATACATCAGCGCTACAAACTCGACGAAGACGAAATGACTAAGCGGGTCATCAACGCAATGAAAAATCCTTTCTTCAAGATCTGGGGTCATCCGTTAGGGCGGTTGGTGCAACGGCGCCCGCCAATTGCTGTTCATATGGAGAAGATATTCGATGTGATCGCGGAGTCGGGCGCTGCAATCGAGATCAGCGGCGATCCTCACAGACTCGACCTGGAGCCTCGCTGGACCAGAGAGGCGCGCAAGCGAAACATCAAGTTTGTAATCTCGACTGATGCTCACTCGATCTCGGACCTCGATAACCTTCGATTCGGCATCGGCCTCGCACGGCGAGCGGAAGTAAGGCGAACCGAGGTCTTGAACGCTTTGGGAGCGAAGGCCTTTCAAAAAGCAGTACGACCGGCGATCGGTTGATTGGGGTATCTCTGATTGAGGTATCTCTGATGCGTCTTCGCGGATCTTGGCGTCTTTGCGCGAAACCTGACCTTACGCTGTGCGAGCACTTGGACTCAGCTTTCGCGCAAAGACGCCAAGACCCGAAAAGAGAGCAGGACGTCACTACAAAGTCTGTTCACAAAGTCTCGCAGGGTCGGTGGAGAGTCGACGTCATGGTTTAGCAGCATTCTTTACAGCGCTGCCGGTCTTCTTAGCAGCCGCTTTCGAGCCTTTGGCAAAGTGTTTTCCTGATTTGTAGGCGTGTTTGCCAAACTGCTTGCCGCCACGCGCGACGCGGCCGTGTTTGACGTTCGTGCCGAGACTCTTGCCGGCTTCTTTTGCCTCTTTCCCGGCCCCCTTCATTTCGCCTTTGACTGTCGGCTTGCGATTCGCATTGGCGTTCTGCGCTATCGCGAATGACGATCCACAGATGATCGCGATGATCATCGCAACGGCCAGGATAAGCTTTCTGGTTCTGAGTTTCATAGATACCCCCGTTCCGATTTAGTTTTCTAACGACCTCAATTCAAGGATGCGTCCATCTTTGAACCTTCGCTGAAAGGTCTTGCCGAGGGCGCGTAGACGCAATTTCGTTCTACGCCGCCTTTTGTGTTGACCTCGCTTTCCTAATCGGTATCTTAACAGGTTCAAGAGCGCCGCTTCCTCCGAATTCAAGCCATAGCTTTTGGCCGGCCGAGTGCCAGCCTGATGAGTCATAGACTTCCTGAGCGTGCCATCAAGGTAAGCCTCGATGATCTCCGGATGAATGTAACACTTTCGGCAAACCGCCGGTGTATTACCGAGCAACTCGGCAACGGTCGCCGCGGTAGCGGTTATGTCTTTCTTGGCGTGACGGCCTGAGTTTGCAGGGCCCAGTTCCTTCAAAGCTCCGGCTGCGGCTACCGTACCTGCCCAGGTCCGAAAATCCTTGGCAGTGAACTCCTGTCCCGTAACCTCTCGAAGATAGTCGTTGACATCGGAAGAATCTACCGACTGGTATTTGCCATCATCATCCTGATACTGAAACAACTCATAGCCGGGGATCTCCTGGCACTGCTTGATGATTCTTGCCAGTCTTCGATCGTTAATGCCGACCTGGTGCTTCTTGCCGCTCTTGCCGTTAAACTCGAAGCGTATCGTTGAACCGGCCACGTTCACGTGTCGATTGCGCAACGTGGTGAGCCCGTATGAGCCATTCTGTCGAGCATATTGATCGTTGCCCACCCTGATCAGAGCTTTATCCAGCAATTGGACTACGGTCGCCAGCACTTTCTCGCGCGGCAAGCCTGACAGCGATAGATCGCGTTTTACGCGTCGCCGAAGCCGTGAAAGCGATTCGCCGAAGGGTATCAGCCGGCCGTACTTGGATTCGTCGCGGACCTCACGCCAACGCTTATGATATAGATATTGCTTTCGGCTTCTCGAATCGCGTCCAGTCGCTTGAAGGTGTCCGTTGCTTTGAGGACAAATCCAAACCGACTCCCACGCGGGCGGAATCACTAGCGCCCTGATTCGCTCGAGGTCGTTCTTGTCTCGAACCGGTCGTCCATCGCCATCAATAAACACAAAGCCTCGTCCGGCGCGTCTGCGTGAGAAGCCCGGCACGGCATCAGTAACATAACGGAGCCCCGCCGCGGCGGCTGACTCGGGCGGCTGATCCATAGTTTCACGTTCGCTGTTCATCAATCCTTGTTTGCTTATTCAGGCGGAGCCTTCTTGAAATTGCGGCCTCGTGATCCCCCCCGAGTTCAACTTGCGCCGCCCACGCTTGATCTTTTAAACGAGCAAGACGCGTACCTCTTTGTGCTCGAATGTTGAATGCATCGCTGAACCTGATTCCACCAGCGTATTGGGTGATCAAGTCGTTGATTCTGCCCGCCCGAACTGAATCTAGACATCTTGTGTGGATTCAATCGAAACGCGTTCCGATATCCAACCTGTCTGCCTATGGAACAGCAAGAATGACTGGCGAACCCGCTTTGGACCACATTCTCCGCTGGAGAACAGCGACCGCTCAAACACCTTAGTACCCAGTCAAAACACTTTCTTCTATTGATTCTGATTTGATTCCTCTATAAAATCCGCTTCGGACGCTCGCTACCGAGGATCCATCCGGTAGCGCGACCTCCGTACCTCACCGGTATCAGGTCGTTAATAAACTTCTGACCTTAATTGCGAGGCGCTTCTCTTGCCCAAATCGGGCTCCTTTGCTCTAGAGATGCTCTATCTCTATCGAGAACCTTTGCCCAATACGGAACGCTGAAGACGCGCATTCAAGGGGAGGTCTATGTCGAATCAGCAACCAGCTACGAATTCTCTTGACGCAAGTCAATTGCTGCGAGCTATGACGGCTCTCAAGAGAGGAGACTTTTCAGTCCGGCTGCCCGAGGAGTCCACCGGCGTTGAGCGAGAAATAGCGAAGGCCTTCAACGACGTGGTGGAACTGAACAGAAAGCTGGCAGACGAACTCGAACACGTAGGCGAAGCAGCATCGGGCAAGCGCAAGCTTCCGCGGCGGGCAAAGCTGCCGGTCGCAAAAGGGTCGTGGGCGAAATCTTTCAAGGTGCTCAGCAGCATCTTCGACGTCGTGGCCCGGCCGGCTTCCGAACCTCCCCCTCTCGAACCCGCCGGCAGAGAGACTTTCAATACCAAGGAGATGTTGAAGACTGTAGTCGCTTTGAAAAAGGGGGACTTTTCAGTGCGATTGCCCGATGACTGGATCGGCATGCCGGGAAAAATCGCTGACACTCTCAACGATGTCATTGACCGCAATGACCGGCTGACCAGGGAGCTGGAACGAGTGAGCCGGGTCGTGGGCAAGGAAGGCAAAATCGCGCAACGCGCCGCACTCCCGGCCGCTGATGGATCCTGGGGAAGTCTGATCGAATCGGTCAACACCCTGATCGATGACATGGCGCGGCCGACCACGGAAATGGCTCGCGTCATCGGCGCAGTCGCTAACGGTGATCTCTCTCAAACGATGGCGCTGGAAGTCGACGGCCGGCCACTAAGAGGCGAGTTCCTCCGTTCTGTAAAGCTTGTCAACGCGATGGTAGGTCAGCTCGGCTCGTTTGCCTCCGAGGTGACCCGCGTGGCCCGCGAGGTCGGTACCGAAGGCAAGCTCGGCGGCGAGGCAAAGGTCAAAGGTGTGGCAGGCACCTGGAAGGATTTGACTGACAGCGTTAACTCGATGGCCGGAAACCTCACTGCCCAGGTCCGCAACATCGCCGAGGTTACAACCGCCGTCGCAAAGGGCGATCTCTCCAAGAAAATCACCGTCGACGTGCGAGGAGAAATCCTGGAACTCAAGAACACAATCAACACAATGGTCGACCAGCTCAATGCGTTCGCGTCGGAAGTCACACGCGTGGCGAGAGAAGTCGGAACCGAGGGTAAGCTTGGAGGCCAGGCGCAGGTGCCCGACGTCGCGGGCACGTGGAAGGACCTCACAGACAACGTCAACTCGATGGCCGGGAACCTGACCGGTCAGGTGCGTAACATTGCCGACGTCACGACCGCCGTAGCCAACGGCGACCTCTCCAAAAAAATCACCGTCGATGTGAAAGGAGAAATCCTCGAGCTGAAGAACACGATCAACCGAATGGTTGACCAGCTCAACTCCTTCGCTTCTGAAGTCACGCGAGTCGCAAGAGAGGTTGGAACAGAAGGCAAGCTCGGCGGACAGGCGCAGGTTCGCGGCGTGGCTGGAACGTGGAAGGACCTCACCGACAACGTCAACTCGATGGCCGGGAACCTAACCGGGCAGGTGCGAAACATTGCCGAAGTTACCACCGCCGTGGCCAACGGAGACCTCTCAAAGAAAATCACCGTCGATGTGAAAGGAGAAATCCTCGAGCTGAAGAACACGATCAACCGGATGGTCGATCAGCTCAACTCGTTTGCGTCTGAGGTCACGCGCGTCGCTCGAGAGGTCGGCACCGAGGGCAAGCTCGGGGGCCAGGCCGAGGTGCCGGGTGTCGCCGGAACCTGGAAGGACCTGACCGACAACGTCAATTTCATGGCCGGCAACCTCACGGCGCAGGTGCGCAACATCGCCGAAGTGACCACCGCAGTTGCAAAAGGCGATCTGTCCAAGAAGATCACCGTCGACGTCAGAGGTGAAATCCTCGAGCTGAAAAACACGATCAACGTCATGGTGGACCAGCTCAACTCCTTCGCCTCCGAGGTTACCCGCGTGGCCCGCGAGGTCGGGACCGAAGGGAAGCTGGGCGGACAAGCCGACGTGCGCGGGGTTGGCGGCACGTGGAAGGATTTGACTGACAGCGTCAACTCGATGGCCGGCAACCTCACTGGACAAGTCCGCAACATCGCCGAGGTGACTACGGCTGTCGCAAAGGGCGACCTCTCCAAAAAGATCACCGTCGACGTGAAGGGAGAGATCCTCGAGTTGAAGAACACCATCAACGTGATGGTCGATCAACTCAACGCATTTGCCTCCGAGGTTACGCGCGTCGCAAGAGAAGTAGGTACCGAAGGCAAGCTCGGCGGCCAGGCGCAAGTGCCCGACGTCGCGGGTACGTGGAAGGACCTTACCGACAACGTCAACTCGATGGCCGGGAACCTCACTGGCCAGGTGCGTAACATCGCCGAGGTCACCACCGCCGTGGCCAACGGCGATCTGTCCAAGAAAATCACCGTGGACGTGAAGGGCGAAATCCTCGAGCTCAAGAACACGATCAATCGAATGGTCGATCAGCTCAACTCATTCGCATCGGAAGTCACCCGTGTTGCGCGAGAAGTTGGAACCGAAGGCAAGCTCGGTGGACAAGCAGATGTGCGCGGTGTGGGCGGGACGTGGAAGGACTTGACCG
>Ga0114129_10009314_pt1 | contig 14010 bp, 6 predicted proteins | sample RhiMetdeltSRZDD1_FD_80071 | JGI IMG/M metagenome (GOLD analysis project Ga0114129, IMG submission 80071) | Populus rhizosphere microbial communities from Tennessee, USA - Rhizosphere MetaG P. deltoides SRZDD1 (version 2) (version 2) | ecosystem: Host-associated > Plants > Roots > Rhizosphere >... | reverse complement strand
CGGCGCGGACAGGAAGAAGACGGTCTTCGAGGTGGCGTCGATACCGAAGTAGTTGCCGAAGCCAACTCCCGGCAACTCCACTACGCGGTCGGTCAGCCCGTCCGCATCGATCGTGATCGGCTTCACCGCTTCGTCCTTCTTGTCCTTGTCTTTGTCTTTGTCCTTCCCTTTCGCCGTGTCTTCCTTCTTCGCCTCGTCCTTCCCGTCGGGAGGCAGGCCTTCGAGATCGGCGAAGGGATTCTTCACATCCTTGCGCAAGAGCACCATGTAGGTTTTGGTGTTCTTGGCTTCAATGTTGTCCCAATCCCGCCCGCCCAGGATGGGGTTGGTGGCGCGATTGGAAAGGAAGTAGAGATAGCGACCGTCGGGATCCCACGCCGCATCGTAGTCATCCGTCGAAGACGTGGTGACAGGTAGGATCTTCTCGGACTGTGTGTCGTAGATACAGACCGAGTTGTAGTCGTTCGAGGCGGTCTTGTCGTAAGCGAGCCACCGGCCATCGGGACTCCAGCTGTAGCGGCGGATTTCCGATTGGTTGCTGTGATCCACCGCCTTGGGTGTCCCGCCTGCGGCCGGCACGATGTAAAGCGTTTGGGTCTGGTCGGCATAGGCGATCCATTTGCCGTCCGGTGACCAGACGGGCGCGAAGTGCCATCCCACCTTGCCGGCCGGCTTCACGATCTTGGCCTCGCCGCGTCCCCACGCGTCCATGGTGCGAATGTCTTCTTCCTTGGTCGCGTCGGTGATGTACACGATGTGCTTGCCGGACTTGTCGAAGGAGGCGCCGCGTTCGCGGGCGCCGCTCCCGTGCGTGACGGGCAGGGTCACGCCGTCTTTCACCGGCACGGAGAAGATCTCCCCGCGGGCTACTACGGCCAGCCGGTCGCCATCCCCGTTCAAGGCATAGTCCGTGATGTACTGGGACGGATTGGGATAGCGCGTGCGGGTGAGCACGAAATCGCTCGGTAGGTCGATGTCGACCTTGTGCTCCGAACCGTCCTTGGGATCGAAGACGTGGATGTCGGCGGCATTCGCAAACACGATCCGGCCGTCCGGCCCCATCGAGGGGAACCTCGTGTCCCACTCCTTGAACTGAGTGAGCTGCTTGTTGTCCGATCCGTCAGGCAGGATCGACCACAGGTTGAAGGTGCCGCCCATATCGCACAGGTAATAAATGCGACCGTCGTGCCACATCGGGAAGGCATCGCTTCCCGTAAACGTGGTCACCTGATGGAAGTCCTTCTTGTTGGGATCGCCGGCCCATACGTCGGGCGCCGTGCCGCCGCGATACCGCTTCCAGGTCGCCGTTTCCCAGTTGCTGCGATTGAATGCCCACATTCCGGTCGTGGGATCGATATCGAGGCGGGAGGCCCATCCCAGCGGGATTTTCTCGGGATCGCCGCCTTGGGCCGGAACCGAGTAGATCTCCCAGTTGTGATTGGCTTCCTGCATCGAGCTACGGAACAAGATCTTCTTGCCGTCGGGAGTCCAGCCCAGGACCTGGTCCGCTCCGGGATGCCAGGTGAGCCGCCGCGGCTCACCGCCCTGGGTGTCCATGACGAACACATCCATATTGCCGTCGTACTCGCCGGTGAAGGCGATCGTACGACCGTCCGGGGAGAACTTCGGGAAGTACTCCGAACCCGGATGTGTGGTGATGCGTCGAGCCGAGCCGCCTGCGGCGGGAACCAACCAGAGATCTCCTTCGCTGGCGAACACGATTTGGTCGCCATAGATGTCGGGATCTCTGTAGTAACCGGGTTTGGCGGAACCGGATCGGGGAAGAAGGAGCAACGCTCCTCCAAGAAGAAGCAGGGTGACGTGCCTTGACATGAGTGTTACCTCGCGCGGCAAGGGGGACCTGGAAAATAAGGCGAGGGGAGGGGGAGAGGTGAACGACTCTCCGCGGGTAGAATGCGCGCTAGTTAGCCGTGTGTCAAGAACTTGAAGGCGCGATCTTCCAGGAGAGCCTGAAGGCGGCGCTTAAGCAGCCTGGCGCATCCCGTTGCCGAAGTAACCCTTCCAAGCTAGATCGAGATTGGCCGCGGAAATGGCCCGGGGTTGCCGGGTGAACCGGCAAATATCGAGGACGCGCTCGATGAGATCACGGGGTTCGCACCCGCGTAGGGGGCGGCCCTCGGTCTGGTAGCGCCTCAAGAGTGCGTCGACGAGCTCTTCGGAGATCTCGAGCCCGGACTTCTCGGCGTACCGGTGCATGGCTTCGCGGTACGCTTCGGGCGAGGGATCACCCACGTACAAGCGATATCCCATGCGGCGCATGAAAGCGGGACTCAGCATTGTGTCCGGATCCAGGTTCGTGGACACCACGAGATGCTGGCGGAACGGCACCTGAAGCTTTTGCCCCGTTTTCAGGGTCAGGCAATCCACCCGGTTCTCAAGGGGGAAGATCCAGCGGCTCAACAGATCCTGGGGCGCCATGCGCTGGCAACCTAAGTCATCGAGAAGGAATGTGCCGCCGTTGGCTTTGAGATGCAACGGCGCCTCATAGTATCCAAGCTCCGGCTCATAACCGAGATCGAGCGCTTCCATGGTGAGCTCGCCACCCACGACGATGAACGGACGATCGACCTGCACCCATCTGCGATCGATGTGATGTCCCTCTTCTGTCAGCACCGGGGTCGGGGCGTGGTGGTGAAAGCGTGGGTCGTAGATGCGAATGACGGTGTTTTCGATCCCGATGCAGTACGGAATCCAGAGCGTGCCGCCGGTAGCGTTGTGGAGAAGGTGGCCCAGCGTCGTCTTGCCATTTCCTGGAGGGCCGTACATGAAGAGGCTTCGGCCGGAAGACCCAGCAAGCCCGGCGATCTGCACGGCGTCTTCAGGAAGGACCAAGGGCGAGATCGCTTCGGTGACTTCCTCAGGACCCACTTCCGGCAAGCGCGCGAGCTGATACTCCAACGTTTGGGTGTAGGCATCGAGTGAAACCGGAGCAGGGCCGACATAGCCGCAAATCTCGAACAAGCGCCGCGCCCGTTCGCGACCCGCTTCCGTAATGCCGTAGCGGTAATCCAGTGGGCCGGCCGCGCCCAGGTTCTCAACCAGTTTGTCCTTTTTGAGGTGGCCGAGGAGCTCCCCAGTAATCGCGGAGCTGAGACACAGCTCGTGAGCGGCCTTGGCGCTGGTGAATGAAGGCATCCGATAGGCGAGCTTGAGCACCAAATCGGCCAAGATCTCGGGATCGATGCCCGACGACTCGGCGCTCATGGGCGCAGTCGGGGCAACGTCGGTCCCTTGCCATTGTAAATGGGAGGGGATCGGGAACGGGGGAGGGCTTTGGGTGCCGGTGGTGTTGTCGTCCATCCTGCGGAATCCTCGGCAGCAGAAATGTCGCTGGCGCGCTTGTGTCCCGGACGAAATTCGCGGCCTTTTGGGCCGAGAAGCCCCTGAGCCCCTATTTTCGGCCGCCGAGGAGGGAGGTTGAGCTACTTCTTCTCCAGAACCTCCCGGTTTAGGACCTTGAATTCCACCCGCCGGTTCTGGGCCCGGCCCGCCGCTGTGTCATTCGGCGCAATGGGTTGCGATTCGCCATATCCCTTCACGAAAAACTGCTCGAAATGCAAGTTGGGGTCGTGCTCGAGCAGATACTCCAGGACGGCGTGAGCCCGCTTCCGGGATAGTTCAAGGTTGCGGTCGTCGGGGCCCTGGGAATCGGCGTGCCCACCGATCTCGAACTTGAGATTCGGCCAGCGCTCGAGGATATCCGCCACCTGGTTCAGGATGTCTGAGGATTCGGGCTTTAGGCGTGCCGTTCCGGAATCGAAGTAAATATTGTTCAAGCTGATCACCCCGGTCTCGATCAGCTGATGCTCCATTTTCGTCTCGGGAAGCGGGCAGCCGCGCTCATCCACTTTCACGCCTTTGGGTGTTCCCTCGCACTTGTCGTATCCATCCAGAACGCCGTCACCGTCCGAATCCCGCGGGCATCCGGACGCGTCCACCACCATTCCGGCCGGCGTGTTGGCGCAGGCATCGAGGCCGTCCGGGACGCCGTCATTGTCCTGATCCTTGGGGCAGCCCGTCGCGTCGACAGTGGCGCCCTCCGGCGTGCCTTCGCATTTGTCGAGACCGCTCAGGACACCGTCGTTGTCGGAATCGAAGGGGCAACCTTTCGCATCCACTTGCGCGCCCATCGGGGTTTGGGGACACAAATCGGCCCCATTGGGCACCCCGTCCTTGTCGTCATCCTGGTTGGCTTCCCACGCTTCTCTGTTCTCGTGGCCGAACAGCTCGACGTGAATCCCCGCCGTGGCGAAGAAGTGATTGGTGTCGTCCCCGGCTTCGGGAAGGGGGGCCTTGTTCTCGACCATGACGTTGCGGGCTTCGAGTCGCAAGTCGATGCGCGTGCTGGTCATTCGTGCGAGCGCGATCTTGAGCCCGCCGCCGTACTCCCATCCCTGCATGTCGGTGCGGCTGCCATCGGGTTGGTCCAAGTTGAGCTGACCGTACCCACCCAAGAGGAACGGGTTGATCTTGCTGTTGGGAAGAATGTTGAAGACTAGATCGCCGCCCCAATGGTCGATCGGAAAATCACGGTCGGGATCGATGTCGCGGGTGGCAAGAATTTTGCCGTAGGTGCCTTCGATGCCGACGTAGCGAAAGAAGCTGAGCCCGATGCGGCCCTCGATCGGAACTCCGTCGTCGAGCTGGAAGGAGTTATCGAAGGTTGCATAGCCGGCGGCGCCGGTGAGCGACACGCGGACCCAATCCATTTGCGCGACGGCCGGAGACGTCCAGGCCGCGGCCAACGCTCCAAAAACAACGAGGCTCACCAGCGACATCGTTCGCACGACATGCCCTCCTCCGTGCGGATACGAATGACTATCCCCCTGGCGGGCCGGGATGATAGCGACGAGTCAGGCTTGGGTCAACGCGGGGAGCCGGCCGGTGGGTGGGCGCCCGACGCATGGGAGGAGGTCTCGAGGTACCCTGCCATGGCCGTGCCTTCGCGTTCTCGCAACCGCAAGCAATCCTCGACTTGATCCGTGACCTCGGCGAGCTGCACGTCTTGTCCCGAAACGTGGTGCTTGGGATCGGCAAAAAACGCCTGCGCGTTTTTCAGTCGCTCCTCCGAGCACCCGCTCGCGAAGAACGGCAGGTAGGTCGCGAACTCCGCGGGGATGCGGCCGGTGATCGCTTCGTAGTGCTCCGTCATCCATCGGTAGGTCGCCTCGCGCCCGGGCTCGTCGTTGCCGGTGGCCCGGGTCACGGTGAAGATTTCGTTGGGATGCAGGGGACCGGAGAGCACGTAATCGAGCGCCGCTTTCCGGATCTCGGGTTTCCGGAAAGCGCCCATGGCGTTCAAGTACTGCGACCGCACGGCCGGCGTCTTGGCCGATTCGACGTGGGCGCGATACGCATCGAACAGCGCCTGATCCCCATTATGCGCGGCGAGAATGAGAACCTCGCCGGCCAGGGCGGGATCCACGGACGACGGATCCTCGAGAAAGTGTTTGGCCTGAGTTTCCGCGAACGACTGAACCGTGGCGTCACGTCCTTCATCGCCCATCCACGCCAGAAGCTGCGGACGTACCACCGAGAGCGCCTCTGCTTCGCCGGGAGCGGCGCTCATGCCTACGCGATCGAGCGCGGGGCCCAGGGTGCGGCGCACGTAGGCGGCAAAGGCGACCGAGGCATCGGGTGGGATGACCGTCTTCACGTTCTGCAGTATGTCCAAGAGCGACGTCAAAACCAGCGGCTGGGGATCCGCGCCCATCGTCTCCAAAATTCGCAGGTAATCGTCGCCATGAATTGCTCCGGCCGAGAGGAGCGCGCCGCTATTCGAAATGAGGCCGATGCGTTCCCGAGGCGTGAGCGAACGGGTGCTGGTAGCGGCCAGGGATTTCAACATCTCCGCAGGCACGTTCCAACGGAAGTAGCCGTAGGCGTCCTGATTGGGGTAGATCCAGGCCACGTTCGGGCCGAGATCGACGCTTTGTTCGGACGCACCGAGAAGGAGGCTCCGACTCTCGATCTTGCCGTCATGCTCGAACTTGAGAGTAAGGGGGATCTGCCAGGAAAGAGCGGCCTGCTCGACCCCCAAATTGGTGAACCGCCGCTGGCTGAGGACGTAGGTTCCTTTCGTGGAGGCCGGTTCTACGGTGACAAGGGGAACCCCCGGTTGCTCGATGAATCCCGCCATGACCTGGCTCACATTTCTTCCCGAGGATTGATCGAGCGATTTCCACAAATCGTCAGCCGTCGCGTTGCCCCACGCGTGGGCCTTGAGGTATGCGTTCACCCCTTTCTGGAACGTTTCGGGACCGACCCACTGCTCGAACATGGACAGCACGGCTTTTCCCTTGTTGTAGGCGAGCCCCGCGTTCTCGAACAAATTGTCCGTCGATTCGACGGGTTGGCGAATGGCGCGCGTGGACGGCTGGGCATCCTCGAACATGATCCTCTGGGAATCCTGAACGGAGGTGAGGTTCCAGTCATACTCCGGATGCAATTGATGGGTGATCTTGTCGCCCATCCAGTCTGCGAAGGACTCATTGAGCCAGAGGTCGTCCCACCACTGCATGGTCACGAGATCGCCGAACCACATGTGAGATAGCTCGTGCGCCGAGACCATGACGAGACGACGCATTTGACTGACGGTTTGAGCCGTTGGATCGAGGAGTAACACTCTATCGGAATACGTGATCGCGCCGGCGTTCTCCATCGCCCCCGCCCAGTATTCGGGAATGGCGATGAGATCGAGCTTGTCGTAGGGATACGGCGTGCCAAAGTAGGCTTCGAGTGCGTGCAGGATGGGGGCGGTAGTTTCTGCCGCCGCTTTGGCGAGCTGGCTCTGTCCCTTCACCGTGACCACCCGTCCTGGGATTCCGAGACCCGGGATCTCTACCCATTCCAGGTCCCCGGTCGCGATGGCCAGCAAGTAACTGGGTAGGGGACGGGTCGTCTTGAAGACGGTTGTTTTCCATCCGTCCTTCACGGTTTCCTTTTCGGGAAGCGTGTTCGCGATGGCGACCTCGTCCTGGGGTACGGAGAGAATGAGCTGGTAGGGAATCTTGAACGAGGGTTCGTCCCAGCACGGGAACGCGTCACGCGCATAGTCGGCTTCGAACTGAGTGAACGCGTAAGCGTGGCCGTCCTTTTCCATCCGATAGAGGCCGACCGCATCGGTGTTGAACGTTTCGTGAAATTCGATGTCCATTTTGTAAGCGCCCGGGGTGATCTTTCGGGCGAGGGTCGCGGTGATGACCCCTTTGTCTCCCGTGGTCGTGGTCACCTTCACCGGGCCTTTGGAACTCGTGAAGCGAATCATGTCCAGGGTCACTCCGCGAGCGTGAAACCGAAACGTTTGGGTGGGTTCGGTTGCCTTGAGCTCGATGTGCGTCGTGCCCGTATAAGAGGTGGAATCGGCGTCGAGCCGCAGAGAAATGCTTTGAAACGTGGGGACAACTTCACGACCGAGCCGCGTGTCCGCTGCGTTCGCTCGAGCGAAGCACGTGAGCGTGGCTAGACACAGGCATGCGAGAGTAGAAGACAGGCGGGTCATTCGTGGCCTCCGGATACATGCAACGGGCAGGGTGATGAATGACCGCATTGTGCGGTTTTTCTAGGCAGTGAGCAAGATAAATGGGTCGGCTAGCGAGCCAGGTCCCGGAAGCGATCTGTAGCTTCGACCAGATACGAAGTCGTGCCCGGCTCGGCGGCCGCGTGCCCGGCGTCGGGAACCAACTTGAACTCCGCCTCGGGCCACCGCCGCCAGAGCTCCCACGCCGTGACCATGGGACAGACGACATCGTAGCGCCCTTGCACGATCACCGCGGGGATCCGGCGGATCTTTTCGATCCCATCCAAGAGCTGGTCGGCCTGCTTGAAGAATCCGCGGTTCACGAAGTAATGGCACTCGATGCGGGCAAACGCGATCGCGAAATCATCCTGCTCAAAATGGTCGACGAGGCTGGGGTCGGGAAGAAATTTGCTCGTGGAGCCTTCCCACACGCTCCAGGCTTTGGCCGCTTTGAGCTGCTCGTTCCGATCCGGACTGGTCAGCCGGCGGTAGTAGGCCGCCATGAGATCCCCGCGTTCGGACTCCGGAATCGGGTCGAGATACTTTTCCCACGCATCGGGGAAAATAAAGTTCGCACCTTCTTGATAGAACCATAGTAATTCTTTAGGTCTCAGCAAAAAAATCCCACGTAAGACGAGAGCGGTCGTTTTTTCGGGATGCGTTTGCGCATAGGCCAGAGACAGTGTGCTTCCCCAGGATCCTCCGAACACGAGCCAGCGTTCGATGCCCAAGTGTTCGCGGATCCGTTCCATATCGGCGACCAGATCCCAGGTGGTGTTTTCGCGGAGCTCGGCGTGAGGGCGGCTCTTGCCGCAACCGCGCTGATCGAAAAGAACGAGGCGATAGTGGTTGGGGTCGAAGAAGCGGCGGTAATCGGGCAAGGTGCCCCCGCCCGGGCCACCGTGAACGAACAAGGCCGGCTTGCCTTCGGGGTTTCCGGTCTCTTCGAAGTAAATCTCGTGCAGTTCCGAAACGCGCAGCATTCCGGTGCGGTAAGGCTCCAGGGGCGGATAAAGCGTGCGCATCGTTCCTCCTCGTCGGCATGATACTCCAGATGCGTTATCTTCTCGTCGGGCCGCCCGGTATGCGGCCCCAGGGGGATGTCGAAGGTGACCACGGAAACGATGCCGTTTCGCCATCGGTTCGTGGAGGCAACTCCGCTGGCGCGGGGAGCCGAGGGCCGTCTCTTTCGCGTGCGCGACGCGTGGACCGGCCGGTGGGCCGCGCTCAAGGTCGCCTCGGGCGACGAGGGACGGGGTTCGCTCCTCGCGGAATTTCGTTTGCTGTCGCGTCTGCGCCATCCCTGCATTCTCGAATCGCATGACCTCGTCGAGGACGGCGGCGTCCACGGCCATCTCCTCGAATATCTGCCTGCCATAGACCCATTCACGTTGTGGGACGCCGGGGGAGAACCGGCGGTCTGGGCAGCGGCGGTGCAATCGCTTCGAGCTTTGACCTATCTGCATCGCCGCGGGTTCGTTCACGCCGATGTTGCCCCCGGAAACATACTCGTCTGGCAAGAGGGTAACGGTTGGCGCGCGAAGCTCGCGGATTTCGGGCTCACGCTGTCCCTGGATGATGCGGCGTGCTCAGGGGTGCGCGGCACGCGCGGTTATTGGGCGCCCGAGACCGCATCAGGTATGGGGACGTTTCCTGGTTCGGATTTCTACGCGCTTGCCGCGACGATGCACGCCTGGATCGATGGGCGCGGGCCCTGGGACGATCTGTCTCCCGTCGAACAGCTTCGGGCGATGTCCGCGCTTCCCGATCTTCCCAAACCTCGGCGACGGTTGAGCCCCGAGCTGGAATCGCTCTACACGACGTTGGGCGCTTCCCATATCGAGGCGCGAAGGAACTGGGATTGGGACGAGCTTCGCACCAGGAGCGAGACGTGGGGTCCGTCGACCTTTGTCGCGACGGTGAGCGGGCTCGACGACGTCATGACGGATTGGATGCGCTGGCTCAATGAGCTCCCCGCGGGGCAAGCCGCGACCTTGGTGCTTTCGGGGCGCGTGGGAAGCGGCCGCCGAACTGCGCTGGGGTTCTTGATGCGGGAGCTCGCGGCGGAGGGCTGGATGTCGAGCTTTGTGTCCCCCTTGGGAATGCTGCAGGACCGATTCGCCGCGGCGGGTAACGATCTCGATCCGGTTCTGGCCGCCCGCGAGCTGGGTCGCCGTACCGAAGGGCGTCATTTGGTGTTTCGATGGCCCGAAGACGTGAGCGATCTGGAGTCGCGCATGTTGCGCGCATTCATTGCCGCTCGGGAAGATGAATCGAAGAGTCAAAAGACCCTGGTGCTTCATGCGACCGGAGTGGAGGGCGCGGACGAGGCGTCCGAATGGTTGCGGGGCGCGACCCGGATTCGCGTGGATGACTGGAAAGGCCCTGGGCTTTCGTCGCTTCAATCCATGGCTGGGGACCTTTTTGCATTAGAAGACGGGATGTTTCGCCGGGAGCGTACGGACACGGCACAGAGTCCCCTCGCCCTTGTCCTCATGAAGCAGGGAGATGTTCAGGGCGTTGCCGAAGGCGGAGAGATCGCCGTGGAAATGGGGCGGTTGTGGGCTCGCATGTCTCCGTTGGGGCGAGCGGCGCTGTCACTTGCGGCAGAGAGCGATTTGGGATGGGCTCCGGCCGATCTCGCGGATGCACTTGGAAACTCAGAAGACGACGTTCGGAGTGAGCTCAACGAATTGGTTCGGCTTGCCCTCATGCGGCGGAGCTTCGAAGCGGGGATTGAGCTGGATGGGATTGCCGACGCGCTCACGCGAGAAGCAATTCTCCTCCGCCCTGAGCCCGCGTATGACCGGGTGCGTGTGGGAGTGGCGCTCGAGGAACGGGGGCGTCATTCGGGGGATCTCGGCCTGGCCCGTCGATTCTTCGAGCACGGAAATCCGATGCCTCGATACACGGTGGCGGCGTTGGAGAAGGCGCTCCGCGATGGACGTTACGAAGAGGTTCTAGAGCTGGCGGACAAAGCGGCGCCGGCCGATGAGGCGTTCGGCCCGCGAACGCGTGAGGTGTGGGCGCTTTTCTTACGGGCGGCGGAGCGTGCGGGGAAATATGAAACGCAGGTTCGCCTCTGGCGGGATTTGATCCGTTGGGACATTGCCTCCGGGGCGGGAAGCGTGATGTTGCATCGCAAGGCACTCGCCCAGGCGCTCACGAACCTAGGGGATTGGAAACAGGCCGTTGAAGAATGCAGAGCCATCGAGACGAGCCCGGAGGTGGGGGAACGAGAGCGTTTGTGGGCAAAGCTGCAACGAGCGGAGACGTTGTGGCAGGCGGGACGGTTCGGCGAGGCGGACGCGACGTATCTGGAGGTAGAGAAGCTTCTCTCCGATTCCATGAGGGATGAGTGGTTGCGGTTTGCGGTGGGGCGAGCGCGCCAGCATGGACAGCGCGGAGATATGGCGGGGGTAAAGAAGTTTTTGGAGTTGGCGGAATTGAAGGGCGGTAAGGAGCTGTGCGAAAACGATCCACTTTACTTGCATACCTTGGGGGGCTGGTTGATTGAAAAGTCTGAGTTGGATGCAGCTCGCCCGGTGTTGCAACGAGCGGCCAACAGAGCGACTGATGAAGGGAATTGGGCTGCGTATATCATGATTGCGAGTCGAGAAGCATCCCTCACCTACGATTATGGCGACATGAAGAGCGCGGCAAAGATCGGAAGAGAAGGAGTTGCGACTGCAGAAGCTCTTCTGAGCAATCGAATTCTAAGTTTCACTAATTCCTTCTTGGCCTATCCAGAGACTCACATGGGAAATGTAGGTTCAGCTTGGAGGAGATCACAGCGAGTTCTGGACCTTGCCCATAGTCTTGGTGATAGAAATATCGAGGTTCTCGGGTTCAGATTGCGAGCCTTCATAGCTTCCGGAGTTGGTTGGAGAAATCTCACTGAGGAGGTTGCAGCTCAGGTTGACGAAATTGCCGACTCAATCGGAGAGGACGAAGCAGTTTCTTTCTCGGCACTCTGCCGAGGCTTGTTCTATTTTGGGGCAGAAGAGTGGGACACCGCTGAAAAGTTTCTGAGCAAAGCCCATCAAGGGTTCTCTAGGTCAGGACAACCTACGAGCGACCTGAAGGCAAGAATCTATTTAAGTCTACTTAACTTTCATCGAGGTCACACTGAAAGCGCCATCGATGAGATGAAAGAAATCTTGGAAATTTCAACGTCCCAAAAAGTAATGCTTCTCAATCCTGTGGCAAGATTGGCTTCCTACGCCATTGATTCGCCAACAGAACACGCGCCACAAGCCGCTGAGATTCTTCTGGGTTTCGAATCCCAAGGCCGGTATCTGGATCTTGTCGAGTGGGGTTACCTGGGGCTATTGGATCGAAATGGCCAGAAGCAGATCCGTAGCTACATGCTAAACGCCGTCCAGAGAATCGCTGATTCTCTAGACGACGTTCAACTGAGGAGAGAGTTTTTGGGTTTCCCGCGAACCAGGAAGGCGTTGCTCGCTATCCAGCGATAACTTGCCTACCACCACTTGTTGGTGTCGCTGTCGCCGCCACCAGTAGGTGGAGGTGTGGTCTGGGTCTGCAACGAAGGACCGTCCGGAACTCCAGTCGGAGCCACGTTGCTGCAACCCCAGAGCATCGTCGCTAGTGCGACGGTTCCTAGAACGACTCCGAGATGACGGATCACGTTCCTCTTCATGGCTGTTGCCCTCCAGTTCCCCCGTTTTCTCTCTCCCCGGTCACCAGACGCAGGGCTCGCAAACTCGATGTCCTGTTAGGGCAAGACCGATGCCATGTTTTCGTCTTGGAGGGGCCGATTGATGAACTCTTTGTTTTGCTTGGACTTGGGTGAATCCCCAAAAGCTGGGCCTGCGAAATAACCCCGAACGAGGGGGTCTAAACCTGGGGGGAATTCCACGTTGGGAACCGGTCGGGGCCGGAAGCGGTGCAATAGGCTGGTCTAAGACATTGCTACTCTTGCGTGTTATACCTTCTGGCTGGGCTCGGCCAGGCCCGAAGGAAATTCGCCCAGAAAACCGGGCTCCAAGAGGCTGAAAAACGTTTGCGAAGCCGCTCCTGCAGAAAGCTCACATGAAGAATAGACGTCTCTTGGGCCTCGTCCTGATCCTGCTGGGAGGAGGGGTTTGGCCGGCCCAGGCCCAAAGCCCCCCAGAAAAGGCGCCGGCTCCTCCCAATCTTCCGATTCTTCTGCCTCGCCTCGAACACGGGCAATTGAGCCCGGAACGGGCGCGCGTTCTATTGGGTGGCGCGATCGAGCGAGCTATTGACGCGGTTCGTCTGCGGCCGGCGGGTGCGGCCAGCGAAACCTGTGTTGAGCTCACCTCGTTGGATCCACCGGCGGTCCCCGATTCGATCGACGTGCTTCATTACGACATTCGTATCGACAATGTTGATGAAACCGCTAAGTCATTCAGTGGAGTCACCACGGTTCGTCTGAAGGCGTTGAAAGATTTGAACCAGTTGGATCTCGACCTGGCTTCGTGCACCGTGGAGAGCGTCGAGATTGCGTATTTCCCCGACACGACTTTTGTCACCGGCTCCTTTGTTCAGCAAAGTCCAGTCCCCGATCCGAGTCCCCAAACGTTGACGCTTCAACTTGCGCACGCTCTCGCTTCGGGAGACAGCGTGAATGCGCGCGTTCACTACCGAGGTACAACCGGCTGCATTAGCGTCGACGGTATTCCCTCCGGGATGGTGTTCAGTGCGGTGGGTGTACACACGTTTTCTGAACCCACCTACGCGCGCCACTGGTATCCATGCCACGACGTGCCTTGGGATAAAGCAACGACCTCGCTCTTCGTACTGGCTCCCGCGGGCCGAGTGGCCTCGGCTTCGGGAATTTCAACGGACGGGGGCCTCCTCGATGACCCCCTCTACAATAATTGGGAAACAACCCTTCCGGTCTCGACCTATCTCAACGCGTTTTATCTCGGCGATTACATCGCGCTGAATGACAGCACAACCAACGGGGTGGCGCTCCAGTACTTCACCTATCCAAATCTCGAGGAAAACACGCGAGTCGATTTCGCGAACGTGCCCGACATGGTCGCGTTTTACTCGACCTTTTTTCCTTACCCCTATCCGCGGTATGCGATGAGCCTGGGTTACTTCGGCGGTGGGATGGAACACATCATGAATTCGCTCATCGGTTACTTCTTCATTCGCGGCGACCGATCGTACGAATCTCTCTGGGCACATGAGTTGGCCCACCAATGGTGGGGCGACCTGCTGACGGTGGGGCGCTGGCGCGATATCTGGCTCAACGAAGGCTTTGCTACTTATTTCGATCTGCTGTACACCGAGCATCATTACGGCACCCCGGCCATGAAGGCATCCATTGCCTTCACCGACAGCGTGTATCAGGCACGTCTCGATTTATTGGATCATCCGATCCTCGACCCACCGCTCAGCGACGTCTTCTCGTTCACGGTTTACAACAAGGGGGCGCGCGTTCTCGATATGTTGCGAGGCGTCTCGCGCTTCCG
>Ga0114129_10009313_pt1 | contig 14011 bp, 9 predicted proteins | sample RhiMetdeltSRZDD1_FD_80071 | JGI IMG/M metagenome (GOLD analysis project Ga0114129, IMG submission 80071) | Populus rhizosphere microbial communities from Tennessee, USA - Rhizosphere MetaG P. deltoides SRZDD1 (version 2) (version 2) | ecosystem: Host-associated > Plants > Roots > Rhizosphere >... | reverse complement strand
CCAGAGGCTTCGGTAACTGCTCGCGCAGGAGGGGAAGTGTCACTTCATCGCACGAAATCAGAACATGCGCGATTCCTTCATCCTGAACCACACGGTCGAGTGCGGCGACGACTTCCTTGACGTGCTGCATATGGAAATTCTCGATGTGCCGCTGATACCGCGCCTGCGACCATCCGCCCTGTGATGTTCCTTTCGTCTTGACGTTTTTTATCTCTCGAGCCGCGACCAGTTCACCAGCCGAGATGACCAGAATGTGGGCGGTGTTCGTGTCGGTGACGACGGCGGCATACCGAGGGGACTGCGACTCGAGCCGCGCAAGCGGATACAGGTGTGGACGATCGCCGATGTGAAGACCGTGCTGTGGAACGACGCCCGGCGACTGAATCGTCTCGAACAGATCTCCGGCCGAGCACGCGAAAATGGCGACGCTGTTCGCTGAAGGATCCAGATCGTTCTCGAGAAAACGAACGATGCGTTCGATGTCGCTATCGAGGCTCTCGCGTTCAGGGGTGTTCACCGGGTACGTGCGGCTTCGCGCTTTCAACTCTTTGCGGGTAAATGCCTGGTGCTGGTCTCGCCCGTGCTGGTTCGGCCGTGTATCCAGATACAGGCTCACGACGGGGTAAGGAGCGGGTTCAAATCCGGCGAGCCGGTCGAGCTGTTCAGTCAGCGACATACTAAGTCTCCTCGTCCAGGTTTTTGGCCTGTCCTGGATCGACCGCAAACCCCATGCCCATTAAGAAAGGGAAAGCGCCTGCGGCCCGAGCGAGCGGCCGGAGGAAAGCGACGCGAAGCGTCGCCCGCGAGCGAGCGCGCTTGGGGGTGGGGCCCCAAGCGCAGTAAAAAAGGTAGACTACGCTACGGTTCACAGCTCGAGCGTGGCGGTCGCGCTGAGCTGCCGCTCGAGGGCAAACGCTTTCATGCCAATTCGCGACACCCCAATCTGGCTCGATCGCTTTCCGAAAACCCGTCGCCCTTCATACCCGCGCTTCAAAGGAGATTCCGAAACCGACGTCGTTATCGTTGGCGGCGGGCTGACCGGATGCGCATGCGCGTGGTCATTTGCGAATGCCGGCATTCGCACGGTGCTGCTCGAATCGGAAACGCTAGGTCGTGGCGGGACCGGCGAATCCCTCGGCCTCATACGTGAGGACTTCGACGCTTCGTTCCGAGAGACCGTTCAGGCGCACGGACTCAGAGCGTCGCGCACGATGTGGCAGACGATGAGACGTGCGGCGTTGGACATGGCGGCCGTGCTCCGACGGCTCGAGATTCGGTGCGACCTCCAGCCTTGCGATTTCCTGACGATCGCGCGCGCCGGTTCCGAAAACGGACGGATGCTGACACGCGAGTATCAAAGTCGACGTGACGCGGGTTTGGAGCACAGTTGGGTAAAGCCGGCGGCATTGAAGCGCGAGACTGCCGTCGCAGGTGATGGCGCGATTCGCACGCATGGATTCTCGATCGATCCCTATCGTGCATGCATAGGACTTTCTGCAACCGCGGTGTCGCGTGGCGCGGCCGTCTACGAGCATTCCCCCGTGCGCCGGATTCGTGCGGGACGAAAAGGTGTGCAGGTCTCCGCGGCAAGCGGCACACTCAAAGCGAAAGCCGTGATCGTCGCCACATCGGCGCCTCTCCAGGATCTGCGTGCGCTTCGTCGTCACATCAGCGTGTCGGACACCTATGGCGTCGTGACCGGGCAGCTACCGGCGGCGGTTCGTCGAGAACTCGGAAGCAGGGCCAGTGTCCTCCTCGACACTGAAGCGCCGCCGCACACACTTCGATGGCTGAAGGACGATCGGGCGTTGTTTGCCGGAGCCGATCAAGGGGTCGTGGCCGATCGCGGTCGCGACAAAGCGCTCGTTCAACGTGGCGGCCAGCTCATGTATGAACTGTCGGTGATGTATCCGGCGATTTCGGGACAGCCGGCCGAGTGGGTGTGGTCATCGAAGCATTACGAAAGTGTCGATCGGCTGCCGTTTGTGGGGCTGCATCGCAATTTTCCGCGTCATTTATTCGCCATGGCGCCCGGTCGACATGGCGCCGCGTTTGCGTGGCTTGCTGCCCGGATCCTCCTGCGCCACTACCAGAAGGAACCTGCCAAAGGGGACGATCTATTCGGCTTCTCCAGAGTTCTGTAACGGCAAGTAACGACGGCGGCCGCGGCCCTGTCTAAAAGAAGTTTGGTTGCTCACCCTGGGGGGAGGCGTATTATGCCGGCGGGGAGCCCTACGATGCAGCAACGACGCGATCCGGTCGAACGAGAGCGCGTCCGACACGGCGAGCATGTCATCGAGCACCTGCTGCGCCGCGCCGGCTTCGGCGCTGGCCAGGATGAAATCGACGATTACCTGGAGTTGGGGTTCGCGGCGGCTGTCCAGCAGCTGCTGAATTACGAGCGCGTCCCTGACGATGTCGACCAGTTGATTGGGTCGCCTGGTTACGTCGCCGTCACGGCGCGAGGACAATTTCTTCCCCGCACCGTCATCAACGACTCGCGCCAGCGATGGCTGTTCCGCATGATTCATTCGCGACGCCCTCTTCAGGAGAAGATGGCGCTCTTCTGGCATAACCACTTCGCGACCGCCTATACGAAGATTGCCGGCGCGCTCGGTGCTGAAGAAGGCGCGCGCTACATGGCGGCAAAGCCGACCGAAGATCCGAATCAGGTCCGTGGACAGATCGAACTATTCCGTCAATACGCGGTTGGGAATTTCCGCGATCTGCTGCTCGCCGTTGCGAAGGATACGGCGATGCTCGTGTGGCTCGACGGCCGGACGAACATCAAAGGAAGACCACAGGAGAACTTTGCCCGCGAATTGATGGAGCTCTTCACCATGGGCGTCGATACGTTCGCCGAGACGGACGTCTATGCTGGCGCCCGCGTGTTCACCGGGTGGAACCTCGCGCGTCCGTCCAACGCGTACTACACGTTCAGCTATGTCGCGGCGCAGCACGACACCACCGCGAAGGAGTTCACCTTCCCAATCTACTCGAACGGCAGCAAGGTGATTCCCGCACGCTCCGCGGACGCCGGCATGCAGGACGGCGTTGATTTGATCAACGCGGTTGCCGGGCACCCAGCGACCGGACCGCGGCTCGCGAGAAAGCTCTATCAGTACTTCATCAGCGAAGTGTCGGACCCAGATGCTGGCCTCATCGCGAGTCTCGCGAACACGTACTACCGAAGTGGCTTTGAGATGAAGCCGGTACTGCAGCAGTTGTTCACATCCCCTCAGTTCGTCGCTGCGCAGAATCGCTATGCCCGATATTCCTGGCCGGCGGAGTTCGTGGCGCGATCGATCAAAGAGATCGGGTGGGTGGGGTTTTCTGTCAACGACGCGCTCGGACCGATGGCGAACATGGGCCAGCAACTGTTCGAGCCGCCCGATGTCGCAGGCTGGGATCTCGCGGCCAACTGGTTTTCAAGCGGCGCCATGCTGACGCGCATGAACTTCGCGTCGCAGCTGGCGACGAATCAGAGGTTCAACCTGCGCGACATCGCGCGCGGTGGACGGTCATCGCCGGACGCGCTCGTCTCGCTCATGCTCGATCGGTTGACGGCGGCGCCATTCGCGCGCGAACCATATCAGGCGCTCCTCGATTACGCGCGTGCAGGGACCGCGTGGACCGGCTCGGATGCGCAGTTGCTCGTCAAGGCGGCCGGCCTTGCACACCTGATCGTCGGATCAGGCGATTACCAGCTCGTCTAGGGGGAACGCAACATGGCCATCACCAGGCGCGAGTTCGTACGCGGCGGCGTGGCGGCGTTCACGGTCAGCTTTGCGGCGCCCGCCTTTCTGTCGGATCTCGCGCGAGCGCAAGGCCGCTCTCGACAGAACCTCGTCGTCCTCTATCTGAGCGGGGGCAACGACTCGCTCAGCATGTTGATTCCCTACAACGATCCGGACTATCGCAGCCGGCGGCCGACGATTGCCATTCCTGCGGCCAATGTCCTCCAGATCGGGAGCGATCGATCCGGCGTTGCGCTTGGTCTTCATCCTCGCCTGACCGGTCTTCGAACAATCTTCAACGCCGGCCGGCTGGCTTTCATTCAGCGCACCGGCTATGCAAATTCAAGCCGCTCGCACTTCGAAGGTACAGACATCTGGTCGACAGCCGATCCACGCGTCCCGCAGGGAAACGGGTGGCTCGGCCGATATCTCGATACGCTGCCGTCGCCAATCGATCCACTGACCGGTTGGTCGACTGCCGGCACAATTCCGCGCACGCTGCAGGCAAACCGAGTGGGCGTGCCGTCGATCCCGACGATTCAGGGTTACGCATTCGCGAGTCCGAACACCGGGACCGAAGTGCAGTACGCGCGCGACAGCGCGACGCGCATCGCCTCGCATCTCCCGGACGACCAACCGCACCTCGCGTTCGTAAATTCGTCGTCACAGGCGGCACTTGCGACTCTCGATCGAGTCGCCCAGGTTGGCACCTATACGTCCAGCGTGACCTATCCGAACAACGGATTCGGTCAGGCGTTGCGCATGATCGCCGGGGCGATGGTGAAAGGCGTCGGCACCAAGGTGTTCTGGGTGCAGACCGGTGGCTACGACACGCACGCGGCGCAGAACCCGAATCAGGCCAACGGTTCGTATACGACGCTGATGGCAACCTTGAACGACGGGGTGCTCGCGTTCTACAGCGATCTACTGAATCAGGGATTGCTCAACGACACGCTCGTCCTGCAGTTCTCCGAGTTTGGCCGCCGCATCAACGAGAACGGCAGCCAGGGCACCGACCACGGCGCGGCAAGTGTGATGATGGCGATTGGCGGCGGGGTTCGTGGTGGTATCTACGGCACCGCGCCAAACCTCCGCGGCACACCCGACAATCCAACGCTTGAAAACAGCGGGAACGACGTTCGCTACGAGACTGATTTTCGTGCGGTCTACGCGAAGGTCATCGATTCCTGGCTGGGTGGGGATTCCGTGTCTATTCTCGGCGCGAACTTTAGAGCGGGCGCGCCGGCGATCTTTTAAAGGTAGAAGGCGCGCTGCCTTTTACCTTTTTCCTTTTTCCTTTCTCAATCACCAAAGATCCCCCTGAATGCCAGGTCAATCTCCGGATACCTGAAATGGAACCCGTGTGACAGTGCGCATTGGGGAATCACGCGCAGGCTGGTAAGTGTAAGTGGCTCGGCCATCTCACCGAGGATCAGCCGCAGTGCGAAAGCCGGCGCCGGCATCAATGAGGGACGATGCATGGCGCGGCCCAGTGCGCGCGCGAACTCGCGGTTGGTCACAGGCGCCGGCGCGGTGGTGTTTACGGCGCCATTGACCGACGGCGTGTCGATGATCCAGCGAATCATTTCGATCCAGTCGATTCGATGAATCCAGGACAAGTACTGCCGTCCTGACCCGAGTGAGCCCCCAACGAAAAAACGGAACGGCGTCATCATCCGTGGAAGAACACCGCCGCTTCGTTCGAGGACCACGCCGGAACGAATCGGGACGACACGGGTAGCGGCGCTCTCCGCTCGCAGCGCCTCGCGCTCCCACTCTTTGCAGAGCTCGGCAAGAAAATCAGTGCCCGCCGGGGAACTTTCCGTCAACGGTTCGCTACCCGCCCGGTAGTAACCGACGCCGCTCGCGCTGATGAACACGGGGGGACGAGCCGCGGACTCGGTAATGGCGGCGGCGAGTGTGCGGGTTGGAAGGATCCGGCTGTCGTGGAGCACCGCCTTGCGCTGGGGACTCCAGCGCGAGTCACCAAGGTTCGCGCCTGCCAAATTGATGACGGCGTCGGCACCGTTGACGATATCCGTTGCGCTCCCGGCGCGTCCGTCAGGGCGCCATCCGACCCGGGTCACGCCGGGGACGCCGGTTCCCGGGTCGTGGCGTGATTCGCCAGGCTTGAGCTGACGCGTCAGGACGCGGACGTCGTGTCCTTCTTCGGCGTATGTTTCCGCCAGTGCAACACCGAGAAACCCCGTGCCGCCGCCGATGACGATTCTCATACGGCGCATTGGACGTGCGGGAAGGGTTTTGAGTTTGCACTATAATGAAACCGGCTCCCCTCGGCAGTTTTTTCATGACTCAGCTTTGCCGCGCCGCGCTCCTGGCCCTCGCCGGACCAGCTTTGGCGACTGCTGTCCTCGCTCAAGCGCCCGCTTCGCGGTCGGAGCCCAGCCGTGATTCCGCGGCGGAGTTCCTGCCGGTTCCTCCGAACGTCAAGGCCGAAGGGCTTCCGCCCATTCCCGCGTCGATTGTTCAGGATCTCGCGCCTTACGCGTCGTCGCGCCGAGCGTTGCTGCTCGGGTGGCATCCGTCGCGGCGCCAGATTCTGGTTACTACCGCGTTTGACGGAAACACCTTTCAGATCCATTCCGTTGCCGGTCCCGGAATGGATCGACAGCAAATGACGTTTTTTCCGACCGGCGCCGGCATTGCCGCGGGAGGCGTTGCCGCAGGCAACGTCGGCGCCTGGTATTCACCAGATGGCTCGTATGTTCTCTTTAGCAAGGACGCGACGAGCGGTGGCGAAGCGATGCAGCTGTTTCGTTTCGATCTTGCCACCAGGAAGACGACGCTCCTGACTGACGGGAAGTCGCGTAATGGATTGCCGGTGTGGTCACATCGCTCGGGTCTCATTGCATTCGAGTCGACACGGCGTGGCGGCCACGGCGGCGCCGATCGCGATCTGTGGGTGATGGATCCGACTAATCCGTCGAGCGCGAGACTGGTCTCCGAAGTCGAGGGGAAGTGGAGCGTTGCCGATTGGTCGCCCGACGATAGCGAACTACTGGTCGTCAATGCGCCGGCGGAGAACACGCGAAGCTCCGTGTGGCGTGTCAATGTCAAATCGGGTCAGAAAACGCAAGTCAGTCCAGAGGGCAGTCCCGCCGTATGGCGATCGCCCGTTTTCTCTCCGGACGGACGATACGTGTACGTTCTCACTAACCGGGACTCGGAGACGCTTCGGCTGTGGCGCGGCGAACCGGCAAACGGAACGTGGAAACCTATCACTGCCGAGACGGACGATTTGGAGTCGTTTGGGCTTTCTCCTGATGGCAAGAACATCGCCGCCGTGTTCGACAGCACCACCAGCAGCCGGGTCGAGTTGATCGACGCGAACACGTTCAAGGTTCGTTGGGCTCCGAAACTTCCTGCCGGTCAGCTTATGGGCCGGTCGCCGCTTTGGCGGTCCGACAGCAGTGAAGTCGCATTCTCCCTTTGGTCACTTCGAACGTTTGGTGATGTCTTTTCTGTGAGTGCGCGTAGCGGGGCTGTCGAACGTTGGACGAAGAGCGAATTTGGCGCATTCGATCCGGACTCCTTGCCCGAACCGGAAATCGTCAGGTGGAAGAGTTTCGACGGGTTGACGGTTTCCGGAATCCTGTACCGTCCTCCGGCGCGATTCAGCGGACCACGGCCGGTCATCATCACGATCCACGGCGGCCCGGGCGGACCGACCTCGCGCGAACGTCCGCGATACTTGGGACGAAGCGCATACCTTCTGAACGAGCTCGGGATCGCGCTCGTGTTTCCCAATGTTCGGGGAAGCTGGGGTTTCGGAAAGGCCTTCGGTCGGCTCGATGATGGGATGAAACGGGAAGACTCGGTGAAGGATATCGGCGCGCTCCTCGACTGGATCGAGACGCAGCCGGCGCTCGACAAGAACCGAGTCATGGTCAATGGCGTGAGCTACGGCGGCTACATGACCTACGCCGTGGCCGAGATGTATAGCGCTCGGTTGCGCGGCGCACTTGCAGCAGCCGGCATTTCGGACTTCATTACCTACCTGGAAACGACCGATCCGACGCGACCGGAGGATCGTCGTGCCGAGTACGGAGATGAACGCGTGCCAGAGATGCGCGATTTCCTGAAGCGCATCTCACCGATCACGAATGCTTCGAAGCTGCGCATTCCATTGTTCATCGTTCACGGCGCGAACGATACTCGCGTGCGCCCTGCGCAGGCGGAGGAGATGGCGCGAATCGTTCGCGCGAATGGGGTTCCGGTCTGGCTGACGATCTACGGCGACGAGGGGCACGAGTTCTGGGCCCGAGCGGCGAATAACAATTTCTGGTTTTACACGTGGATCACGTTCATCAAGCAGTATTTGCTGAACTGAAAGTGCTGATTTCTGATTGTTGATTGCTGATTGAAGAACACTGACTCTCACTCAACAATCGTCAATCTCACTCAACAATCCGCAATCTCACTCAACAATCCGCAATCTCACAAATCCGCAATCCGCAATCCGCAATCAACAATCAGCACGTTCCGATTTCTCCATCATCCACTCATTCACTTCATCCAGAACATCGGCAAGCTCTGATCGGCGCCTGCGGAGGCGCTCCCGAGTGTCGGCGTGCGTTCGCGTCAGCAGGAACCAGGCGCGGACTGCGTCGAGGACCGCCGACTCGCGTTCGATCGCGAAGAGCCCAGCAACAGCGAGCGGTGGAAGAAGCAGAAACGAGAGTAAGACGGCATGCGGAACCCCGGCGAGGCGTGCGGTGACGCCGAGCGCCACGAGCCAGGCCGTGTAGATCAGAAATCCACCCACGACTTTCGCGGTTGCCGCGACGTCCGGTTCGCGAGTGAACCAGCGCGCCGCATATCCGGTCAGGTGGTAGGGAACTGCGAACATGATGAACGCAGCGATGGCGAGCGGGGCGAGCACGACGGCTGCAAGCGCTTCACGAATGGCGAACTTCGCCGCATCTCCGGTCGAGATCGCCCAGTCGAGATGGCGATCCCGCAGACCGAATCTTTCCAGCCGTTTTTGATAGCGATGAAAGCGCAGGAGGATCTCGTCGTAGCGCTGAGGATCCGCCGCGCGCAGCCGCTCGATCCCGGCGGCGATGATGCGGCGGCGTTCGACGCGGTCGTGTGGATCGCGGCCGATTCCGCGCGCGGCGGAATACATCCGATCCACGCGGTCGACAATTGCCGCGTCAGTTTTCGATTCCGCCTCGATCAGCAGGCGCCGCATGCGGGCGGCCATGCGATCGGTCAATTCGCGGACGCCATCGGGATGGACAGTCGCGTCGGCGAGATCCTCGCCGGTGAATGGCTGGCCGTAAATGACCGTCACGCGAGATCGAAACGTGGTCTTTCGTTCGAAGTTGAGGCCGACGGGAACCAGGTTGACCCGCGTCCCGCCACGTTCGGCGCTGAGCGCCATGCGCGCCGCGCCGGTTCGCAGCGGAACGAGTCGGCCGGTTGAATGGCTGACGCCTTCGGGAAAGATGCAGATCGCATCTCCTTGCGCGAGCGCGGCATCGACCGCCGCGAACGTCTCGGTGTTCTTCGAAACATCGACTCCTTGATCCAGCTTGCGATACACCGGAATCGCGCCGGACCCGGCAACCAGGAAACGGAGTGGACCGTCGAAGAGCGTCGACTTCGCCAGGAACCGGACGTCCCGTTCCGCCGTCGCCCAAATGACGGCCGGATCGAGCAGAGCATTCGGATGATTTGGCAACAGCAGCGCTGCGCCGGACGCCGGTGGCCTGCCGACACGATCGACGCGATAAAAGAGCCGGCAGGCCGCACGCGCGAGGAAGCGGACGAAGGGGGAGGCAGGCATAGACATCGAAGAATCAATGAGTCTTTCTCGCCACCCACTCCCGAAACAGCGAATCGACGACGACGTAGCGCCCGTCCTCGCGAGCGAGGATATCTTCACGGACGAGCGCTGTGAGTGACGCCTGAACCGTCGAGGCGCCGCCAAGTCTGTACCGTGCCCGCGCGTCCGCCGACAAGAGCTCGCGCCCATCCTCGAGAACCGCGCTCCTTAGGGCGGCGCGCTGCGCGAGCGTCAGTCGCTGCCAGGTCGCCTCGAAGATGGCTTCATGCTCTCCAAGCAGCCGGCGCAACGTGTCGTGCAGGTCGTCGACGCCAACGCTCTTTCGCCCTCGCGCATCGTCCCAAACCTCGTGCGCGAGGCGTTGCACGTCGTACGGGAGGTTGCCGGCGAGCTCGACGATCGCGCCGCCCAGTCCTGGCGCTGGTCGCAGCCGCGTGGCGCGGAAACGTGCTTCGATGAAGTCGGCGAACCGTTCGGCGGGAATCTTTTGCAGACGCATCACCGGCCCCGCCTTGTAGAACGGACGACTGCGTCCGAGCATCCGCTCCATGAGGCTGGGCTCGGAACCGGAAAACACGTAACCGACGTCGCGCTGGTGCTGAACTGCGGCGCGCAGCGCGTGCTCGACGCTGCCGCCATTGAACGAACCAATCGCCTGGAATTCGTCGAGAGCGATCGCCATTTTGCGTCGGCGTATTTCCGCAATGCGCCCGGGCAGCGCGAATACTTCCTGGGCCAGCCGCGAGACGTCGCGGTCGGTTCGGGCCGAAGGGAACGAGAGCGCGAGCTGGGCGCTCCCTCCCTCGTCGGCTTCGACGCGCACTTCAGGTCGAACCGCGCCGAGCATGTCACGCAGCCACGTCCTCGCCTTGTCAAGGCGTGTTTCGACGGCGAGCAGCGCTCGCGCGTACCCCTCGAGAAAGGCCACGTACGAGCTGTAGCTGCTGACCGTTACCTCGACTGTCAGGGCGCCGGCGCGACTGGAGGCGCGAAGCGCCTGGCGCACGAGCGAGGACTTGCCATATCGTCGCGGCGAGATGAGGAAGATCTTCTGGCCGGCGAGCAGGTCACCGGTCAGGCGGTCGAGCTCGGTCTCGCGATCGACGAAGGCGGTCACCGGTACGACTTCGCCGTAGACAAACGGGTTGTTCACACCCAGCGTGTTTCTGTTACGTCAAACGACGTAACGGTTACGTAGTTTAGCGTAACGCAGGAACGGACTCAAGCTCGGAGGGAGCGGCCGGGAGCACCCAGCTCGCCGTGGCGGTCCAGACGGCACGATCCTGCGGCAGCCACACCGGGAGCCGCTGCCAGCCGGTGCCGCCGGGAAAGCCTGAATCGGTGACGATGACGCGAAGGTCGCTGACTCGCGCCGCGCCGGCGGGATCGAACGAGGCGCGCCAGGCGATCCCCTCCGGCGGCGGTGCAACAAACGTCGCCACCCATTGCCGGAGTCTCATCGCGCCCGGCAAGCTCGAACGGGATGGAGTAAGTCCCGACGGAAGGACGAAAGAGATCGCGATCCCGGGGCGGCGAGGAACGATGCTCATCGACACGTCCACGACACCGGCGGCTGGCGTGACCGCGAATCCGGTGATCGCCGCTGGCGCCGGGCCCAGGGAGTCGGCACGTGTGCGAAAAACGAAGGGGTGACTGAAACGGCCCCACGGAACGGTCGCCGCCGCGGTATCCTTTTGCAGCGTCCATCCAACGGGCGCACCAGCAGCGAGATCGACACCAGGTTCGACAGAGGCGATCTCCCAGATCGAAGTCGGGCTGCCCGGTTCTTGTAACGCGCGAACGTGCCGGCGCAGAGGCCGTTCATACGTGTATGGCGATGCGAGCGCAGCGGCGGCCGTTGCAACCGCGATCACGATCAGGCACAACGCGGTGACGAGCGCCGGCCGGCGCATCGGCAGTGGGCGAGTCACGACGGCGACGATCGGTGGTCCCACCATGATCAGGCCGCCGGCAATGATCGCGGCAAATACATAGACCGGCATGATCACCGGCAGTCGCCCGAAAACGGCCGTCGCAAATCGCAGCAGGTCAACGGTGTTTCTCAACCAGAGCGTTCCGCTGACCGCGAGGATGATGACGCATGCCACCCGGATCGGGAGCCGGGTGCCTGGATCCGGGCCCCACGGTCGAGGCACTGCCGATGCTGCCAAAAGACACAACCCGGCGACCAGTAGCGGCACGGTCCACAGGTAGGCGGCGCTTGGCGCGAACCACGTTGCGCCCGCCGCCAGGATGATCCAGATCGGCAGCGCCAGGCTCCACGTGATCAGTGGATCCCGGATTCCACGAACGCGGGTCGGAAGAAGCTCGCCGATTCGCGCCATCCCCCATCCGGCGGTGAGCGCGACGGCCAGCAGCAAGAGAAACAATCGATCCGGATGCGCGTACCACGGGTGGTAGACCTCGCGCGCCGCCCGCAAGGCCCACGTGGCGGCAATCATTCCGAACACGACGACCGTGATTCCGGTCAGTGACCAAATCGCGGCAACACTCCAACGGAGCGGTCCTGCGACCCTCATTGCTGCCGACATGACACGGATCCACGCGATGACTCCGAGCAGCAGCGCCACAGCGTCGATGACCCAGCTCACGACCATGCCGTAGCTGAGCGCCGAGATTCGTCCGACGTCGAAGTACGTGGCCTCCCATCGCTCGCGTTTCGTGATGTCGAGCGCGTCGAGCCTCGTCGCGACCGCGACGGTGTTCTCGCCAGTCAGACGCAACGAATCCGACGAGAGACGATCCGGTTCGTCTCGCGCGGTGTGATAGCTGTAGCCGTCGTCCACGGCAGCGAAGTTGAGTCCCGGAATGTTTTGGCCAGCAAAGATTGTGAAATCGGTGTCGTTGGGTAGTCGCCGATAGACCTCGATGCCAAACGATCCGCCTCGCGGGTGCGGAGCGCGCCGCGCCCACGCACCCGTCAGCCAACCGTTTCCTGGTCCCGTTTGAAATAGAACCGCGGCCCCGTCCGATCCAGCGGCCTCGACATTGATGTAGGCCTTCAGGTTCGACGCGATGACGCGATCGGTGACCAGCGCGGCAGCGCCCATGAGGTTCGCTTCTTCGCCATCAGTGACGAGAACGAATATCGTCCACTGGCGGTCCCTTCGCGCAGCCAGCACCCTCGCCGTCTCCAGGACGACTGCGACGCCAAGCCCGTCGTCGGCAGCGCCCGGCGATTCTGGAGCGGAGTCGTAGTGCGCGGCGAGGCCGATTGCCTCCTGGCGACGTCCACTCAGAGTGGCGATGATGTTGAAGACATGCGCCGTGCGGCCGATTTCCGGCCGTCGCGCATCGGTTTCCTGGACGCGCACGTCATAGCCGTACAGCCTCAATTGATCGATCACGTACGCCCGAGCCCGGGCATTCGCTTCACTGCCAACCGGACGGCTGCCGATCGTGCCGGCGAGCATCGACACGTGCACGCGCGCGTTCTGTTCGGAGAAGACGCCGGCGCTGCGGCTGCAGGCCGCGAGCGCCGGAGGAAGAACGAAGAGAAAGAGAAGAGCTGGCCGCCACTGCATCACGGCCAGCGTAATCGAACGGCTGACTACTTGACCAGTTTGAGGTCGCCGCTGAACGTCTTGAACTCGAGGTTGGCGCCGCCGCCGCTGCCGAGATCGGCAGAGATATCGCGCTTCGATCGCGACTTCAGCAGCACTGGAAAGTCACTTCGAAAATCACCGCTGAAACTATTGAATCGCACGTGGCCATTCGACATGTCAGGGAGTTTTGCGGCGATATCGCCGCTGAAGGTCTCAGCCTTGACGTCGGGAGCGGTGGGCGCAGTCGACACATCCAGGTCGACATCGCCGCTGAATGTTTTGGCCTCAATACTCGCGGTCGTGCCGCGGACGATCAGGTTTCCCGAGAACGCATGGAGATCGAGTTCCGTCGACGCAGGAACCTGAATCTCGAACTCCGTTTCGACGACGTTGTCGTTGTGTCGATCCCAACTAGGATTCCGCTGATTTGCTTCGATGTCGATCGTCGAGCCCGACGCCTGAATGTCGAGCTTGATGTTGTCGAGCTGCTCGCGGGTGCCTTTGCGTACCGCGTGAACCACCACTTCGTTCGAGGCACTCCCCGTAATGCGGGCGTCGCCTGAGAAGTTCTTGAGTTTGACCGTCCCGCCGCTCTGAAACGGCAACGTCCGGTCGACGGTTTCGGTTTCTTTTCTCTGAGCCCAGGCCGGAGCGGCCACCAGCGCGATGAGGAGGAGGGCGAGGACTGTGTTTTTCATAGCGGTTGGTTAGACGGAGGCGCCGGCCGCCGCGTTTATTCGCCTTAAACCTTCAACTTCCCCGTATACACCGCCATTCCGACGACCGCATCGACGTTCATCGCATCGAGCTGGTCGATCTCCTCGCGCGTCGTGATGCCCCCTGCGGCGGTCAGTGCCCGGGTCGTCGTTTCCCGTAGTGCGCGGATGGTGCCGATG
>Ga0114129_10009312_pt1 | contig 14011 bp, 10 predicted proteins | sample RhiMetdeltSRZDD1_FD_80071 | JGI IMG/M metagenome (GOLD analysis project Ga0114129, IMG submission 80071) | Populus rhizosphere microbial communities from Tennessee, USA - Rhizosphere MetaG P. deltoides SRZDD1 (version 2) (version 2) | ecosystem: Host-associated > Plants > Roots > Rhizosphere >... | reverse complement strand
GCCTGCCTCGGGTGGGCGCTCGGATCGATCTTCGGACGGCGGCGGGGACACACGAATGCGCGCGACGAGAACGTCCTCGTGACCGCGACGTTCGAGATGCTCTTCGGTGGATTGTTTCTCTTCACGGCCGGCGCCGCCCGCGGCGAGCTGGGCTGGCTCAGCTTCAACGCGCGCACCGCGGGCGCACTCGTGTACCTCACGCTCTTCGGCGCGATTGGCGGCTTCACCGCGTACGCGTACGCGCTGAAGCATCTGCCGGTCGCGACGGCGTCGCTGTACGCTTACGTCAATCCGGTGATTGCGGTGGTGCTTGGAACGTTGATTCTGAAGGAGCCGTTCAGCGCGCGGATGGGCGTCGCTGCGGCGGTCGTGCTGATAGGGATGGCGCTGGTACGAGAAACCTGACACTGCGGATTGAGGATTGACATCCGCAATCCGCAATCCGCAATGTCGAGAGCCTCAGACAACCCGTCTGCCGCTCACCAACCTCACCAGGAAGAGCACGATCGCGATGACGAGCAGTACGTAGATGAAGTTGCCCAGCGTGTAGCCGCTCACCACGCCGAGCAGCCACAGCACGATCAGAATGATCGCGATGGTTTCCAACATGCGGTTCCTCCAATCCTCACAGTCTCATCAGCCAATGCGCACGCACTCGGGAGTTAGCAACATGGGTGCCGCCCTCTGCCGTGGTGTGCGTGTGGCCGTTATCGCGCCATTACTGGTGTTTACGGCCTCTTCACTACTCGCGCAACAGCCGCCGGCGTCGCAGCCAGCTCAGCAAGGTGGGCAGCCGGTTGTCGAGACTGTGAAGTTCCTTGCCGGTGGCGCGCTGGGTCTCGCGATGCACGAGAGCGGGCACTTGGTTTTCGACGCCGCGTTCGACGCGAAGCCGCGGCTTGCCGGCGTCCACTTCGGCCCCTTCCCGTTCTTCGCCATCTCGCATCGCAACGACATGTCGCCGCGCCGCGAGTTCACGATCTCCTCGGCCGGTTTCTGGGTTCAGGAGGCGACCGACGAATGGCTGTTGACGCGGCGCCCCTCGCTTCGCGACGAGCACGCGTGGGGCGTCAAAGGGCTGCTGGCGTTCAACGTGCTGAATTCGGTCGGCTACGCGCTGGTCGCATTTGCGAAGGCGGGACCGTCAGAGCGCGATACGCGCGGCATGGCCGATTCGCTCGCCATCGATGAACGCGTCGTCGGGGCCATCATCCTGGCGCCGGCGGTCCTCGACGGGTATCGCTATGTCAATCGCGGATCGCGGTGGGCGGCGTGGACGTCGCGCGCTACGAAGATTGGGTCGGTACTGCTGGTCCTAAAGCGAACGTCATCGTCCCGTCGATGACCGGTTTGCCGTCGACGCGCGCCACGCCCTTCAGCAGTCCCATGCGGCTGCGCAGCCGGATCACGTTCGCTTCGATGACGACGACGTCGCCGGGATGAACCGGACGACGGTAGCGGACGCGCTCGATGCCCGCGAAGAACGGCAGGCGCTGCCGGTTCTCGGGTTTCGCGAGCACGAGGATAGCGCCGACCTGCGCGACCGCCTCGGTGAGAATCGTCGGCGGCAGCACGGGCGATCCGTCCGTCGTGTGCGACAGATAACGCTCGTTGAGCGAGATGTTCTTGATGCCGACGATCCGCTTGTCGACTTCGAGCTCGATGATCCGGTCGACCAGCAGAAACGGATAACGGTGCGGCAGAATCCGTTCGATAGCGGCCTGGTCGAGCGGCAGCGTCAGGTCCATGGGAGCAACCGATTATACTGGCAGGCCAAGGCCTGCGCGACGTGACGCCCGAAGGTCCGCGTGACGGACGGCACGCCTCACGATGACTGTCTCCTCCTCGAATACGACCGACCAGTTGACCACGCTGTTCGCTCTCGGCCGCGAAGTGGCATCGGTGCTCGACCTCGGCGAGCTGCTGCAGAAAATTCCGCAGCTCATCGCGCGCCTCACGAAATTTCAGGCGTTCGCCGCGTATCTCCTCGATCCGAAGGGCAACGAGCTGACGATCGCGTACTCCGTCGGCTATCCCGAGGAAACCGCGCGCACGCTGCGGCTGAAGGTGGGGCACGGTCTGGTCGGCGCCGCGGTCGCCGAGGGACAGCCGATTCTCGTGAACGACGTCCACGAGGATCCGCGCTACGTCGAAGCGGTCCCCGGCTCCAAAGCGGAGCTCGTCGTGCCGCTGCGGCGCAAGGGGCGCGTCCTCGGCGCGCTGAACCTGCTGAGTGAAACGCCCGGACAGTTCACCGAGGCGGATGCCGAGATGCTGCGCCAGTTCGGCGCGCACGTCGCGGTGGCCATCGAGAACGCGCGCCTCTTCGAGCACGAGCGCGAGTACACCGACACGCTCGAGACGCTGGCCGATATCGCGCGCGAGTTCGGCGCCATCCTCAATCTCGACGAGCTGCTCACCAAAATCGCGAACCTCACCAAGCGCGTCATCGACTACCGCACGTTCGGCATTCTGCTGTTGAACGACGAGACCAGCGAGCTCGAGATGAAGGTCGCGGTCCGGTACGGCGACATGGTCCACCTTCCGCGCGTGAAGGTCGGCGTCGGCCTCGTCGGCTACGCCGCGCTCCACAAGGAACCGGTTCTCGTGCCCGACGTGTCCACCGATCCGCGCTACATCAAAATCGTCGACGATGCGAAGTCGGAGCTGGCGATCCCGTTGATGGTGAAGGACCGCTGCATCGGCGTGTTCGATCTCGAGAGCCCGGAGCTCGATGCGTTCACGAAAAACCACGTCGAAATCCTCACGCTCCTCGCGAGCCAGGCGGCGGTGGCGATCGAGAACGCGCGCTTGTACGAAACGATTCGCGCGAACGAGATTCGCCTCGAAAAGGAAGTCCGCTTCGCGCAGCGCGTCCAGCACGCGCTCCTGCCCACGGAGCTGCCGAAGCGGTTGAAGGGCGTCGACGTCGCGGCGCGCTTCGCGCCGGCGCGCGAGCTGGGCGGCGACCTGTACGACTTTCTCGCGCCCGAACCGAACAGCCTCGTCGTCGCCGTCGGCGACGTGTCGGGCAAGGGCGTGCCCGCGGCGTTGTACAGCGCGTTCGCCGGCGAGCTGATTCGATCGCGGACGTTCCGGCGACGCTACGCGCCGGAGCGTTTCAGTCCCGCCGGCGTGCTCGCGTCGACGAACACCATTCTGTACGAGCGCCAGCTCGAGGAGTACTACTGCACGCTCGCCTACGCGGTCTTCGACTTCAAGCGACGAAACGTCACGATGGCGAACTCAGGACTGCCGTATCCCATCCGATGCAGCGGCGAGTCCGTCGGGCAGATTGAGCTGCCCGGCGTTCCGCTCGGCTCGTTTGCCGGAACGACCTACGACGAGCTGTCGTTCGACCTCGCCTGCGGCGACGTGTTCGTGTTCTGTTCCGATGGAGTGTCCGAGGCGAACGACGCGCTCGGCCGCGAGTTCGGCGCCGAACGGCTGATCGAGGTGGTGAGAGGCGCGCGCCAGACAACGGCGCGCGAGCTGGTGGACGCGATTTTCGCGGCCGTTCAGAACTTTCGTGGCGACACGCCGCCAAACGACGACATGACGGCGGTCGCCCTCAAGATCACGGCCTGACGCTCACCGCTTGACGTAGAGATCTTCTTCGCGCAGGTGCAGGCCGACCGCGCGCCCGCCGAGAACCGCGACATCCTGGACTCTGCCCTTCACACGCACGCGCTCGCCCTTCCCAGGCATTCGCGCGCTCTGCGACAACACGGTCATCTCGCCCGTCCCGTCGTCGACCTTGTAGAACCTGAACGGTACGAGCGGCACGCCCCATGAGCTCGTCACGACGCCGTTCACGCTGACGGTGCGGTCCTGGTACCGAGCCGGGTGATTCTGAATATCCACGATGTTCGGACTGCGCAGCGACATCGCGCATGCCGACGTGACGCCGACGAGCAGAGCGATTAGCACTAAGCGGCGCATGTGTGGCCCTCCCGGAGCTCGGTCTCTCGCAAAGGCCGCGCCGAATCGGTGAAAAGTGCGACGGAATGCGGCGATGCCAGCGCCTGCCTGAAGTTACGCATTCCGTTGATTCGACGCGACCGACGACCTGAGACATCAAAGCTCATGCCCGCACGAAGCGCTTGAATTGAGCCAAAAACGTGGGTTTCTCCCGCGATGCGTCCTGCGTTACGGACGAACTGGTGACCTTTTCTGTTGACGCCCGGCAGGCCGGTCATTACGTTGTGGCGTTTTTCTTTTTTGTAAGCGTCACTGTTCAAGGGCTCAAGGGGGATTTGATGAGATTCACGATTACAGCCCTCATCGTCTGTGCGCTCACCCTCGCCGCCGGCGGCTCGCTTGCGCGCGCGCAAGGCAGCTTCTTCACATCGCTGTCGGGCACCGTCGTCGATTCATCCGGCCTGGTCATCCCGGGCGCCAGCGTCAAGGTCAAGAACAACGGCACCGGGGCGGAAGTCGACGTGGTCAGCGGAACCGACGGCGGCTTCACGGTGCCCTCGTTGCCAGGCGGCGTGTATTCCGTGACGGTTGCGCTGATGGGTTTCAAGACAGTGGTCCTCAATTCCGTCACGCTGAACGCGGCGGTACCGGCGACCGTGAAGATCACGCTCGAAGTCGGCGCGCTCGAGGAGAACGTGACGGTCGTCGGCGAATCGGCCACCGTCGTTCAGACGCAGTCGCCGTCGATCTCGACGAACCTGACCGGCACCCAGATCACGAGCCTGCCGTTGACGAGCCGCAACGCGCTCGATTCGCTCACATCGCTTGCCGGCTTCAACACGGCGGGCACGGCGCGGAATTCGACGGTCAGCGGTCTCCCGAAAAGCGCCATCAACATCACGCTCGACGGGATGAGCGTTCAGGACAACTACAACAAGACCACCGACGGCTACTACGCGCGGCTGAGCCCGCTGCTCGACTCGGTGGAAGAGGTCACCGTCACGACGGCGGGAAACACCGCCGATGCGACCGGACAGGGCGCGGTTCAGATCCGATTCGTGACCAAGTCAGGGTCGAACCAGTGGACCGGAACCGCGTACGAATACCTTCGCCACGACGCGCTCAACGCGAACACCTGGTTCCGCAACCGCGATCTCCCGCCGGACCCGAAGACGGGGAAGGCCCCGAAGGACCAGCTGCGAAACTACCAGCACGGCCTCGCGCAGGGCGGACCGATCATCAAGAACAAAGCGTTCTTCTTCTTCAACTACGAAGAGCGCCGATCGCCGAGCGCGAGCACGCTGCAGCGCGTCATTCTCACGCCCGAGGCTTCGTCGGGCATCTTCAGCTACAACGTGGCCGGATCGGTCCGGCAGGTCAATCTCCTGCAGCTCGCTGCCGCGAACGGTCAGCTGGCGACGCCGGATCCGGTGGTCGCGAAGCTCCTCACGGACATTCAGGCGGCGACGAAGCAGAGCGGAGGGGTCACGGCGCTGAACAATCCGCTCGTCCAGCAGTACACCTGGTCGATGCCTTCGAAGAGCTTCGATCCATCGCCCACCTTCCGCGTCGACTACGAGCTGTCGCACAGACATCGTCTGACCGGATCGCTGAACTACCGTCACGTCAACTCGACGCCCGACCTTACCAACAACACGCAGCTGCCCTTTCCCGGCTTCGTCACGACCGGCAGCCAGCAGTCGACGCGGTACACGACGTCGGAGTCGCTGCGGTCGACGTTCGGCAACAACTTCGTGAACGAGTTCCGTGTGGGCGCGTCGGGCGGATCGACGCTGTTCTCACCGGAGCTCGAGCCGTCGATGTGGAAAGGCGGCGGCGTCGGCGATCAGGGCGGCTACCGGCTGCGATTCGACCTGGCGTGCTGCGGCACCGGCGCTCAGCTCACGAACCCGGGTCTCAACAGCACGCAGAACTCCCGCGAGGCGTCGACGAAAGTGATCGAAGACTCCGCCACCTGGCTGAAGGGCAGCCACAGCGTCACGTTTGGCGGCGTGATGGTGCAGAGCGACGTCTGGCTCGACAGCCAGACGCTGGTGCCATCCGCCACATTCGGGTTGGCCCCGACCGAGGCCGCGGACGGGATTTTCAACATGACCACGCTTCCCGGTGCGTCGGCGACCGACATCAATCAGGCGAAGAATCTGTATGCGATGCTGACTGGCCGCCTCACCTCGGTCGCGGGCGAGGCGCGCATCACGCCTTCGGGCGACGCGTACGTGCCGCTTGGTAAGGCGCATGCCGCGGGCCGTACGCGCGAGTTCAACTTTTACGCGGCCGATTCGTGGCGCGTCACGCCGACTCTCACGGTCAGCGGCGGTCTGCGTTACGTGCTGCTGAATCCGTTCTATCCGACCAACAACAGCTACACGACGGTGACCGAGGAAGGTCTTTACGGAATTTCGGGTGTGCCGAACCTGTTCAGGCCGGGCACGCTCACCGGATCGCGGCCCGGATTCGTGCAGCTTCCCGAGGGCACGTACGCCTACAACCGCGACACGAACAATTTCGCGCCGAGTCTCGGCGCGGCGTGGCAGGTTCCGGCGCAGCAGAATCGAATCGGACGATGGATGCTGGGGTCGCGGGAAGGCGACAGCGTGATCCGCGGAGGCGGGGCCGTCGCGTATCAGCGTCCGGGCCTGGTGGACTTCACCGGCGTCTTCGGCGCGAATCAGGGGATTCAGCAGTTGCTCCAGCGGGACGCGTCGAACGCCGCGCTTCCGATCCTTCTTCGGAGTCAACCGCCGCTGCCGGCCGCGCCGTCGGTCGCGTATCCGATCGTCCCGACGTCTCTCGTCAACAGCGTCAACCGGTTCGACGCCAACCTGCAGATGCCGTACACGCAGTCGTACACGTTCGGGTGGCAGCGCAAGATCACCAATGACTCGGCGCTCGAAATCCGATACGTCGGCAGCCGTCATCGTCTCGACTGGGACACGGTGAACATCAACGAGCCCAACATCACCACCAACGGCTTCCTGAATGAATTCCGGGCCGCGCAGGCCAACCTGCAGGCGAACATCGCGGCCGGGCGAGGCGCCACGTTCGCGTACACCGGCGCGCCCGGCACGGCGCCGCTGCCGATCTTCCTCGCGTATCTGAACGGCCGGCCGGGCAGTCAGGCAGCCGATGCGGCGGCGTACACCGGCACCGGCTGGACCAACGCGACGTTCCATGGGTTCCTTGCCGTGCGCAACCCGAATCCCTTCGGGTTCATGTGCAACGCCGCCGGCGGATGCACGAGTACGAATAACACCAACGGCTTCATCGGAAGCCCGACGTTCCGCGGCAACGCCGCGGCTGCGGGCCTGCCCGTGAATTTCTTCCTGGCGAATCCCGACATGCTCAACGGCGCGTTCCTCACGACGAACAACGGCGGCACGCGCGCGCATTCGCTGCAGTTCGAATTCCGCAAGCGTCTCTCGCACGGGATTGCGTTCAACACCAGCTACACGTGGAGCGACGCCGAGGAGCTTCAGGGATTCGGTTTCACCAGGCCGCTCGAGTGGGTCGATCAGGTCGGCCAGGTCGGCAACGTGCAGCATGCGTGGAAGGGCAACTGGATCTACGAGCTGCCGTTCGGCCACGACCGGCGATTCGGCAGCAGCGCCGGCGACCTGATGAACGCGCTCATCGGCGGCTGGTCGTTCGACGGCGTCGCCCGCATTCAAACCGGCGAGCAGCTCGATTTCGGCAACGTCCGTCTGGTCGGCATGTCGGTGAAGGACCTGAGGCAGGCGATCAAACTGCAGATGGGACCCAGCGGCCAGATGTTCATCCTGCCCGACGATATTCTCCAGAACACGGTCCGCGCGTTCCAGGTCAGTCCGACGTCACCGACCGGCTACAGCGCGCTCGGTCCGCCGACGGGCCGCTACATCGCCCCGGCGAACGGCCCCGATTGCATCGAAATCGCGCCGGGCTACGGCGACTGCGGCCTGCGCAGCGTGGTCGTCAATGCGCCCGGTCTCGTGCGCTTCGATCTCGGCGCGTCCAAGCGAGTGAGGATTCACGGAAGCGTGACGTTCGAATTCCGCGGCGAGCTCCTGAACGCGTTCAACAAGCCGTACTTCAATCCGGGATCGACGGCAGGCATTCCTCAGGGCATGAACACGAGCTACACGAATCCCGGAGGAGCCATGGCGACAGCAGGCACGCCGATTTCCAACGCGAGCGCGGGCACGAGCGCGGACAGCTTCCGTCTCACGCAGCTGCTCGGAGACAACCAGGCTCGAACGGTTCAATTGATCTGGCGCGTGCGGTGGTGACGCCGAATCCCATCAGTACATGCCGAGGTACCGATCGATTTCCCACGGCGAGACGTGCTTGATGTAGTCGAACCACTCTTCGCGCTTGGCGGCCACGAAATGTTCGAACAGATGGCCGCCAAGCGTTTCTCGAATCAGGTCGTCCTTCTCGAGCTCGTCCAGCGCTTCGCTCAGGTTTCCCGGCAGCTCGTCGATCCGCAGATGCCGGCGCTCGCGGTGGCTCATCTTGTAGATGTTCTTGTTGATCGGCGGTCCGGGATCCACTTTCTTCTCGATGCCGTCGAGCCCCGAACGCAGCATCACCGCGAGCGCGAGATACGGGTTGCATGACGGATCGGGCATCCGCAGCTCGATGCGCGTGCCGGTGCCGCGCGCGGCGGGGACGCGAACCAGCGGGCTGCGATTTTTTTCGGACCACGAAATCGCCGTCGGCGCTTCGTACCCCGGCACGAGCCGCTTGTACGAATTCACCAGCGGATTGGTGATCGCGCAGAAGCCTTTGGCGTGCCGGAGCACGCCGCCGATGTAGTTCAGGCAGATCTCGCTGAGCTGTCCCTGCGCCTTCGCGTCATAAAAGATGTTGGTCCCGCCGGAGAACAGCGACATGTGCGTGTGCATGCCGGAACCGTTGATGCCGTAGATCGGCTTCGGCATGAACGTCGCGTGCAGCCCGTTCTTGATCGCCACGTTCTTCACGATGAAGCGGAACGTCGTGATGCTGTCCGCCGTCGTCAGCACGTCGTCGTAGCGGAAATCGATCTCGTGCTGGCCGGGCGCGACCTCGTGGTGCGCGGCCTCGACGTGGAAGCCCATGGCCTCGAGCGCGAGGACGATCTCGCGGCGGACGTCTTCGCCCATGTCGACGGGGCTCAGGTCGAAATAGCTGGCCTTGTCGTGCGTTTCGGTCGTCGCTTCGCCATCCTTGGTCTGAAACAGGAAGAACTCGGCCTCCGGACCGGCCATCATCGAATAGCCCTTCGCGGCCGCCATCGCGATGACGCTCTTCAGGCACGCGCGCGGGTCGCCGGTGAACGACTGGCCGTCGGGCGTGTAGATGTCGCAGATCATCCGCGCGACTTTTTCGCCGGACGGGCCGGTCCACGGGAAGATCCGGAATGTCGCGAGGTCGGGCCGCAGGTACATGTCCGACTCTTCAATACGGACGAAGCCCTCGATCGAGGATCCGTCGAACATGATCTTGCCGTCGAGCGCTTCCTCGAACTGGCGGTCCGGGATCTCGACGTTTTTGATCGTCCCGAGGATGTCGGTGAACTGCAGGCGCATGAACTTGACCTTCTCGCGCTCGGTGCGCTCGAGAATCTGCGCCTTTGTTTCGCGTGGACTTGGTGTTTTGGCCATAGCAACGCCGGGCGGGCCTGATGGCCTCCGCCAAGGCTGCGGCCAGTCCGCCGTAGCTTCAGCGAAGGCGGGAGGCCTACGCTACGTGGCCGTCGATTCTAGCCAACTTTTCGCCGGGGCCTCTCGTCTGATTGGATGTTCAGGGGGCAAACGAATGAGGCTGCTGAAGATATTCGGTGTTCTGGTGGCGCTGGCCGGCGTCGCCGTGCTCGCGATCGTCCTCGGGGCGGCCGCGAACGTCGTCTTCAATTCGCCCGCGATCGCTCAGGACAGGCCCTTCGACTCCGCTCAGGGCAGAGCCGATGATCGGCCTGGCAGAGATGACCGGCGCGGGCGCGAGGTCACGGTGTTGGCCGGCCGGGGCGCGTCCATCGGCGTGTCGATCAGCGAGGCCCTGCCGGCTGAGGCAGGAGGACAGCCAGCCGCCGGCGTGCTCGTCGACGAGGTGCGGCCCGATTCTCCCGCCGACCGGGCGGGTGTGAAGCGCGGCGACAGGATCGTGGAGTTCGACGGCGAGCGCGTGCGCAGCACGCGTCAGTTCTCACGGCTCGTCCAGGAATCGACGCCGGGGCGGGCGGTGACGGCGGCGATCGTGCGCGACGGCCGGCGGAGCGACGTCCAGATCACGCCGACGGAGACCGACCGGCGGCGCGACGTGATCATCTCGGGGGACTTCGGCGACTACATGCGCGACCTCGGCCGCGACCTCGGACGGCTCGGCGATCGTCTGCCGAATTTCGATTTCAACTTCGACTTCGACATGCCGGGCCTCATGTCGGGCCGCCGCCTCGGCGTCACCGTCAGCGAGCTGACGAGCCAGCTCGCCGAACATTTCGGCGTGCGCGACGGCCTGCTCGTGACGTCGGTCACCGAGGGCTCGCCGGCCTCGCGCGCGGGGTTGAAAGCCGGCGACGTGATCACGTCGATCAACGGCCGGCGCGTCGACTCGCGCGACGATCTGTTGCGCGAGCTGCGCGACGCGAATCGCGATGCGCGAAGCGGCAGCTCCGAGGTGACGATCGGGATCGTGCGCGACAAGCAGGAAACCACGGTCAGAGCCACGATCGAATCCATCCGCAGACCGCTACGAGGACGCCCCGCCTGAGCACCACGAACAACGCAGAACTCGCGGAGACCGCAGAGAAATATCTTCTGCGTGTTCCGCGGGTTCTGCGTTGATGGTCTTCCGTCGATCAGCCCTGAACTGCGGCCTTTTGATCCGCTGAATCGGACGCGGCGACCGCGAAGATGCTCGCGAGCTGCGCGGCGAAGATGACGGCCAGAGCCTGCACGGCTTCCGAGCCTTCGGCATTGTTGCGGACTTCCGCGGAGAACGCGCCGACGCATCCGTCCGGCACGAGCAATGGCGCGACGAGCGCCCCCGGCAATCCGCCGGGACGCGACAACACAATCTGCATGGTGCCGTTGCGATAGGCTGCGGCTGCCGCGTTGTCTGAGGCCTTGGGCACCGCCGGCATGCGCGCAATCACCTGCGGGCTGTACCCATGCGAGACGATCGGCTGCAGATCCGCGCCGCGCGTGCTCCCCAGCCAGACGATGAGACCGCTCGCATCCATCGCCTGCGCGGCGCGGGCGAGCAGATCCTTCAAGTCGGACACGTCCCGGACCCGGCCGAAGTCAGTGCAGAGCTCCGCTGCGGTCCTGAGAAGCGGCGGCGTCTGCGGCCTGAGAGACAACACAGCCGCTCGAGGCGCCGCCGGCGCCGGCTCGACCATTTCTTCGACCGGGCCTTCCGCGGCAGTCACGGCGCGCTGCCTCGGGCCGAACGCCAGCAGGAGGATGATGAGTCCGGCGATGCCGGCGGCGCCGCCGAGCGCGGCCGCCTGCTGCGCGCGGATTTCCGCTTCGCGCGCGTCGAACGCCTGATGGTCGGCGAGCCGCGCCTGTTCGACATGACGCGCCGCGTTCGCCGCCGTCTCGCCGCCCTCCGTGAAAATGACGTCGGCCGCCATCAGCGTCTCGCCGGACTTCAAGTAATCGCGCGCGCGCTTGTCGAGCGCGTCGAACTCCGCGACGATCGCCTCGGCGTCCATCAGCGACGCGCGCGCGGGCCCGCTCGCCGCAGCCTGGCGCAGCTCGACCATCCAGGTCCGCACGGCGCTCGTCGTCGCCGTCACTTTCGGCATCCAGAAATCAGCGCCCTGACCTGCTGCGACGTATGCCTGCTGGCCGGCGCGCAGCTCGGCGAGCGCGTCAGCGGCCTCCCGCGCATGCAGATCGAATGCGCGCATGCTCGCGGCAAGACGAGAGATCTCTTGTTGCGTACGGATGAGGAAGAACGCGGCCAGTCCCAATGCGATCCACGCTACCAGACCTACCGTGACGCGTACGGCGGGAGATCGCATGAGAAGTTCGCCGGTCAGAGTACCACAACAGACGCGGGGAGTACGAGCGATTGTTGAATGGTGATTGTTGAGTGTTGATTATCGAGTGCTGATTCCAAATCAGTACTCAGAATCAACAATGAGAATCAACAATCAACAATCACCACTCGACAATCTCATGGCTTCACCTGGCGCGCGATATCGGCCGCGGTCGCGAACCAGACGTTCGGCTTCGACTTCATGTACGCGATGAAGTCGTCGAGATGGCCGATGCGCGATCGCATCCCGATGAGATGCGGATGCAGCGTCAGCAGAAACAGCGTGCCCTCCTGGTACGCCGCGTCGAAATCGTCCCGGAACGTCTCGAACACCAGCTCGGGCGACGGCAGCGTCGACGGTCCGAAGCGCGGCGCCGTCAGCGTCGGCTGATCGTCCAGCAGCCGGCTGACCGGCAGCTCCACGATGCCGGACGGCTGGCCGTTCAGCAGCACTTCGTACGGCTCGTCCATGCCCATCAGCGTGCTGTCGTACAGGAATCCCGCTTTCTTCAGAATGCCCATCGTATGCGGGCTCAACACAGACGAGGGTCCGCGCGCGCCGACCGGCTTGCGGCCGGCGGCCTTCGCGACGATGTCCGTCGCTTTCGCGAGGAGCCGTTCTTCTTCCGCCGCGCTGTCGATCGTCAGCGCATTCTCGTCGCTCCAGCCGAGCACGCCGACCTCGTGACGCGGGCGCTTGACGATCGCCGGAATCATCTGCGGGTCGGCGATCGCGGCGGTCGCGGCGACGAAGAACGTGGCCGGGACATTCTGCCGATCGAGGACGTCGAGCAGGCGCGGCAGTCCGGTCACCGCGCCGAACTCGCCGCCCGTCAACTGGACGACGGCCGAATCGGCACGGGCGAACATGTTCGCGCTGTTGTTCAGCGTGAACGTCAGCGCCACGGCGACGCGCGCGCCGTTCGGCCAGCTCCGCGGCGTCAGCTTGCGCCCGGCGCGCACGCCGCTGACAGCCTGCTTCAATTGTTCTTCCGTCCACTTGCGGCCCGGCTGCGTATCGCCGGGCGTGCGCGGCAGCGGTTGTTGCTGGGCGACGGCCGCCAGCGTCGCGGAGGCTGCGATGATCGAGGCAATCAAGATTCTTTTCGGCATGCCAACCTCGTGACAGACGTAGCGCAGGCCTTCCACCTCGCCAAAGGCTTCGGTGGACGGGTCAGGCCTGCTCACCGCGCATTACTGCGTTGGACCGGTCTGCTGCTTCACGTACTTCGCGATGTCTTCGGCGGTCGCGAACCAGACGCCGGGCTTCGACTTCATGTAGAGGATCAGTTCCTCGAGGTACTTCATGCGCGACCGTTGTCCCGTGATGTGCGGATGCATCGTCAGCATGAAGAGCGTGCCTTCCTTGTACGCCTGATCGAAATCGTCCTTGAACGTCTTCATGATCAGGCGCGGCGCGGGCAGCGACGCGGTCGCCGGCAGGAACGGCGCATCGTCGAGAATCCAGTTCACCGGCAGCTCGACGATGCCGGTGGACTGGCCGTCGATGAGCACGTCGTGCGGCTGGTCCATCGACTGCAGACTACTGTCGTAGAGCAGACCGGCGCGCTTCAGCAGTCCCATCGTGTACTGGCTCATCGTCCACGACGGATTGCGGTTGCCGGTCGGCCGCTTGCCGGTCATCTTCTCCAGCAGCGTCATCGCCTGCGAGATCAGCCGCCATTCCTCTTCGGCATCGTTGATCTCCTGCGGGTCCTCGTGAATCCACCCGTGCATCGCGATTTCGTGGCGGCCGCTCTTCACGACCTCCTTGATCATGTCGGGGTGCATCATCGCGGCGACGGCGGGGACGTAGATGGTCGCGGGCAGGTTGTAGCGATCGAGCAGGCGCAGAATCCGCGGCATGCCGGTCAGCGCGCCGTACTCGCCTTCGGAGATCGTCACCGGCGACGTGTTGCCGCGATTGAGCGCGATCGAGAAGTTATCGGGATCGAACGAGAGGCAGACGGCGACGCGCGCGCCGTTGGGCCAGCTCTTTGGCGTGAGCGTGCGGCCCGCCCGCACGTGGCGCGCGGCCTTCAGAATTTGATCGTCCGTCCAT
>Ga0114129_10009310_pt1 | contig 14011 bp, 18 predicted proteins | sample RhiMetdeltSRZDD1_FD_80071 | JGI IMG/M metagenome (GOLD analysis project Ga0114129, IMG submission 80071) | Populus rhizosphere microbial communities from Tennessee, USA - Rhizosphere MetaG P. deltoides SRZDD1 (version 2) (version 2) | ecosystem: Host-associated > Plants > Roots > Rhizosphere >... | reverse complement strand
GAGGACGAAGCCGAGCGTGCCGAGGCGGCCGCGAAGACGACGCAGGGTGATGCAACGGCAGTCAAGGAGCTGACCGACCGAGCGGCGGCGGCGCGGCAGGCCGCGGCCGAGGCGCGCCAAGCCGGCAGGTGGTGCCGCGAGGGGTGCCTGGTCCCACCGCCGATCCTCGCTTCGTCCCATCGGCCCAGGCCCAAGCCCAAGGGCAGCGGCCAGAAGATCATCATCGGCGTCGGAGCAGCGGCAGTGGTCGGGGGAGGTATCGCGGCTATGGGGAGCGGAGGGGACTCGTCGCCATCCCGCCCGGTGTCGCAGCCCTCACCGCCGCCCACACCGGAGCCGACGCCGACACCACGGCCCGAACCCACGCCGACCCCCACTCCCACGCCGAGGCCGACTCCGACGCCCACCCCCACGCCGGCGACTTGCCCCAACGTCTTCGCTAGCTACACGGGGCGGGCGACGGCGATCAGCAACAGCGGTTGTGCGGTCGCCTCGGTCTTCTCCGGAATCCTCCGAATCTCGGGCACGTGCTCGGCCGCGGTCTTCACGCTCAGCGAGACGCAGGGGACCCGCGACTACATGGGCACGGTGGCCGCGGACGGGCGATTCAGCGGCAACGGCAGCGGAACTCTGCTGTCACGCTTCGCGTTCGACGGATCACTCTCCGGAATCGTGAACGGCCCATCCGTCAGCGCGGACGAAGCGCTCAACTTCACCGCGGGCTGTCCCGGGCAGCGCGTGGTCTATCGCTTCTCGGGGTCCCGGTGACCGGCGGGAACAGGAGAGCCCGCGCTGCGCGACTGAGAGGCTCAGGCGGCCCGCTGGCCCTGCAGCAGCCGCCCCGGCAGCAGGATCAGCCCCTTGACGAGGCCGAGCACGCCTTCGACTGCGATGCCGACGACGCGAAACGGTAGCAGCAGCAGCCAGACGAGCGGGTACAGCACGAGCGCGAGGAGCGCGAGCGGCCAGCACAGCACGAACAGGACGAGCCAGAGCAGGAACTTGGCCAAGTGACCCTCCGAACCTTCACGAGAATCTACGTAGCCGGAGGGCCCGTGTTCGCGAAAAAGCTGGGCTACTTCCTTGCCGTCGTGCGCACGTGGTTGAAAAAGCTCAGGACTCGCGGCGAGAAGTTCTCTGGGGGTGGTCGCAGCTTGCCGTCCAGCCCGACGGCTTCGATGAAGCTCGCGGTTGCGCGGGTGGACTCATCCAGCTCCAGGTGTGCCACTCCCATGTAGAAGTGGGCCCGCGCGAGCTCGTTGCGGCGTCGTGGCTGAGCCTTCAGGCGTTGCACTACTTCCTCGAGCGTGGTGACCGCGTCGCGGCACTCCATCTCCGCGATCTGGGCGATGCCCCGCTGCAGCCCGAGGTCGACTGGTCCGTCGCTCGGCATTCGATAAGGTGCGGCGCCGCGGTGGCGGCGGATGCCCTCCCATGCGAGGTCGATGTCGAGCTGCACCACCGAGCCCGGAAACAGGACGACGCGCTTGCGGCGCGGCCAGTAATCCGGGTGCACGAGCTCGATGGCGTGCTCGCCAGGTTCCACCAGGATCTCGGCGAGCGGCGCGGGTCCGTAGGGCCGTCCGTCGACCTCTACCTCGGCTCGGGGTCGGACACCGATCGCGAGCCGTGCGCGGGCTGGAGGAGGAGGCGTGGGTGCAGGCGTCGGCGGTGCCACCGCGGGCGGCGGCACCGCACGCCTCGGCGGCATCGGTGTGGATGTGGCAACCGGAGTGGGGGTCGCGATCGGCTCCGGTGTAGGCGTCGGCGTGGGGAGCGGGGACGGCGTGGCGGCGGCCTGGGCCGGCCCGGCCTCGGGCGGAACGACGGTCGGCAACGGCGCCGGCTCGATCGGCTGCGAGCCAGAGGTCGCGGGTTCCGGCGTTGGGCTTGGCGTCGTCGCTGCGGTCGGCACCGCTTGGGGCTCGGTCTCGAAGCGGGAACGCAGCAGCAATGCAATCGCGATTACGGCGAGTCCGACGCCGGCGAGGAGCGCCAGCGGCAGCCGTCGTCCCACTGGGTTCGCCGGCCGTGCCGGATCGGGATCGGGCACGGGAGACGCTCGCCGGAAAGGAGGGGGCGGACCCTTGACCGCAGGCAGCTCGATGTAGGTTCGATCGGGATCGAGCGCGGCGGCGGCGGCCGCGTCGCGAGCGGCAACGAAGTGGGGAGGAGGCGACGTAGGACGTGCGGGACTGAGCCTGCGCGGCAGGATATCGGTTCGGTCCGCATGCTCCGGCTCGCGCCGAGGCGCCAAGAGTGGTGGACCTGACGCGGAAGGGGACATCGAAGGATGAGACGAGGCGGGGCCGGCCTCGGGGAACGTGGCGGTCCTGGCGAATAGCAGCTCGGCTTCGAGCTCGCGCGCCGAGCTAGGCCGCCCCCCCGGTTCCTTCGCCAAGGTGCGACCGAGCAGGGAGACGAGCGCAGGAGGGACTCGGGCGACCCGGTCACCGAAAAGCGGCGGCGGCTCGCTGACCTGGCGCAGCATCGTGTCGAGCGCGGTCTTGCCCTCGAAGGGCAGGGTCCCGGTGCAGAGCTCGAAGAGCACCACCCCGAAAGAGTAGATGTCGCTGCGCTGGTCGAGCTCGCCGCCGCGGATGTGCTCGGGGCTCATGAACTCGGGCGTACCGATCACGCGCTCGCCGCCGGTCAGCGCGAGCGTGCCGGTCGACGTGCTCCGCTTGGCGATCCCGAAATCCAGCAAGCGCACGGCTCCGCTCCGGTCGCGCATGATGTTGGAGGTCTTGAGATCGCGGTGGATGACGCCGGCGGCGTGGATCGCGGCGAGGCCGCTCGCCATCTGCAGCGCCACGTCGAAGACCTCCGCCACCGGCAGCGGACCCGACTCGTGCAACAAGCGCTGCAGGTCGGCGCCGTCGACGAACTCCATCGCCACGAACTGCAGCGGGCCGTCCTCACCGTACTCGTGGATCGCACAAACGTTGACGTGCCGCACGCGCCGCGCCAGTTTGATCTCGTTGCGGAAGCGCTGCGTGACTTCGGCCGTGAGCGCCGTCCCTGGATGGAGCAGCTTGATCGCGACGATCTCATTGAGCGTGAGGTCGTGCGCGCGAAAGACGCGGCCGAGGGCGCCCTGCCCGATGAGCGCCTGGATCTCGTAGCGGCCCGCGAGCCGCGTGCCGGGCACGATCGATGTGGAGCGGGGCCCGCAGGCGGGACAGGCGACGGCACCTTCCGCGATCTCCGCACCGCACGCGGGGCACTGCATCACAACCTCCGCGGGCACTGCATCACGACCTCCGCCTGGACGTCATCCCTTCGGTACTGTACTGGAGCGCCGGGCTGTGTCTCAACTCGGATGACTCCCACGTCACGAGACTTTGACCGTGTTTCGTTTATCCATGTACCACTCGTGACGTGCAGCGCGACGCAGCTTGTGATGCTTGTCACGCCAGGTTGTTGCAGCGTCATCAGAAGGCTTGACGGCGTAACGGGTTCGTCTCACACTCACAAACGCAATCGAGTCCCTCTATTTGAGGTCGGGGCGGAAACGTCCCACGCAGTAAGGAGGCCGGGAAGATGGATGCCATCACTTCTTCAAACGCAGGGTCGGTTGCTTCGTTAACGACGCCCTCGACCACGAACGCCGCGAGCACCGCGAGCACCACGCCCGAGTCCGCTCGCGTCAAGGATGGTCGGACCTCCGCGTCTGCTCAGGCGGGACCCTACGGAAACGCATCGGCGACGGCAGGATCCGCCGACATCCCCGAGCCGCCGCTTGGAGCTCCGGGTCCGGGCCTGGGGCAAGAAGTGCTCGACCGCGCCTTCGCCGAGCAGGCGAAGCTCGAAAAAGAGCTCAAGTCCGTCGACCCCACGACCCCAGAGGGGTCCAAGCGCATGAGCGAGATCATCCGGCAGCTGAACCGGATGGACGAGATGATCCACATGGTCAACGAAATGCGCAAGAACCGCCACGACGCGAACATGGCGGTGATCTCGAACATCGCGAGCTGATTGGTGGCGAGGGTCATGAGCGCAACAGCCAACGCCGTCGCCGAGATGCGGGTCGCGACGCCGGAGGTTCTCGCCCTTGCCGCGGTCGCGCGGCAGTACGCAGACCACGGTCGGGTCGAAGAGGCCCGCACGCTCCTCGACGGGCTGCTCGTCCTGGAACCGAACAACTCGTACCTGCACACGGCCCTGGGATGCGTACTGCTGAGGCTGGCCAACGAAGCGGAGGCGCTCGGGCACTTCGACGAAGCGCTGCGGCTCGACCCGCGCGACGCCGCGGCCCACACCTATGCCGGCGAACTCCGGATCCGACGCGGCGAGCTCGTTGCCGGTCTCGCCCATCTAGAGGCCGCGGTTGCGCTCGATCCGGACGGCCGCGACCGCTACTCGAACCGAGCACGCACCTTGCGGCTCGTCGCACAGCCGAAGCCCGCAGCGGCCGCTCGGCCCGGAGCCTGAAGCCATGCCCGAGCAGGAGTTCCGGATCGGCGATCTTGGCGCAATGTCGGAGCCGGCGGTCCCGCCGGGTCGTAGTCCAGTCGACGCAGATCTGTGTCCAACGCTAGCAGCGTGGCTCGGGCTTCCCTCACCCGAGCGCAGACGGCGCACCGACGCCCTGGCCGAGCAGGCGCGGCAGGAGAGCCGACCGGAAGTCGTGGCAGCTTTGCAGGCGGCCCTGCGACTGCTGTCGGAGATTCCGTTAAAGGATGGAGGGAGACCATGAGCAACGATCGAGTCGGCCAGAGCAACGGCAATTCCGCCACAGCGATGGCGCATGCCAATGGGAAGTCGGTCGACGAAACAAACCGCAACGCCGACGAGTTCAACAAGATGCTCGAGAAGCCGGACAACGGCCAGTCCGACATGCAGTACTACCTCGAGCTGCAGCGGGCGATGATGAAGGAGCAGCAGGCCTACACCGCCCTGTCCAACGTGCTCAAGGCGCGCTCCGACGCGTGCCTCAGCGCCGTCCGCAACTTCAAGCAGTAGTCGCGCGGCGGACGAGGACGATGAGCGAGGCCTGGGCGGCCGAGATTCCGCGGCTGCTGCTGGAACTCGGCTTCTGGTCGCTGCGTCAGGGGCGTATCGACGACGCGCGCGTGCTCCTGCGCGGTGCGGAGGCGATGCGTCCGGGAGACCCGGCGCCGACGATGTTCCTCGGCATGACCTTGTTCGCCGAGCGGCGCTACGGCGAGGCAGAAGGCATGTATCGCGGCATACTCGAGCGCCATCCGGACGACGATCTGACCCGCTCCTTCCTGGCGGAATCGCTCGTCGCGCAGCAGCGCTTCGGCGAAGCAAAAGCCTTGCTGCAGGACGTCGTCGACGCGAACCGCCACGCCGCGGCCGTCGTCTTCGCGCGCACGTTGGGCGAACAGGTGGAGCGAGGCCTGTTCCAGAACACGGACCCGAGAAGGGAGTAGCTCATGGATCTAGTACGGCCCGACGTGGCAGCTGCCGCCGCGAAGCCGATCGCCTCTGAAGGGCCCGCTATCGCGGCGCCACGCGACGGCAAGTCGTTCGACGACGTGCTTGCGAACGTCGACGGCTCCCGGATCAAGGTGCACCCTCCGGAGGCGGTCGTGCCCAGCCTGCAGGTGGATGCCTCCGCGCGCGCCGAGGCGCTGCGCGCCGACCAGCTGAAGGTGGCGAAGAGCGAAGGCGGTGTCGAGCAACTCAGCCTCAACCTCGAGCGCAGCACCACGCGGCTGCGCGAGATCGTCGGCCAGCTGCAGGGCGGTGAGACGTTTTCGCCGCAGCAGCTGCTGGGGATGCAGGCCGAGATGAACGACATCACGCTGCAGATCGAGGTGACCACCAAGGTGGTTGCGGAGACCGTCGCCGGAGTGCGTCACTTGATGCAGCAGCAGGCCTGAGGCCGACGCGGTGCGGCGGCCGGCCTTTCTGGCGCTCGTCGCTGCCGCGGCCCTGGGGGTCGCGGGTTGCCGGACGGCCGTCCTTCATGGTCTTTCCGAGCAGGACGCGAACCAGGTGATCGCCGTGCTCCAGGACCAGGGGGTGGCCGCCTCGAAGGAGCCCGACGACGCCGAGAACGGGACCTGGAAGATCGCCGTCGGCCGCGGCGATGCCACCCGGGTCTGGAGCGTGCTGCAGGGGTACCGCCTGCCCAGCACGCGCGGGCGGCGCGTCCAGGACGTCTTCGGCAAGAGCAAGCTGCTGACGGGCCCGCTCGAGGAGAAGGCCCTCTACCTCGAAGCGCTGCAGGGCGAGATCGCCCACACGCTCGAGTCCGTCTCCGGCGTCGTCTCCGCGCGCGTGCACGTCGCGATACCCGAAGTGGATCTATCCGGCCAGACCGCGCACGACGTGAAGGCGGCGGTGATGCTCGAGTATCACCCTGACGCGTCGGGCCGGCCGCCGCTGCGAGAAGACGAAGTGCGCGGCATGGTGGCGAGCGGCATCAACGATCTCAAGACCCAGAACGTCTCGGTGGTGATGAAGCCGATCCCGCTCGTGCGGTCGCAGCAGAGCTACGACTTCGTCGCCTTCGGACCGATCGTGGTGGCCGCTCCGTCCGTGGGGGCCTTCAAGCTCCTGACCGGGGGTGTGGTTGCGATCGTCCTCGCGCTCGGCGCCTCGCTCTACTGGAGCGGACGCGTGATCGCCGAGCTGCGCGAGCAGCTTTCGGGCGGCCCGCGCACGTCGCGAGCGATCCAGAAGCCGCCGAAGCCGGCCGCGTGAGGTCGGCGATGGACAGCCCTTTCGCCAGGCTGTCGTTCTGGTACGCCGCGCTCGGCGCTTCCATGGTCCCGACTGCCTATCCCTTCGCACAACCGGACGCGAGCGAGGAGCTGCTGCGCAGCTTCGCGGCCCGGCTTCGCGAGGCGGCGCCGGCCGCGCGCGCGGCGCTCACGAGCGTGCTCCGCGGCCAGGCCGCGGTCCTGCCCTGGTCGGCGATCCACCCCTCCTGGCTCGAGACCCCGCTCGCCGAGTACCCCCCGCAGTGGCGGCTCTGGGCGTTTGCGCTCCTGCCGGGCGCGCTGCGATCCCGACTCGAGGACGATTGCGGAGAGGGACCTTCCACCTTGCTGGCCGGGCGCGCACCGTCGTGGTGGCCGGCCTTCTTTTCGAGCGAGATTCGCCGGCGGCTCGGCTACCCCGACATGCCGCCGGTGCCGGAGGCTTCGACCGGCCTGCCCGGAGCGCTGTGGGAACGCTCTGACTCGGAGCTCGTCGGACCGCTGGTGGTTCACGGCACGCGCGGAGTCGTCTCCGCAGTGCGGCTGCTGCCGCGGGCCGACGCCCAGAATCTGCTCTGGCAGTTGCCCGCACAGTGCCAGGGCGTCGCCCAGGAGACCGTGGCCCGAGGGCTCTGGAGTAACGATCCCTTCTGGCCCGAGATACTCGAGCGGCTGGCGGCGGACTACCCGGAGCTGGAGGCGCGCCTGCTTCGGATGGGCCTCGCCGACTGGCTTCGTGTCGGTCTGCAGCGCGGCCAGGAGCGTAGCCTGCGACGCCTGGCGTTCCGCCTGCCGCGACGCTGGGGAGAGTGGATGCTTCGGGTCGTCGCCGAGCGACCGGACTGGCTGAGCCGCCCGCTGCGTGGCGCGCCCGCCGCTTGGGACGAGGCGCTCACGTCGCTGCTCGCGACCCCTGACGAACGCTTTGGAACGGTGGAAGCATGAGCGAGATTCTCAAGAAGGCCGGCGCGACGGCGTCCGCCGCATCCGGCAAGGTCGTCGCGCGTGAGGTGATCAGCGCCTCCGCCGAGGCGGCGCGTGTCCTGGAGGCGGTCCGCCAGGAGGCACGCGAGATCCTGGCGGGCGCCGAACAGGCGCGGCAGGAAGCCGTGGAGTCCGGTTACCGCGAGGGCTTTGAGCAGGGAGCCGCACAGTGGGTCGAAGCGTTGCGCATCGCCCGCGAGCGCGTGGCGGAGGCCGCGCAGCATGCCGCCCCCGAGATCGTGCGCCTCGCGCTGCGGGTGGCAGAGAAGGTCCTGCGCCAGCGGATCGAGGCTGATCCGGCCTCGATCGTGCCGATGGTCGACGAGGCGCTGCGGGTGTTTCTGGTGCAGAACCACTCGCGGATGATCCTGCGGGTCCATCCCAAAGACGAGAGTGTCCTCGCCGCACGCCGCCAGCGTTGGCTCGAGCGCAACCCCGCGATCGGTGAGCTCGCCATCGTCCCCGACGAGGCCGTCGGCCGTGGCGGCTGCCGGCTCGAGACCGAGGCCGGCACGGTCGATGCCACGCTCGAGACCCAGCTCGACGTGATCGAACGACACCTGCTCGGAGAAGGGAACCGGGAGCTGTGAGCGAGCCCAGGAACGGGGGGCTCGACCTCGGCCCCTACCTCGCGCGCCTCGACGACGTAGTCCCGCTCGGAGTGCGGGGCCGCGTGGTGGAGGTGACGGGTCTCGTGATCAAGGCACGTGTGCCGGGCGTGCGCATCGGCGAGCTCTGCTTCATCCAGACCCCGCTGCGCGACGCACCCGTGCCGGCGGAGGTGGTGGGTTTCCGCAACGAGCTCGTGTACCTGATGGGCCTCGGGGAGCTCACGGGGCTCGGGCCCGACAGCGAAGTGCGGCCGACGGGACACGTGATGACCGTGCGCGCCGGACCGGGGCTGCTCGGGCGCGTTCTCGACGGCCTCGGGCGCCCCGCCGACGGCAAGGGCCCACTGCCGCTCGGCGAGAACTCCGAGTACCCGGTGTACGCCCCGCCCCCGGACCCGCTGCGGCGGCGGCGCGTGAAGCAACCGCTTACGGTGGGCGTGCGCGCCATCGACGGGATGCTGACGGTGGGCGAGGGGCAGCGTGTCGGCATCTTCGCCGCGGCCGGCGGCGGCAAGTCGACCCTGCTCGGCATGATCGCCCGCAACACCAGCGCAGACGTCAACGTGATCGGACTGATCGGAGAGCGGGGCCGCGAGGTGCTCGATTTCATCGAGGAGAACCTCGGCGAGGAGGGGCTGCGCCGGTCGGTGGTCGTCGTCGCTACGTCCGATCAGCCCACGCTCGTGCGTCTCAAGTCGGCTTACGTGGCCACTGCAGTAGCCGAGTACTTCCGCGATCGCGGGCGGAAGGTCGTGCTGGTGCTCGACTCGATCACGCGCTTCGCGCGCGCCCAGCGCGAGGCCGGCCTGGCCGTGGGGGAGCCGCCGGCCCGCGCCGGCTTCCCGCCCTCGGTCTTCGCCACCTTGCCTAAGCTGCTCGAGCGGGCTGGCAACGCCGAGCGCGGCTCGATCACTGCCTTCTACACGATCCTCGTCGAGGGCGACGACATGACGGAGCCGGTGGCGGACGAGGTGCGCTCGATCCTCGACGGGCACGTGGTGCTGTCGCGCGAGCTGGCGGCGCGCGGCCACTATCCCGCGATCGACATCCTGCGCAGCGCCAGCCGCGTGATGCCCGCGGTGGCGGACTCGGGCCACCAGCAGGCCGCCCAGAAGGTGCTCGAGCTAGTCGCCACCTACGAGCGGCACCGCGACCTGATCCTGCTCGGGGCCTACAAGAAGGGAACCGACGCGCGCGTTGACGAGGCGCTCGAGCGCTGGCCGGCGATCGAGGCGTGGCTGCGGCAGGGCACGCACGAGCAGAGCGGATTCGACGCGACCCTCGCCGGGTTGCGCCGGGCGGGAGGCATCGCGTGAGCTCGCCGCGCTACCCGCTCGCCGCACTCCTCGAGCAGAGGTCGGCGCTTCGCGAGCAGGCGCGCAGCGCCGTCGCGCTAGCGCTACGGGCGCTTGCCGATCGCGAGCAGGAGCAGGCGGCGGCGCAAGTCGCTTGCGCCGCGCTTCAAGCCGAGAGCGAGGATCTCGGACGGCACCTCTACGACCCGGACGCGGCGGGGCTCTTGTCGATCCCGCTGATCGAGCGCCGCACTGGACTGCTCCAGAACGTCGAGGAGCGGCTTCGCCAGTCGGAGCGCAGGGTAGAGGAAAGTCGAAACGCCGTGAGCGCAGCGGAAGCCGAAGTGGCCGCTCGGCGGCAGCAGCTGCTCGAGGCCGAGCGCGAGCTGCAGGCGGCGGAGAAGCACCACCAGGCCTGGCGCGCCGAGCGCCAGCGCGAGCGCGTCCGCAAGGACGAGCGCCAGAGCGAAGAGGTGACCTTGGCGCGCTTTGCGGCCGAAGCCGCCTCGGGTGAGGGCGCCGATCAGGGAGGGCCGAGATGAGCCATGTGTCCAAGCCGCACGGGCCGGCTGGTGGGCCGCCGGGTGGCGTCCGCCGTGACGCCGGCGAGCGCCCGGAGAAGGGCGGCGACTTCGAGGCGGTGCTGAAGGACAAGGGCCAGGACACGCGCACCTTCCGCCCCACCGAGGGGACCGCCGTCACGGGCAGCGAGGCTCGCAGCGGACGGCCCGGCACGCAGGAGCCCGCTCCAGAGCGCGGGCGGGGCGATGCCGGGGAATGGCGCGCGTTGCCCGGAGACGTCGCGGTCCCGAGCGGAATCCGCGTCGATCCAGGCGTGCTCGTCGCCGTAGAGGGCACGCGCGCCGCCGAAGCGGTGGCGCGCATCGAGCGCATCGCGGAGCAGATCCTGCGGGCGGCGGAGGTACGCCTGGGTCCCGGGGGAAGCGCGCAGGCGCGGCTCGAGCTCGACCTCGGCACGCTGGGCCAGGTGCGGGTTGGGCTCGAGCGCAATGCCGAAGGAGCGCTCGCGGTGCGTTTCGAGCGTGCGGGTCCGGAAGCAGCGCGGCTCCTGGTCGATCACGGGCCGGAGCTATGCGCCCGACTTGAAGCACGCGGGCTCGCCGTGCGCGAAGTCGTGCTCGCGAACGCCGATGGCAGCGTCGTCCGGATGGGCTTGGTAGCGGAAGCGACGGCGACGGAAATCGCGAGCCGTGCGGCGGGTGACCCGGCGCGTGGCGGCGACGAGACGAACGGCGGCTTCGAGCAAGACAAGGGTCGGCGCCGCCCGCCGGAGCCGCAGGCAGAGGACGAAGAATGACGCGAGGCGGCGGGCGGTGACGGCCGGGACAGCGACGCGACCCTGGGCGGAAGTACTGCCGCGCATGACCCCGCGCGACGCGGAATGTCGACGGCGCGCGGGCGCGGCGGCGGAGCGGCTGCGCGTGTGGGGCCCACGCCTGCGCGAGGCGCTGCCCGCGGCGCTCGCGGGCCTCTGGCCCTTCTCCGCTGCCGATGCGTGGGAGCTGCGGATAGCACTCGAGCAGGCGGGGGCTCCGCTTCAGGAGCTCACGCTCGACACCTTTCCGCTTCGGATCGGCCGGGCCGGTGGCTGCGCTCTCCAGCTTCCGGATCCGCTCGTCTCGACCGAACACGCCGAGATCCAGATGGAAGGCGGGCGTGCTTTCGCCATGGACCTGCGCAGCACCAACGGCACCTTGCGCAACGGCGAGCCGCTGGTGCCTCTCACCCCCGTCGCGCTCGAGCCGGGCGACCGTTTGGAGCTCGGGCCCTTCGCGCTCGTGCTGCTCAAGACCTCGCGCGCCGGTCTCGACCCGGCGGGGATCGAGCTGCAGACCAGCGGGCCCCGCCCGCGCTGGGCGGAAGACGCCTTTCTCGGAGATCACCCCGCGGACCGCTGGGCGCGCGTCCGCTTCGCTGGAGAGACGGCCCTCGTGAAGGTGGGACCGGATTGGATGCGGGCGGCCTGGCAACGCGCCAGCGACGGTGCCGAGGCCGGCGCCGGCGTCAGTCCGCTCGAAGAAGGAGCGGCGCAGTTCGTGCTCACAGAGGTGGCGCGCGCGCTCGGCGAGCGTCTGGCGCAGCCAGTGGAGCTCGGCGGCTGGCTGGGGCCGGAGCAGGCGCAGAGCCTGCTCGCGGATGAAACCCTCTGGCTGGAGTACGAGGTGTGGATCCGCACGGCGTCGGTCGCGGCTCCGCTCACGGCGCTCGTCCCGGCGGGCCAACCAAGCGAAGCCGCGGATCCAGCAACCTGGAGCCATCTGGAGTGGCCGGCTTCGGTCTGCCTGGGTCAGCTGTCGCTTGGGATCGGCGAGTGGAGTCGGGTGGAGGTGGGGGACGCACTCGTCCCGGACCGCTGGTGGGCCGGAGGGCACGCGCCGGCCGAGTGGAGCGCGGCCTGGATCCGCGTCGCGAACACGTGGCACGGCGGTCGCTTCCTGGCCTCGAGCAGCGGTGCTAAGCTGCGCCTCGAATCGCCGTGGAAATCCGGCGTCGGAGGTGAGACGGCGATGAGCGACGAAGACGCCCGACCCGCCGAGCCGAGTAGCCTCGGCGTCCAGGACCTGGAGCTGCTCGTGAGCGTCGAGCTCGACCGTTTTCCAGTCACGCTCGCCGAGCTGCAGCGCTGGCGCCCGGGCCAAATCGTGAATCTGCGGAAAGCGCCCTCCGAGGCGGTGAGCCTCGTCGTCGAGACGGGGGCGCAGCGCCGCGTGCTGGCGGAGGGGCGCGTCGTGGTGGTGGGCGACCGGCTCGGTGTCGAGGTGGTCCGCCTGCTCACGCGGCTCGCGGACGGGCCGAAGCAGACCTGACCGAGAGTCATGGACACGGGCCCCGATCTCGCGCTGTTGTTCCGCGGCGTGCTCGCCCTGCTCGTGGTCGTGACGCTCGCCGTGGTGTCGCTTCGCTTCGGCCTGCCCTGGCTGCTCCGGCGTCCGCGGCCCGGTGAAAGGCGGCGGATCGAGGTCGAGGAGTACTGTCCGCTCGACCGCCAGCACCACCTGTATCTCGTGCGCTGGGACGACGAGCGCCTGCTCGTTGCCACCTCCCCCGACAGGGTGGCGCTGCTCGCCCGCGGCCCGGCCGAAGTGCGGTCCGCCCCTGTATCGGGAAGCGCTTCTTGATCCCCGCGCTACTGCTCCTTGGCACCGGGTCGTGGGCGGCCAACCCGCTCACGACCGTGCTGATGCTGAGCCTGCTGTCGCTCTTGCCCTTCCTGCTGATGATGTCGACCTCCTTCGTGAAGTTCTCGGTGGTCTTTTCGATCCTGCGCAGCGCCCTGGGGCTGCAGCAGGTCCCGCCCCCGGCGGTGACCACTGGCCTCGCACTCGTGCTCACCGCCTACGTGATGGCGCCGGTCGGCAGCCAGGTCTACCAGTCGGTCGAGCCTCTGCTCATGGAATCCTCCGGACAGGACGTCGTCTCGCCCGGCGGCGCCCAGATGGTGATGGAAGCCGTGTCGCGGGCACGCGAGCCGCTGCGGGCGTTCCTCACCAAGCACGCCCATCCCAAGGAGCGCACCGCCTTCCACCAGATGGCTCTGCGCATGGGGCCTTCGTCCTGGAAGGGCACGCTCAAGGAGAGCGACCTGCTCGTGCTTCTCCCCGCATTCACCGTGAGCGAGCTCACCGAGGCGTTCATGATCGGCTTCCTGATCTTCCTGCCCTTCCTCGTGATCGACATGGTGGTGTCCAACATCCTGCTCGCGATGGGGATGCACATGCTCTCCCCGGTGACGATCTCGATGCCGTTCAAGCTGCTGCTGTTCGTGCTGATCGACGGCTGGGATCTGCTGGTGCGCGGCCTGGTGCAGGGCTATCTATGAAGGAGACGGGATGGAAGCCACTTTCCTGAGCTCGACGCGGGAAGCGCTGCTGGTCGTGGTGCTGGCGTCGGCCCCACCGCTCTTCGCGGCGCTGGTGGTGGGCCTGGCGGTGGCGATCGTCCAGGCGCTGACGCAGGTGCAGGAGCAGACGCTCGGGGTGCTCGCGCGCATCCTGGCCGTCTTCGGCACGCTCTACCTGATCGGCTTCTGGATGGCGAGCTTCATCACGCGCTTCGGCCAGAAGATCTTCACCGAGTTCCCGAACTGGGTGCGCTGAGGGCTATGTCCTCGAGCAGCTTGCTGCCGGCGCCGGACCAGCTCGAGGCGTTCTTCGCGCCCTTGCGGGAGCCCTGGGGCGTGCGCCACGGGGCGATCGACTCGATCACGATCCTGCTGCTCGCGATGTTGCGTTGGGTGGCGATCGTGCAGATATGTCCCTTCCTGGGCGGCAGGCTGGTCCCCGGCCCGGTCAAGATCGGCCTTGCGCTCGTGTTCGCCTGGTTCACGACGCCGGCCCTGTCGCAGCAGCTTGCGGTTCCACTCGGCCTCGCCCCCCTGCGCCTGTGGCTCTACGCGCTGCACGAGATCGCGCTCGGGCTGCTG
>Ga0114129_10009309_pt1 | contig 14012 bp, 11 predicted proteins | sample RhiMetdeltSRZDD1_FD_80071 | JGI IMG/M metagenome (GOLD analysis project Ga0114129, IMG submission 80071) | Populus rhizosphere microbial communities from Tennessee, USA - Rhizosphere MetaG P. deltoides SRZDD1 (version 2) (version 2) | ecosystem: Host-associated > Plants > Roots > Rhizosphere >... | reverse complement strand
CGGCCACACCGGCCGCCGTCACTGCGCCAGCCAAACCGCTGAGCCCGGCCGTTTTCAGGAAGTTACGCCGGCTGAAACCCTGATCGTCTTTCGGTGACATGGGCAGGAATGATACCGCCAAACCAGAGCAACTGGCCCCTACCTCCGTCCCTGCGGAGAGGGACGGCGGTCACCGGCAGGGACGGAGGTTGTAACGGTGTGTCACTTCGCGTCGGCGTACGACACGCGATAGATGCTGATCTCGCCGTGCTGCCCTTCGCGCTCCGCGGGCTGTCGCGCGACGAGCGCAACGTCCGGACTCCGGTCCAACTCGTACACCAGGCGCTCATACGCTCTGCCGCGCATGCGCTCGCCATGGATCGCGACATAACGCGCGCCGTGCTCCTTGATGGCTTGTAGAGCCCGCGTTCCCGGAAACCGCTCCATCGATTCACTGAACCGTTGATACCACGACGGAAAAAATCCGGCATATCCGTTCACGAGGTACTGCCAGTGGAACATCGAGTAGTACATGTAGGTCGGATCGTCGTGCGACGACACCGGCAGCTCGACAATCGTCGCCGTCGGGCTGTCGCCAACGTCGCGCACGAGATCCGCGTACGCGTTCGATGGCTGCGTCGGGATGATCTGAAGAGGAAGCGGCTTCGAGGCATATTCGACAAGCATCGCGAGCGCCAGCGCCACGAGGACGATTCGGCGGACATGAATCGATCGCACGGCATCGCTGATCCGCGACGCGCCATAGCCCGCGAGGACCGCGAGCGACAACCCCACCATCAGTCCCATGCGCGCCGGCACACGCAGCCCGCGGAACGGAGCGACATAGTCGTACAGCAGCCGATAGCTGAAACCGTTGAGGCCCAGAGAGAGGTCGAACGCGAGCAGAAGGCCGAGCGCGTACGCAAGGACTGGCGAGTAGGCGAATCGGTGGATCGATGACGCGGAGTCTTCACGTCTTCGTGGCCACACGCCGACGAGTGCGAGCGCCACGGCGACGAATCCGGGGAACAGTCGGCGTTCCGGCTCCGCGAAGCGGTGGAAGATTTCGCCATAAACGGCGTTGGCTTCCGGCGGCGCGAGATAGTTCCACCAGTGCGCGCTCCCCTCGGCGACTTCGGCCGGACGCCGCTCGCCGCCCATCACCTGTCGCGCATCGAGGTACGCCCGCGCAAGGGGAAACACGAGAATCGCCGCAATCGCCACCGCACCGGCAAGCGCAGGAATACGCTCCTTCAACCGCGTCCGATCGGCCAGCAACATCACACTGCAGACCGCGGCGAAGTACGGGACCAGAAACAGGCCGTAGTACATGCAGGACAACACCTGGCCTGCTGCGAAGGCTCCGAACAGGAGCCCGTCGCGCATCAGCCCCGATCGGAGCAGCCGATGGAACGACCAGAGCGCGAACGGGAGACACTGGGTCTGCTGCAGCTGGAGATGCGGATGGTGATCGATTCGATATGGCAGGAACGCGAAGACCACACCGCCCAGGATGGCCGCGCCGACATTACCGGTGAGCATCCGCACGACCATGGCGACTCCGGCGCCCGAGATGATGAACCCCGAGAGAAACACCAGGTTGTGCACCAGGAGCGGCGCGACTCCGAGCCAATGCAACGGCGCCGCGACGATGCCAGGCAGCAGCAGCGTTTCGGTGAATGCCAAGGTCCGGCGTTCCGGATGAAAGATGTTCGCATCGAAGAGTCGCGCCGGCGCGCGCGGCAGCTGATGGGCCACCCACGTCAACGCCCACGTGTTCAGCAGCGGATCCCCATCGTCGTGGACGCCGTCACGCAGGTGGAGCATCTGCGGATACGTCATCACGGCGGTCAACGCCGTAAAGACCAGCAGCATCGACGCGAAGAACTTCACGACTGGAAAATGTCGAGCAGTTCGGTCAGCGCAGTAAGCTCCTGCTGCGCCGCGTAGATGATGGCGCGCCGTTCCTGAAGTGTGGGAGTCGACCAGTCCTCGTCGTGTTCGAAGCGCACGCGCCCGTCGGCCGCGACCTCGACGACGACCGTGTCCATCGGCTCAACGTAGAGACGCATGATTCGGAGCGTTATCCAGGGCTGACTAGATACCAGCGGCAGCCGCCGCCCGCTGGGCATTGTCGACACCGAGCACGATAGCGGCAGACGCGCTTTGCTCGGCTCCGCCTCCGTAGGCGTACTCGACATTCACGTTGGCATCGCTGACCAGCTTCAGCGCCGGCGCGAGCGAGCCGGGGCTGTTCGGCACAACGGTCACGATCACATCGCGCTCGGTCACTTGATGGTGATGGTCGCGGAGGACCGCCGCGCCGTGGACGTGATTGTCGACGACCAGCCGCAGTTGACCGCCGCTTTCGAGCGACATCGCCAGCACGTTCACGCGTTCGTCCGACAGAAGTCGGCAGACACCGGCCAGCGCCCCAGGGCTGTTGGCCAGGCGTAGAGAGAGCTCGGTTCGAATCATGGGGGAATCATAGAACACGATGAGGACACGAAGGCCTACAAAGGATCCTCGTTGTCCTTGGTGCCCTCTGTGTCGAGCGAAGAGCGGAGTGAAGCGGAGTCACCCCGCAGGGCGGGTTGCATCAGGTCGAACGGTCGACCAGTCGGCAACCCGCCCGCGGAGTGCGGGGCAGGTGTTACGCGAGTACTTTGATGACGACGCGGCGGTTCTGGGCGCGACCGGCTCTCGTCTTGTTCGGCGCGATCGGCTTCTCTTCGCCGTAGCTGATGACGTTCATCTTGTGGAGCGGAATCTGGTACTGCTCGTAGAGATACCGCTTCACGGCTTCGGCGCGGTCAAGTCCGACCTTCTCATTGATGCGCTTGTCACCAACGTTGTCGGTGTGCCCCTCGATTTCGAGGTAGATGTTCTTCGGGTCCTGCTTCAGATGCGCGACCATCTCGTCGATCTTCTGCTTGGCCGTATCCGGCAGCACCGACTTGCCGAACTTGAAGTTGCCCTCGTCCTCGCTCAGCACGACCTCGAACACCAGACGCTTGTTGGCCCTGTCAATCGCGTCGAACTTGGTGTTGGCCTCAGCACCCACGGCGTTGGCCGCCGAGTGCGCCGCAGCAGCCGCGTCGTTCGCGGCCTGCGCCTTCGAGTCCGCGGCCGCGGCCTTGGCGTCGACCTCGGTGATGCGGCCTTCGTTTCTGCGCGTGCGCTCCTGCGTTTCCTCGAGGGAGCGGCCCTGCGCATCGACCTTTTCATTGACTTCCCCGACACTCGATCGAACGAACTTCTTGGTGGCGCAGGCGGTTGAACCGCCGACAGCCAGTGCGACGATGGGGACGGCGACAAACAGTTTCCGGAACATGATCGATCCTCCTAATGCGACGTCGGGCTTGATTGCCCCGCGACGTACCCGCTCCGGGCTCTAACAATGAGGTCCTTCTTCCGCGCGCGGACCACGAGCGGATGCCAGCCCGGCCTGCCGCTCGATTCAAACGCGATGAGGTATTGATGGCGCAGCTCGTCGATGATTTGCCGCGCTGCGATGCTGCGCTGCCCCGGCGTGCTCGCCACGAACACGTGGCCTCCCGTCCATGCCGCCAGATCCGCTAGTGGGCCGGCCAACGCCGACTTCTCGACAGACGAGACCGCTGTGTCTTCGGACGGGTTGTCGATCGACGGCACGATGCCGAAGATGTAGACCGGCACGTCGATCTGGCTTGCGACCGCCGACACTTCCGACGGCTTCAGATGGCTCGCGGTGTCGGCGCCATCGGTCAGGACAACGACCGCCCGCCGCCGCCCTTCCCGCACTCCGACGCGCCGCGCGGTCAACGCGATGGCGTCGTGCAGCGAGGTCTCGCCGAACGGCACCTGGCTCCCCAGCGACTTGGGCAGCGTTTTCAAACCGGTGGTAAACGGCGCCACTTCGTCCAAGTGGGTATCGAAGGTGAAGACTCCCGTTTCATCCCGTGACGGATCGAGCCAGCTGAGGACGTGGTTGGCGGCCTCGCGTGCGTACGACAGGTGGCCTTCCATGCTGCCGCTGACATCAAACAGAAGCGCCACGCTGACGCCGGTCAAATCGTGGCGAAAGTCTTTGATGCTCTGCGACTCGCCGTTGTCGAGGATCTCGAAGTCGCGCGCGGTCAAGTCGGCAACGAACCGTCCTTTGTGGTCCCGAACCACGGCGGCGATTCGGACCATGTCGATGCCGGCTTTGAACGAGACGGTCGGCTGCACTTGTCCGGCTAGATTGCCGTTTGTGCCACCGCCGACCGCCAACGCCGCAGCCGTCGCGATCATGATGAGCCTGCCCCGCTTCATCCGGGTGTCCACTCTCCAAAGTTTTTGCCAGGTGATTAAGTGTTGTTTCCGCTGGACTTATGCGGCACGGCGTCCGAGGAGGAGGCGTGCGAAGTTAAAAAAGTCGTGTAGAAATTACTCGCCGACACGGACCCCAGCGATTCTCTCGGGGTAAGATCTGCCGCGTGACGTTCGCCAGGAGTCTCGCCGCCATCCCCACCGCAGCCCGGGTGAACCGCTTTACCTACGCCATCCGGAACATCGTCTCCGAAGCGCAACGGGTCGAAGCGGCCGGCACCCGGGTCAGGTACCTCAACATCGGCGACCCGGTGGCCTTTGGTTTCAAGACGCCGACGCACCTTGTGGAGGCCGTCGAGCGTGCCATGCGCGACGGCCACAACACATATGGGCCCTCGGCGGGGATTCCGGCAGCGCGCGAGGCGGTAGCCGCGGAGTACACGCGGACTGGATTTCCGATCTCGCCCGATCGCGTCTTCATCACCGCAGGCACGTCTGAGGGCATCGACCTGACGCTGAGCGCAGTCTGCGAAAACGGCGGTGAAGTGCTCGTGCCGATGCCCACTTACCCGCTCTACACGGCAGTGCTGGCCAAGCTGGACGCGAACGCGAAGTACTACCGCCTCGATCCTTCGCGCGGCTGGATGCCGGACCTCGAGCACCTGAACAGCCTGGTGACGCCCGTTACGCGCGCGCTCGTCGTGATCGACCCGAACAATCCGACCGGCGCGGTGTACCCCGCCGAGACGCGACGGGCGCTGCTCGAATTCGCCGATCGCCACGGACTGCTGTTGCTCGCCGACGAGGTGTACGGCGACCTCGGGTTCCAAGGCGCGGTGCCGTCTTACGGCCTGCTCGATCCGGACGCGGCAATCGTGTCGTTCTCGAGCCTTTCGAAGGCGTACCTGGCGCCGGGGTGGCGCACCGGCTGGATGGCCATCGGACGCTCGCCGCGCCTGGACGATGTCGTGGCAGCCGTGAGGAAGCTGGCGGACGGACGACTCTGCAGCAACGTGCCGATGCAGTACGCCATAGCTCCGGCACTCACAGGCGATCGCTCACATCAGCCGGCGTTCCGTCGCGAGCTTCAGGGGCGCGCCGAGCTGACGGTGAACAGGCTGCGCGCCATTCCTGGCATCTCGTGCGTGTCGCCGACCGCAGCGTTCTACGTCATGCCCCGCGTCACGTTGCCATCAGGACGGACCGACGAGGACTACGTGAAGGCGCTGCTCCATGCCACCGGCGTGCTGTGCGTGTACGGTTCCGGTTTCGGTCTCCCGGCAGATCAAGGATTTTTCCGGATCGTGTTTCTCGCGCCACTCGATGAGCTTCGCGAGATCTACGACCTGATGGCCGCCTTTACCGGCGATTACCTGGCTCGTTAACTCTCCACCGCCGAGAACGCACTGGACAGGAGGTAAAATCCTATATGGTTTTCCCTCCGAGTCTCTCGCGTCCTCCGTCGTGGAGAGTCGCTCGATGATCTCCGACGGCGAGTTCACCCGCCGCCTGTTGCAGACCGTCGCCACGGTCGCGGGCGCCGCGATCCTGCTCGCCGTGCTCTGGGCGGCGCGTGAGGCGCTGCTGCTGATTTACATCAGCGCGCTCATCGCCATGGGATTCTCGCCAATCGTCCGGTTCCTCGAGCGGCCGCGCGGCGTCCCACGCTGGCTCGCCATTCTCGTCATCTACGCCGCCGTCGTCGCGGTCATCGTCCTCATCGGGCTTCTGATTATTCCGCCGCTCGTGGCACAGGCCGCTTCGCTGTGGGCGAAGATGCCAACCTACTTCAACTCGTTCCAGACGTTCCTCATCACGCACAAGCTCATGGTTCACCGCGTGACACTGGAGGAGGCAGTCCAGAACGCGCCCAGCGGAGCGGGCGGCAACGCGGTCGGCACCGTCCTGGTGGCCATCTCGAGCCTGATTGGGGGCGTGTTCGGACTCATCACGATTCTGATTCTGAGCTTCTATCTGCTCATCGAAGCGCAGCCGATGTTCGAGTCGCTGATGAAATTCGTGCCCGCGGGGCGCCGCGCCGATGTGGCCACGGCCGCACGGCAGGCCGTGATCAAAGTCAGCGCATGGCTGCGCGCACAGTTCGTGCTGGCGGGCGTGATGGGAATCTTCGTCGGGATCGGCCTTTACCTGATGGACGTGCCGTACTTCTACGTGATCGCCCTCATCGCCGCCATCGGCGAGACGATTCCGATTGTCGGGCCCATCATCGGTGGGATCGCGGCTGTCGGCGTCGCGATTACGGTTTCCCCGCAGCTCGCGCTGATGGTCGGCGTCTATTTCCTCGTGCTGCATCAGCTCGAAGCGAATGTCCTCGTACCGAAAATCATGGAACGGCGGGTGGGCGTGAGTCCCGTGATGGTGATGATTGCGCTGCTCATCGGCGGCGCCCTGTGGGGTCTCGTGGGCGCAATCCTCGCGATTCCGACCGCGGCGATCATTTCCGTCATCATCTCGGAGTTCGCGACGGGAGAGGACATCCGGATTCAACGCGTCAGGTGAGCACAACGGACGCACACCGTTCAGACCTCATCCCTCCGCAGGCTCTGGATGCCCTGAGCTCGGCGAGGGGCAGAACACGCGGAGAATCGCTCTTCCCTGTGCATTCCGCGAGCTCTGCGGCGATCGTCTATCTGTTGTTCACAGTGGCGGTCACATGGCCGCTCGCGCGCGGGATCACGCGCGATGTTCCAAGCGACCTCGGCGATCCATTGTTCGCGATGTGGGCGATGGCCTGGAACGCCACGCACCTGGGTTCCGGATGGTGGAACGCGAACATCTTTCATCCACATCCGCTGGCGCTCGCGTACTCGGAGCACTTCCTGCCGCAGTCGCTTCAGGCGCTGCCGATCTACCTCGTCACGAAGAATCCGATTCTCTCCTACAACCTGGTCTTCCTGTCGACGTTCGTGCTCGCCGGCCTCGGAATGTTTCTCTTGGCGCGGGAGCTGACTGGAAGTGCCGAAGGTGCCTTCGTCGCGGGGCTCGCGTACGCGTTCGCGCCGTACCGCATCGCGTCGCTGCCTCATCTTCAGGTGTTGTCGTCCGCCTGGTTGCCGTTCGTCCTCCTCGGCTTTCGCCGATATTTTGTGAGCGGGAGACTGACGCCGCTGGCCGGCGGAGTCGTCGCCTGGGTGCTGCAGAATCTTTCATGCGGGTACTACTTCTTCTACTTCAGCCCCGTGGTCATGGCGTACATCGCCTGGGAAATCACGGTGCGTCGGCTGTGGTCGAACACGCGTGTCGTGACGACGATCGTCGGCGCCTGCGGTGCGGCTGCGGTATTGACGCTGCCGTTCCTGCTCCCTTATCTCGCGTTGAGGAATCTCGGGTTCAATCCGCGGGGGCCCCGGGAAGTCGACCGCTTTGCGGCAGACGTCTATTCTTATCTGACAGCCGCAGAGAACCTCCGCGTATGGGGTTCATCGCTTCGCGCGTGGCCGAAATCTGAGGGCGCACTCTTTCCCGGCCTCACCATCGTCGTGCTGGCGGGCATCGCCATCGTTCAGGCGTGGCGGAGGTCGCGCTTTGCGACGTGGTTCACATCGGCGGCCGGCGCGGTGACGGCGGTTTGGCTGTTGCTGCTGTTCGGATGGACGGTGCGCTTGCCGCTGCTGAGGATCACAAGCTTCGGCAGGGCGACTGTCATCGCTGCCGCGCTCGGGTTCCTGACGCTCCTGAGTTCGCGCGAGCTGCGATCGGCCGCGCGGCGGCTGTTCGAACAGCCTGCCGCAATCCTTTCGCTGATCGCGATTCTGGGCATCACGCTGTCTCTCGGGACGCATATCACCGCCAAGGGGCGGGTCATCGTCGATCACGCGCCGTATGAACTTCTTTACACGTTCGTCCCAGGGTTCGATGCGCTGCGCGTTCCAAGCCGGTTCGCCATGGTCGTGGCATTCGGCCTTGCAGCACTCGCTGGGATTGGCGTCGCGGCAATCGGCGACGAGCGCCGGCGAAGAAATCTCGCGGTGATCGGAGGAGCGCTGATCCTCGTGGAGTTCCTCGCGGTGCCGCTGCCGGTCAATGGCAATTCAACGGCGTACGCGCGCCAAGACCTGACGCCGTTGCCAGACACCGTCGACGCAGGCGCGGGCGCTCCGGCGGTCTATCGCTTCATCGCAAGCCTGCCTTCGAACACGGCGATCCTCGAGTTGCCGCTCGGAGAGCCGGCCTTCGACATCCGCTACATGTTCTATTCGACGCTTCATTGGAAGCCGTTGGTCAATGGCTACAGCGGCGGCGCGCCCGCCGACTACGAGCTGCTCGCATTGAGCCTGCAGGACGTCTCGACGAGGCCTGAACGCGCATGGGAGGCGCTCCGCGAATCGAAGGCGACGCACGTCGTGGTTCACGAGGCGCTTTACGCGCGCGATGGGGGAGCGACTCTCAGTAACTGGCTAGGCCGACGCGGCGGACGAGAGATCGCGCGGTTCGGCGGCGATGCGGTCATAGAACTCGTCGGCAGTCGGTAGTCGGGAGTCTGGAGTCGCGTCGGGAGTCATATACTGATCTGCGATACTTGTCCGGCTCGGTACTATCGACGATCACCTGACTCCCGACCACCGACTGCCATGAGAGCCGATCCACTGACCTTCTTGACCCGTGAACTCGACGCGCTGAAACAGCAGGGCCTGTATCGCACGCTTCGCGTGCTCGAGGGAGAACAGAAGCCAAAGTCGACGTTCGATCACCGCTCGGTCGTGAACCTGTCGTCGAACAACTATCTCGGCCTCACGACACATCCGCTGCTGCGGGAGCGCGCGCTCGAGGCGACGCGCACCCTCGGCGTCGGCTCGGGGTCCGTACGTTCGATTGCGGGCACGATGGACATCCACATGGAGCTCGAAGGGCGGCTGGCGGCCTTCAAGAAAACGGAGGCCGTCGTCGTTTTTCAAAGCGGATTCGCGGCGAACGCCGGCACGGTCGCCGCCGTCTTATCCAAAGATGACGTCGTTGTCTCTGACGAGCTCAATCATGCCAGCATCATCGACGGCTCCCGTCTCAGCCGGGCGGCCATCAAGGTGTTTCCCCATAAAGACACCGCCGCGGCCCGAAAGATCGTCTCGGAGCTGCCGAAGACGCAACGCAAGCTGCTCATCACCGACGGTGTTTTCAGCATGGACGGCGACCTCGGTGCGCTTCCCGAGTTATGCGACATCGCCGAGGAATTCGGCTGCATCATGATGGTGGACGATGCGCATGCGAGCGGGGTGTTCGGCCGGAACGGGCGCGGCACGATCGACCATTTCGGGATGCACGGGCGGGTGGACATCCAGGTCGGGACGCTCTCGAAGGCGGTCGGCGCGCTCGGCGGATACGTGGCCGGCAGCCGCGCGCTGATCGAGTTTCTCTATCACCGCGCGCGGCCGTTTCTCTTCTCGACATCGCATCCACCGGCAGTGGCGGCGGCATGCATCGCGGCCCTGGACGTGCTCGAGCGGGAGCCGCAGGTCATCGACCGTCTCTGGGAGAACACGCGATTCTTCAAAGGCGGGTTGCAGGCGCTCGGCTTCAACACGGGCCTCAGCGAAAGCCCCATCACGCCGGTGATCGTCGGCGAGGGAGCGCTGGCGATGAAGTTGTCCGATCGACTGTTTCAGGAAGGGGTCTTCGCGCAGGGCATTGCGTTTCCCACGGTCGCTCGAGACAAAGCGCGGGTGCGCACGATCGTCACGGCCACACATACCCGCGACGAGCTGCAATTCGCACTCGACGTTTTTGCCAAAGTCGGCCGCGATCTGGGTATTCTCCATTGAATCGCCCGCTGCGCGCCTCCCGCCTCCAGGACTTCTTCGACGCGTACACCCGGGATCTGAGGGCCGAAGATCTACAGCGCCTGTTTACGCGCGACACGCGCGAGGCCTACAAGTTCTTCACGCGCGGCGTCGATGCGGACGCCCTCCAGCACCTCCCCTGGCACAGGCGAATCGCCGCCCACGCACGCGTGCTGTTCTTCGCCTTCACGATGAAGCTGTCGCCGGCGCGCCGCGTGGTGTACGGCGCAGCCCTGCTGATGGCGGTCATCGGGCTGTTCAATCTGTTCCGCGGAGTCGGCCTCGTCGAAATCATGCAGCTGCCGTTCGTCGGCGGTGTCGGCGTGCCAGGGCCGGTGTTCCACCAGGGTACCTGGTCGCTGCTCTTCGCGTTCGCGTTGATGAACCTGCTCGTGCTCCTCGAGGTCGCCGATCGACTGTCGCTGAAAAACGACCTCGAGATCGCCCGCGAGATTCAACAAGCGATGCTGCCGAGCGGTTTGTACAGCGCGCCCGGCGTGGAAACGGTTGGCATCAGCCGCCCCGCGAACACGGTCGGCGGCGACTTCTACGACATCCTGCCGTTGGCTGACGGCCGACTCGTGGTGACTGTCGGCGACGTCGCCGGCAAGGGAAGCCCCGCCGCCCTGCTGATGGCCCTCCTGCTGGCGATGCTGCGGACGCTGGTCGACGAAATGCTCGAGCCGGCGGAGCTCATCACGCGCCTCAACGTCCAAGTGTGCCGCCACGCGCCAGGCTCGAGATTCATCACGCTCTTCTACGCGGTCTATCAACCCTTGACCGGAGAGATGACGTACGTCAGCGCCGGTCACACACCGCCGCTGCTGATTCGCGCCGACGGCAACTGCGAGCGGCTGACCGATGGCGGCATCGCGCTCGGAATGTTCGACCATTCGGTTTACAAGACGGGGCATCTCACCATTCATCCGGACGACGTCCTCGCCGTTTACAGCGACGGCGTCACGGAGGCCGAGAACGCGGCCGGGCGGCCCTTCGACGAAGAGGGACTCGAGAAAGCCCTGAGGTCGAATCGCGCTCAGCCGATCACGTCGATGGGCGCCACGATCGTCCGCACCGTCGAACACCACAGCGCCGACACGCGTCTCGCCGACGACCTCACGCTTCTTCTCCTGCGGCGTTTGGCCATCGTCGGTGTCTAAAATAAGGCTTCGGGCAAACATACGTGTGGATGTCCTTCCGATTGATCGTTGCGACGTTCGCGCTCGCGCTGATGCTCGTGCTCGGCGCCAGCCTCTCTGCGCACGCGCAGGAGAACGACGGTGTCGCGTCGCTGCTGGCGCGCATCGAGCAGATGGTGAAATCCGGTGACTCCGCGGCCTTCCTCACGCTGCTCACGACGGGCGCGAACCGCGAGCGCGCCGTCGATTTCTCCAGCACGGAGCTGAGTCCAGGCGCGACGCGCGCCGTCCTCAAGGAACGCGATCGCGAACCGCTGCGCGGCACGCTCGCCGGGAACGGCTTTCGCCTGATGGTGGACGTGCTCACCGAGTTCGGTCAGCGCGCGCGAGCGTCGACGTGGCGGCTGGACGTCAAGCGGGTCGGCGAGCCGGGCAGCGCCCGCGAATGGGCCGTCGACGCAATGGAGCGTCTGTCGTCTGTCGAGAACCTCTATCGCCTGTCGCTCAATCCCGCCAAGGCGTTCACCGCCCGCGATTTGAAGATCTCCGCGGAAGACCTCGACCTCACGCTCACGGAGGGCTCCGTGTTCGTCGTCGATACGGACCAGGGCGTGACGGCCGCCGTGCTGCTGGGGCGGGGACTCATGAGCTTTCATCCCTCGCCGCCGACCGAAAAGGGACAGGTCAAGATCTTCGCCGGCAGCGAAACGCTCGACACGCGTTTTGACGCGGCGTTCATCCGCCTCAATCCGGCCGATTTCGATTCCGCGATCGCCGCCTCGCAGTTGCAGGCCAAGGTGGCCGAGCCGCGCGAATTCCGCCGCGCCGACGAGGTGTTCCGAGACGACTCCCCGAAATCGTTCATGATCGATCTGGGCGACCTGAGCCGCGAGCCATGGTCGCTCCTCCCAGGGGCTGGCGACTTCCTCGCCGAGATTCATACGCGTCGTTTCGACACGCTCACCTACGCGAAGTCTTCCAGCGAAGCGGAAGACATCACGGTGTTCGACCGCAAACGGCATCACAACATCTCGCTGTATCCGTCGCAGCGCAAGATTGCGGCCCGCGGCCGCTTCTACAACGAGGACGAGCTCGTCGACTACGACATCCTGGACTACGACGTCGACGTCGCCATCACGCCGGAACGCCACTGGATCGACGGCCGCGTCCGGCTGCGCCTGAAAGTCCGGGCGTTCGCGATCGGCACCATCACGATGCGCCTCGCGGATTCGCTCGTGGTCCAGTCGATCATCAGCTACGAGCACGGGCGGCTGTTCGGCGTCCGCGTCAAGAACCAGAACACGATCGTCGTCAATCTGCCGACGATGCTGCAGCGAGACGCTGAAGTCATGCTGACGGTGACCTATGCGGGGCGGCTCGAGCCGCAGATTGCGGATCGCGAAACGATTGGTGTCGAGCAAGGGCGGCCGAGTCAGGATGAGCTATCGATGATTTCGGCGGAGCCAAGCTTCCTCTACAGCAATCGCAGTTTCTGGTATCCGCAGGCGCCGGTGAGCGACTATGCGACCGCCACGCTCCGCATTTCCGTGCCGTCCATTTTCGATTGCGTGGCGAGCGGCGAGCTTCAACCGGGATTCCCAGGGCTCCTCACCGGCAAGGAACCGTCGCAGAACCGCAAGATCTACCTGTTCCGCGCGTCTCAACCGCTTCGATACCTCGCCTTCATCGTGAGTCGGTTTTCACGTGCGGAAACGGCCACCATCGCGTTTCCGCAAAGGGATGAAGCCGGGTTCGGGAAGACGCCGGTCGCGCAGCCGTCGTACACCAGCCTGAATCTGTCGGTCGAGGCCAACCCGAGGCAGGTCCAGCGCGGCCGCGACCTCGGCCAGCGCGCCGCGGACGTGGCGCTCTTCTACCAGTCGCTGATCGGCGACGTTCCGTACTCGTCGTTCACCCTTGCCGTCGTGGAGAGCGACCTGCCCGGAGGCCACAGCCCTGGCTACTTCGCCGCGCTGAATCAGCCATTACCGACCTCGCCGCTCGTGTGGAGGAACGATCCCGCCGCGTTCAGCGGCTTTCCCGATTTCTTCCTCGCGCACGAGATCGCGCACCAATGGTGGGGACAAGCCGTCGGCTGGCGCAACTATCACGAGCAGTGGCTGAGCGAAGGGTTCGCACAATACTTCGCCGCGCTCTATGCGCAAAAACAGCGCGGCGACGACGTATTCGCGTCGGTGATGCGGCAGCTGCGCAAGTGGGGCATGGAGACGTCGGATCAGGGTCCGGTGTATCTCGGGTACCGGCTCGGACACGTCCGCGACCAAAGTCGCATTTTTCGTGCGCTCGTCTACAACAAGGCCGCCGCCGTGCTGCACATGCTGCGCCGCCTCGTCGGCGACGATGCCTTCTTTCGAGGGCTGCGGCGCTTCTATTTCACCTCACGTTTTCACAAAGCGGGCACTGTGGAACTGCGGACCGCCATGGAGACGGAAGCCGGACAGCCGCTGGAGCGATTCTTCGAGCGGTGGATCTACGGCGCCACGCTTCCGAAGCTGAAAGTCGGCTACCGGCTGGAAGAGAGTGACGTCGTCCTGCGGGTCGAGCAAGTCGGCGACGTGTTCGACGTCCCAGTCACGATTCAGCTGCAGTACGCGAACCGAAAGCCGGTGGACGTCCAAGTCGTCGTCACCGAGCGCGTCGTCGAAAAGCGAGTGCCGCTCGCCGGCACTCTTCGAGGCATCGAGGTCAGCAAGGACGATGGAACGATGGCGGAGATACTGAAATAGGTTTGCGGGGTTCTCCAGCACCTTGAGAACCTCGCGAACCTCCCGAACCTTGCGAACCT
>Ga0114129_10009308_pt1 | contig 14012 bp, 14 predicted proteins | sample RhiMetdeltSRZDD1_FD_80071 | JGI IMG/M metagenome (GOLD analysis project Ga0114129, IMG submission 80071) | Populus rhizosphere microbial communities from Tennessee, USA - Rhizosphere MetaG P. deltoides SRZDD1 (version 2) (version 2) | ecosystem: Host-associated > Plants > Roots > Rhizosphere >... | reverse complement strand
TCCATTTATCAATCCTCCTTTGTTCTAGGTCTCACTTGGCTGCATGTGGCGGACTGGTTCTTCTGCATGTTCAGGAGCGTGCGATTCGCCGGAATGGTCCCCATGGGTCACCGCCATCACGCCGAATACGAGAGTCAGCATCGCGAAGATGAAGGCCTGGATGACGCCGACGAAGAGCTCGAGGGGGTAGAAGATGAAGGTTGTAATAAGAAGGGGTGTCATGAATGTAAACATGAGGATCACGACCTCGCCGGCAAACATGTTGCCGAAGAGGCGTGCGGTGAAGCTCAACAGCCGCACGCATTCGGATATGAATTCGAGGAAGCCGACGAAGCCGTCGATAATGCCCTGGAAAACCATGGCCGGGTTGAAGCGCGCGATGCCGCGGAAGAAGGTACCCGGGCGGAAGAACTTGCTTCCGTAGGACATGATTCCGAGCGATGTTATGCCCCAGGTCTCGACGGCGATAGCGGAGACGATGGCGAGGGCGAGCGTGGTGTTGAGGTCGGTGTTCGGGCCGCGCAGGAACGGCAGGAGCTCGCCGACTGTTTTGCCTTCTTCTTTTGCCTTTGCGTACTGCTCCTCGTGGTTAGCATCGTCCTCGTCGATCGAGGGCGCGCTCAGGCCGCCGGGGCCGGAGAGGGGGACGTAGGCTAGGCCGCCAGCGTCCTTCATGACGAACCCGTGTTCTTCCTCCTGGACCCCGCCGATGACATTGAAGACGGGGAGGAGTGAGAGCCAGTTCGCAGCGAGCACGAAAAAGAAGATGGTGGCGACCACCGGGAAGAAACGGCGGCCGTTCTTCTCACCGGCGACGTTGATGACGAGGTTGTAGAAGGCTTCGACAACGGCCTCGACGACGTTCTGAGCGCCGCGAGGGACCAACTCCCAGCGGCGGGTCGCGATGAAGACGACAGCGATCATCGTGAGGACAACAAGCCACGATGTGAGCATTGTGTTCGTGACATCGATGGGGCCGACGGTGACGAGAGTCTCAGGGGAGATCGTGATGTGTGGCGTCGGTCCGCGAAGGAATATGAAGCCTATTACAAAGAGAACGAGTGAGGCGATGATGAGAAGAGTCGCACGCGGGCTAAGCTTCATTCGTTCCGTTTCCCGTTGCTGAAGCCGAAATCACCTGCATCAGGAGTTTGTAACCGCCCCAGAAGGCGAGGGTCAGCCCAAGGAAGAGTCCTGTGAGAGCAAAGATGGGCTTTGTGTCTGCGAGGTCGTCCAGGACTAGTCCTCCGCCTATTCCACCGACGATGCAGAGAGCGAAGTACCAACCGATGCTGAGCAGGCTAAGAGCCCGCGGCATTCTGGTCAGCACGATTGCCCCCGGCGATTGCGAAGATTATCACAAAGTCCGAGTAGGAACAAGGAACGAGGGGCCAGGAGCAAGGAGCCAGGAGCTGGAAGCACATGCCCTCCGGAATCGAGGTGATTATAACGGTAGGAGAGAGTCAGGAGGTAGGAGTTGGCGAGATTGGGAGTGAGATTAGGACTTAGGCTTCCTTCTTGCCGAAGTCTTCGAGGTCGAGGCCTTCGATGACATCGCGGAAGGGGCTGAGCTTCTCAAGCTCTTCCGGCGATACCTCTGTTGTCGCCTCGCGGGTCTCGCCGGTAATGGCTTCGAGCGTTTGGCCTTCCTGGTCGAGCTTGACCCCGGCCTTCTCGAGCACGGACTCATCGGCGTAGATGGGGACTTGCACACGGACAGCGAGGGCGATGGCATCGCTCGGGCGGGAGTCTATCTCCATGACGCGCCCGTCGATCTGAAGCATGATGCGGGCGAAGAAGGTGTCGTTGGAGAGGTCGTTGACGATGACGTAGTCGACGCTGGCGCCGAGGGAATCGATGATGGAGCGGAGGAGGTCATGGGTAAGCGGACGGGCCACGGCGACTTCTTGAAGGCGTACGGCGATGGCGTCCGCTTCAGCGGGGCCGATCCAGATCGGGAGGTAGCGATCGGACTCTTTCTCCTTCAAGATGACCACGCGCTGATAGTTCATCAGGCTCACGCGTATACTTTCGATGGTCAACTCGACCACACGGCCACCTCCCAGTGTCGATGCACTTTAACTCTAGACCGCCGCGCGGAGGGGTGTCAAACGAGATTGGGAGGGGCGGAGGAGCCTGGGGAAGGTGGAAGGAAGAAGACGGAAGATGGCCCGAGCCGTCCGAGTCCGGCGACGAGACCAGCTAGAGCTCTCCGGTCCCGCGGTCCGGGCCCGGGTTGGCTTCGCTGAATCGGCTACCCGCTCGGACTTCTTGCTGATCGCGAGGCGGACGGGGTGGAGGCCTCTGCGGCGCTTCTTGCTCCTCACGTTCGGTTACCTTTGCGCTCAGGAACGCCACGCCAGCCACTGCGGCAGCAATCATGAGAAGTACGGCCGGCACCTTCACGAGGTCGGTTACAGCGCCGATGACTAGCAGGGGCAGGAGCGAGATGAAGTTGGCTGAGACCACCTGCGTGGCGAAGATGCGTCCCCGCATTTCGGGCGGCGCGCGCTCATGGAGCACGGTCTGCGCGGGTGCGTTGAGCAAGGCATAACAAAAGCCCATCGGCCCGGCGATAAGCATGGTCAAGCCCTGGAGGAGCGAGAACCGGAGCTGACGTGCGAGCCAGTCGGTACCCGGCGCCTGTTCGGTCAGTTGTGCCAGCGGCTCCACCAGCGCCAGCAGCACGAGACAAACGGCGATGCCCCCGAGGCCAATAATGACAACACGGTTCTTTCCCATCTTGGTGAACCAAGGCAGAAAGCGCAGACCGACCAGCGCTCCGATGCCGGTCGGCGCGAAGACGAAGGCGGCGCTCTCGGGTGGCACGCCGATGACGTCTTGCATGTAGCGCGGGATGAGGATCGAGAAGAGGAGGACCAGCGTGCTGCTGATGATGAGCTGCACGAGCGCGAGAACGGAATAACGGTCGGAGAAGAGCATCTGCCAACTTTCGCGGAAGTCCGTCGGCAGCCCACCGAAGATCGGGCCTTGCGGAAGCTTGGGTTCGGGCCTCTCGTCGACCGTGTGTAGGCGGGAGGCCAGCGCCGCTGATGAAAGGAACATCAGCGCAGCGATGATGAACATGCCGTCAGCGCCGAGGGTCTTGATTATGGCGGGTGCGAGGAAGACGATGCCCACGAGCTGCGCGGCTGTAAGCGTGAAGTTATAGAGGCTGTTTGCGGGCACCAAGCGATCGCGAGAGACGAGTGTCGGGATCAACGAAATGACAGCCGGATTGAAGAATAGTCCAGCGGTAGCGTGGCCGATCGTGATGAGATAGATCGTCCAGACCTCATCGTGGAAGAGCAGGAAGAGGATGCACCCGAGCGCCCGGAGGAGGCTTGTGATGACGAGAACGGCCTCCTTTTTGGTGCGATCCAGCACGACTCCGACGATGAACCCCATGGGGATTGAGGGGAGGATGAAGCAGAGGACGAGGACGCTGGTAGTCAGGGAGTTGCCGGTAATCTTGAATACGACGACGAGGAGCGTAAAGAGAAGTGCGTTCTGAGCAGTAAGCGCGAGTCCATGCGAGATCCAGAGGCTCGCGAAACGCGGGTCCCGAAGCAGCGCGCGCGAACGCATCACTTCGCTCATACGCGGGTCAAAGCGGGCGGGCTGGTCGTGCGCTTCGTCGCGGACGGACACTAGGCGTTCTCTTCAGGCCCGCGGGAGAGGAATGTCTTTACTCGCTTCTCGAAGACGCTTCGTTGAAGGAGAACACGCCGGGAGCAGGAACGGCAGCGGATACCGATATCGGCGCCGAGGCGAACGACCTCCCATTCGAAGCCGCCACAGGGATGTTGTTTCCTAAGGCGGACGACGTCGCCCAGGCGTATCTCCATTATCACAGGTCACCGCCGAGCCAAGGACGCCTCGCGCATCAGGTTGATCCGACTCCGCAGTTTCTGGGCGGTCTTGCGCGCCGCTTTGGCATAGCCGTCGTCTTTGGCGGCATAGAGGACGGCGCGCGAGGCGTTGAGGATGAAGCCGCCGCCGTCGACGTTCATCGCGGCCTGGACGGCAGCCTCGAGGTCTCCTTCCTGCGCGCCGACACCGGGCACGAGGATCCACATGTCGACGCAGATGTCGCGGACGCGCTCGATCTGCTCCGGCCAGGTGGCGCCGGCGACGACGCCGACGTTGCCGGCCGTATTCCATTCGCGCGCACGCTCGGCGATCGCCTCATAGACGAAGCGGCCGTCTTCAAGCTTCATGTCCTGGAGGTCGGCGGCGCCCGGGTTTGAGCTGCGGCACCAGACAAGGACACCGCGGTCAGCGTGGTCGATGAAGGGCTGGACCGCGTCGCGGCCACCGTATGCATTTACTGTCACTGCGTCGAACTTGTAAACGTCGAAGAGGGCCCGGGCGTAAAAGCGGGCGGTGTTGCCGATATCCCCGCGCTTGGCGTCCGCGATGATCGGGATGTGCTTGGGAATCGAGCGGAGCGACTCGAGCATGGTCTGCATCCCACCCAAGCCCAGGGCTTCGAAGAAGGCGAGGTTCGGCTTGTAGGCGCAGACGAGATCACTGGTGGCATCGACGATCTCTTGCAGGAAAGAGGGGATGTGCGGATGCGCCATCAACTCCGGATCGGGATCAAGGCCGATGCAGAGGAAGCTGTTGTTGGTCTCGGCGGCCGCCCGAAGCTTCTCTGTGAACACGGGGGCTAGGCCCCCTGCCTCTTGGTCTCCGGTGGCCGGGATTTATTGCGCCCTTCGGATCTTTTTTTCAAGTAGGTGCCTCAGAGCATATTATGAGGCGTCCGGAGGCAGGGGCAAGGAGCAACGAGCGAGGAGTCAGGAGCCAGGAACCAGGAGCCCAGGAGTCGGGAGGTGAGAAGTAAGAGGTAAGAGGCGGGAAGGACACGTTCAGTGACGCGGATTGATGTGGCGCTGCTGCCGGGGCAGGGGTCCGATCACTCTCGGTCCGTTTGTATTGTGGTCGACGTCCTTCGCGCGTCGTCGAGCATCGTCACGCTGCTTGATCGCGGTGCGCGGCCCGTATTGGCGGCAGGCAGCATCGAAGAAGCGAGGTCAATGCATCAGCGCCTGCCCGGATACCTGCTTTGCGGGGAACGGGGCGGACTTCCGCCGGAGGGGTTCGACTACGGAAATTCTCCGGCGGAGTTCTCCCGGCTTCAGTTCGAGGGCCGGGGCGCGATTCTTGCGACTTCGAATGGGACGCGGTTGCTGGCAGTTCTGGCCGAGGCGCCGGCGGTGCTTGCCGGCTGCCTGCTGAACCGGACAGCTGCCGCGCAGGCGGCCGTGAAGGCTGCGGGCGAGCGGCGGCTGGACATTGTGGTGGCGTGCTCGGCTGCTTATGGTGGATCGACATTCGTGCTCGAGGACGCCGTCGGAGCCGGCGCGATAGTGGAAGCGGCGCTCTCCGCCACGCCCTCGCTCGAAGCGTCGGATGCTGCCCGATTCGCACGCGATGCTTTCTTAACAGCACGCAGCGACTTGGGTCGTGCGATCGCGGGCTCTTACCACGCGGGCGAGCTGATGGAGGCCGGCTTCACCGATGACGTGGCCTACTGCGCGCAGGTCGACGTTTCGCAGATGGTCCCGGCCCTCCAACGCCTTGAAGATGGAGCGCTCGCGCTGCTGCCGGATGGACTGTGACGCGCCAATAGCCGGGCCAGGCTGGGGCCGGATTGCGGCAAAATTAGCGGCTGCTATACTACTGCGCGTGACAAAAGCAGAGCCGGAGGAGCAAGGAACGGGGATTTAAGAGACCGGCCCCGCCGCTCCAGCTCGTTGTTGTTTTTCTTGGCCAAGGAGATCGCTCGTGCCCCACATCATCTGCCTAGCCAAACAGGTGCCTGACCCGGAGACGCCAGCCTCCCAGTTTCGAGTGGACGAGGCGGCGAAGAAGGTGCTGCCTGCTCCGGGCATTCAGCCGGTACCGAGCCAGTTCGACACGATAGGCGTCGAAGCGGCGCTGAGGATCAAGGACAAACAGCCGGATACTGTGATCACTATCCTTAGCCTTGGGCCGGACTCTTTCCGCGACACCATCAAGCACTGCCTGGCGATGGGAGCGGACGAGGGTGTGCACATCAACGACCCGGCCGTGAATGACGCTGACCACTGGGCGACGGCGGAGGTACTTGCCGCCGCGATTAAGAAGCTCGAGCCGTTCGACCTGATCATCGCTGGACGGCAGGCGGTGGACTGGGACATGGGAATCGTGGGCTCGACGATCGCGGAGATACTCGGAATTCCGGTCGTGACAATCGCGAAGGACATCCAGCACAACGATGGCAGGGTGACGGTTGAGCGGGTCTTGCTGGACGGGTTCGAGACGGTCGAAGCGCCCACGCCGGCCGTCGTGACGGTGAGCAACGAGCTGGGCGAGCCGCGATACCCGCAACTGCGGCAGATCATGATGGCGGCTAAGAAGGAAGTGAAGCCGTGGACGCTGGGCGACATTGGGATCTCCGCCCCGGCGAAGCGGATAACGCTGGAAGCGCTGTTTGTCCCTGAGACGAAGGTGGAGACGGAGTTCATCGAGGGTGACACCCCGCAGGAGAAAGGTGAGAAGTTAGCGACGCGGCTGCGAGAGGCGAAGCTGATCTAGGGATACCAGGAGCCAGGAGTTAGGAGCCAGGAGTTAGAGATGGCAAGCGGGACTCTCGTAATCGGAGAAGCGACGGAAGACGGAAAGCTGCACCCGGTCGTGCCGGAGCTGATCGGGATCGGCAGCAGACTGGGCGGGCCTGTGACCGTGGCGCTGCTGGGATCAGGTGTAGAGGGGGTGGCGCAGGATGTGGGGGCCTTCGGTGCGAGCAAGGTTATCGTCGTCGATGATGCGATTCTAAAGGACTACCAGGGGGACTCGTACGTGCCCATCGCGGAGCGGGTCGCGAAGGAAGTCGACCCTGCTGTGATCTTGATGGGGCAGACGATGATGGGGCGGGATATGGCGCCGCGCCTGGCGCAGCGGCTGGGGACGGCGGTGGCGATGGACTGCGTAAATTTCGAGATGCAGGGCGACAGGCTCGTGGCGGAGCGCCCGTGTTACGGGGGAAGCGCCCGAGCGCGATACACGATCAATGCTACCCCGCAGATGGCGACGGTCCGAGCGAAGGCCCAGGAGCCAGCGGAGCGAGACGAGTCGCGGCGGGCCGAGGTTGTGAAGCAGCCGGCGGGCGTCGGCGAGGGTGATGTCCGGACACGCATTGTCGAGCGGCGGAAGGAGAAGGCGGAGGGCGTGCGGCTGGAGGACGCGAAGGTGGTGGTGAGCGGCGGGCGCGGGCTGGGCGGGCCGGAAGGGTTCAAGCCGCTGGAGGACCTGGCGAATGTACTCGGCGGGGCGGTTGGGGCGAGCCGTGCGGTGTGTGACCTCGGCTGGTATCCGGTGGCCAACCAGGTAGGGCTGACCGGCAAGGTCGTCACGCCGGACCTGTATATCGCGGTTGGTATTTCGGGGGCAAGCCAGCATATGGCTGGTATCTCGTCTGTCAAGAATATCGTTTCGATCAACAAGGACGCCGACGCCAGCATCTTCAAGTCGTCGCGCTGGGCTGTGGTGGGCGACTGGAAGGAGATTGTGCCGGCGTTTACCGAGAAGGTCCGGCAGCTTAAGGCGTCGGGTTAGGGCCGAATAAGCCACTCCTACGCCGTGCGTCCGCTCAATCCTTCGATACTTCAGGATGAGCGGAACGATCGCCAACTTCTCTTGTGCTAACGATACGCCCCGCAACGCCGGAGGACGAACCTGCGGCGCTGGCGCTAATCGAGGAGCTGTTAGAAGCGCCGGGCGTACCGGCGCCGGGATACACGACGGAGCGCGGGCGGGCCGGCTTTAAGTACGCGGTGCATGATAGCGATGCCGACGTTTTGCTGGCCCTAGAGGGCGATCGCGTGGTCGGGTTGGCTTCGGTCTATGCGGACATTCTGTCGATCCGGTACGGGCCGAGGTGCTGGCTCCAGGACCTGGTAGTGACGGCAAGCCATCGCAGCAGGGGGATCGGCGCTCGGCTGATAGAGGCAGCGTCCGAATGGGCTTGCGAGAGGGGTTGTACGCATCTTGAGTTGAGTTCGGGGGCGGGGCGCGCCGACGCGCACCGGTTCTATGCGGCGCAGGGGATGAGTCAGTCGTACAACTTCAGCAAGCAGGTTGAGGAATGAGCGCGGACGTGATTGCTGTTTGGCAAAGGCCGAGATTCCTCGCCACCTCACTGGTACCGCTCGGCCCCCCCATCGAGCTCGGAATGACAGAAGTACCGACGTAACATGGCCAGCATGTATGTAATCGGCCTGACGGGCGGTATTGGGACGGGGAAGTCGGTGGTCGCCGAGATGCTTCGCGAGCAGGGCGCCGAAATCCTGAACGCCGACCTCGTCGGCCACGAAGCCTACCTGCCCGGGGCGCCGGCTTATGAGGCCATCGTCGCCGAGTTCGGGCCCGATGTCGTTGCTGAGGATGGCACGATCGACCGCAAGAAGCTCGGGCCGATCGTGTTCGGCGATCCCGTCAAGCTGATGCGGCTGAATGCGATCACGCATCCGCGAATGAAGGAGATGATGCGGGAGAAGCTGGCGGAGGCGGAGCGGGCGGGCACACGGGTGGCGGTGCTCGAAGCGGCGCTGCTCTTCGATGCGAGCTGGGACGACCTGACGGACGAGGTCTGGGTGACGTTGGTCGACGCTGAAACGGCGGCGAGGAGGGCATCGGAGCGGAGCGGGATCCCGGTCGAGCGGGTGCTGGAGAGGATACAGAAGGCGCAGATGGCGAGCGATGAGCGTGTCCGGCGTTCCGACGTTGTGATCGACACGTCGGGAACGATGGGGGAAACGCGGAGGCGCACGCTTGAGGCGTGGCGAGAGCTCGAGCGGAGGCTGGCGGCGCGCGATTAGGTGCGTGCTCGGTCAAGTCGGTCGCCATTTTGAGCGGCGAATGAGTACGGTGGGGCGCAAGATTCCTCGCGAGTTGATTGCGCAACAGAATCCGATGCAAAGGGTGTACCAGGCTGCGTATGCGTGGCCACTAGAGCGGCTCGGAATGACACGTGATCCGTTTCCCGCCATGATCGCCGTTCAGCGAGTCGGCGACTTTGTAAGGTAAGATGGGCTAGCAACCAGCGGAGAAGAGCGCCCCATGACCACCGAACAGACTTATCGCCAGTACGCGATCGAGGAATACATCGTCCACGCGGAGCCGTTTTATCTGCCCGTGAAGGATGAGATTGAGCTTTTCGGGGCGGCGTACAAAGAGAAGATCCCGGTCCTCCTGAAGGGGCCGACCGGCTGCGGCAAGACGCGATTCATCGAGTACATGGCGTTCAAGTTGAGCCGGCCGGTCACGGTAATCCGGGATATCGCTGACACGGGAGACGGCGACCTCCAGGGCCGTCCGCTGGTAACCGTCGCCTGCCACGAGGACCTGACGGCTTCGGACTTAGTCGGCCGGTATCTGCTGGAAGGCGATTCGACGCGCTGGATCGACGGTCCGATTACACGCGCGGTTAAGACGGGCGCGATCTGCTATCTGGACGAGGTGGTGGAGGCTCGCAAGGACACGACGGTTCTCATTCACCCGCTGACGGACCACCGGCGCATCCTCCCCATCGAGAAGCTGGGGCAGATTGTCGAGGCGCAGGAAGGGTTCCTTCTGGTGATCTCGTATAACCCGGGATACCAGAGCGCGTTGAAGGACCTTAAGCACAGCACGCGTCAGCGCTTTATGGCCGTGGAGTTCGGGTACCCGCCGCGCGAACTGGAGGCACGGATCATCGGGCACGAGAGCCAGGTTTCTGAGAGCGTGGCGACGGACCTCGCGAAGCTGGGAGAAAAGGTGCGCCATCTTAAGGAGCATGGGCTTGCGGAAGGAGTGAGCACGCGGCTGCTGATCTACGCGGGGCGGTTGATCCACGAAGGGATACCGGCGCGGCGGGCGTGTCAGGTGGCCGTCGTGTGGGCGCTGACGGACGATCGGGACGTTCAGCGGAGCATCGAAGAGGTGGTGTCGTCGATCTTTGAATAGGCGCTCGCTACCAACCACCGGCCTCCCTCCCCGTGTCCCTCGAAATGTGGTGTTCCTCCGTTCAGTACTAGCAGTGCAGTGCTTCCCACCCACCCGCCCGAAAGGGGGAAACTGGGGGACAATCCCAGACCCCCGGCCTGGCGGCGCCCATTTTCTCCTGCGCTGCCCCGGGCGATTCGCGTGAATCCAATGCCCGATCGGCGCAAGCTGTACGCACATTACGAGAAGCAGCTGACGCCGTTCTCGACGAGCCTTGTGGCCGAGTTCATTCGGTCTGCGGATGCGATCGGCGATGCGGTGACGGATGAGGAGCTGGAGGCGTGGGCGGAGGATGGGCTGGAGCTGGCGCGGCAGTCGTGGCGGTCATGGGAGGCGGCAGGTGAGTACTTCCGGGTCGCGCCGCAAATGCTGCCTATGCTTGGTTGGGACGGGTTCCGCCGCTGGGCCAAGTACGGGCGCGACCTCGCGGAAATGTCTTCGGCATTGGCGGCGGCTTACTTCCGGGCATCGCCGGCCACGCTGCCGTCGATCACCTTTGTCCGCCTCGGGGATTGGGTAAACCTCGGTCGCCTGCTCTACAAGGGGACGTGGCGGTCGGCCTCGCTGGCGGTCCAGTTCTTCGAAGGGAGCCCTACGTTCTTCGCCCGCATGACGCTCGAAGAGGGACGCGTCCTCGTCCGCTTTGTCGACGCGCTGTGCGATAGGTCGTACGACCTCGCGTCGCACTGCCTGAGCATCGCGCCTCACGTCCTCGAGCCACTGGGCGGCGAAGACCGTGGCGCCTTCCTGCAGTTCGCGGAGGCGCTCGCCTCGACGGGCTGGGCGGACGCGCGGTCGTACCTCGAGAAGGGGCCGGCGCTGCTTGCGCACGTGCATTCGCCGCAGAGAGGGCGGTTCCTGGCCCTCTCACGGGAGCTGGCGCGGCGGGAGGGAAGGCAGGCGTTCTCCTTCTTTGCTGAGGCGGCGCGGGCTCTCGCGCAGATCGACCCCGAATCGCATGGGCTGCTGCTCTCACTCTCTGAGGAGCTTGTGAACCGCTCGCCGCTTTCCGCTATGGAGTTCCTCAAGACGGCGGCGACCGTGCTGGAGCGCATTTCAATCGAAGAAATCGGGCTCTGGCACAAGGAGGGGAGCAACCTGCTCGAGCTGAGCATCGAGGGCGGCGAGGCTTACTTCCGGCTGGAATCCAGCAAAGGCGAGGAAGTGCTCGAATCGCTCTCGTCGCGGGTGGACCTTAGCCGCGTCTCGGATATCTTGCGCATGTATTGCAAAGCGCTCACGGGATACGACGTGGCGGTGCATTCGGCGGAGGCGCTCGCGGAAAAGGGGATCGGATGGGTGGAGACGGAGGCGCCTTCTACGGAAGGGACGGCAATCTTCTTGCCGCCCTGGGTGGAGGAATTCCATGACAAGGACGCGAACTTTCATGTGTACAAGGTCTACGGGACGCACCAGGCGGGGCACCTCGAGTTCGGGACGTTCGATTTCGAGTTCGAGCGCGAGGGCACGATTTTCGACAACCGACGCGCCGATCTGGAGACAGACGTCGTAGGGGCGCAGCACACGCCGCCTGCAGAAGACGTTGCGACGGCCGACGCGGATGGCGATTCAAACGGCATAACGACATCGACGCGTGCTGCGCCCCTACGACATGCGGCTGACGGCGAACCCGACCTGGATGTATTAGAGTCCGCCGCACCACCGAAACGAGGGCCGCTGACGGACATGGAGCGCTTCTTCGACTTGTTCTCCGACCGGCGGCTGGCGTCCGACCTGTTCGCGATTGTGGAGGACGCACGGATCGACGTGCTGATCTCGAAGGAGTACGCGGGCATCCGACGGCCGTACGCCGAGCGGCAGCAGTGGGAGCTGGAGCGGCGGCCGGCGCCGGAGCAGATGCCGCTGCGGCAGGCGTTTGTCGAGAACCTCGTTCGGACGAGCCTCGACGGTACGGACCGCATCGTGTGGCCTTCGTCGCTGCTGGCGCTGATGCAGGACGCCGTCGGCGTCATCGAGACGCTCCGGCAGCCCCAGGCGCTGGTGGAGGACGCGGCGGAGGCGACCGTTCGGCTCTACCAACTGGCGCAGCAGATACCGAACCTGACGCCCGAGATGATGGACGACTGGGAGGAGCTGGACGAAGACAGCCTGCAGGTGCTGCCGAACACCGGCGAGTCGCTCGGCGATTCGATGGACCTGCAGATGCCGCAGGGCGAGTCGATGCCGTACGAGAGCCCGCAGCCGGTGGACTTCCGCGGGGACTTCAAGCCGGAGACGGTGCAACTACTCATGAAGCTGCGGCAGGAACGAGGCGAGAAGGGACCGGTTTCGCCGCTCTCGCCGGAGCAGCTCAAGCAGATGCTGGAGAAGAGCGTCGAGATCACACTTTCGGACATGGCGGAGGCGGACCTGACACAGTCGTCGGAGCTCTTCCTGACGAACTTGCTCAAGGAGCTGAACGCCCAGGAGCAGGAGAAGCTCCAGAAGCAGCCGGTCCCGCTAAAGGACGGCCAGCCGGTGACGGGCTTCAGCAGCGCGGACGACGAGCGAGAGCTGCCAATCGAGCCGAAGTACTACTTCTACGACGAGTGGGACTTCCGCGCGGCGGACTACCGCCCGCGCTGGTGCCGTATCGTCGAGTACGCCGTCGGGGAGGGCAATGCACAGTACTTTGACCAGACGCTGACGAAGCACTCGGCGCTCGTGCACCAGACGCGGCGTCAGTTCGAGCTGCTGCGGCCAGAGATGTTCCGCAAGATCAAGCGGCTGCTGGACGGCGAGGAGATCGACTTCGACGCGGTCACGGACTACGCGGTCGAGCGCAGGACCGGGCACACCCCGACGGACAAGATCTATTGGCGGCGGAACAAGATCGAGCGGGACGTAAGCGTGGCGTTCCTGCTGGACATGAGCGCGTCGACGGACGAGGAGATCGCGAAGCACGAGCGGCGCTACGCGCAGGACGAGTTCGACGACGACCCACGGCGCTACTTCTCGTGGTGGATGGCGAGGCGGGCGCAAGAGCTGTTGACGCCGCCGAAGCGGATCATCGACCTCGAGAAGGAGAGCATCGTCCTGTTGATCAAGGCGCTGGAGACGATCGGCGACACGTACGGCATCTACGGGTTCTCGGGGTACGGGCGGGAGAACGTGGAGTTCTACGTCGTGAAGGACATCGAGGAGACGTTCGGGGAGCACGTGAAGAGGCGGATCGACAAGATCGCTCCGGTGCGGTCGACAAGGATGGGGCCCGCGATCCGGCACGCGACGTGGAAGCTGGACCAGCGCGACTCGAAGGTGCGGATCCTTTTCCTGGTGTCGGACGGGCGGCCGCAGGACCACGGTTACGGGCGCGACCGGACGGAGAAGGAGTACGCGATCCACGACACGCACATGGCGCTGCTGGAGAGCAAGCGGAAGGGGATCACGCCGTTCTGCATGACGGTGGACCGCTATGGGCATGACTACCTGAAGCAGATGTGCGCTGACATCGGGTATGCGGTGGTGCCGGACATCGAGTCGATGCCGTCGCGGATCACGTCGCTGTATCGAGAGCTGACAGCCTGACGACAGCGGCTGTTAGCTCTTACGCTCGTTCAATCAACCCACTTTTCGTGTGTGGAGTTCGATTGATTACGCGGGTCCTCGAACGGATTCTGATTGAGCCCTTCCGCGAATTTCGCTCTTCTGCCGGGATTCGTGTTTGAGTTTCCGCGCTCGGGCGGTGTTTTGTTTGATTGATGCGCGTTCAAGGCCCTGGTGCGGGCGGTCAATCAAACGTTCCGACCTATGGCCGTCGGGCGATGAGGGTGTGAAGGTGCTCGGGTCTCAGCTAAGGTTATCGCATGCGAGGAGCGATCTCGAATAGGGAGATGGCACTGCTGGGTTAGCGGGTGAAAACAAGCCGGGAACCGTCAGGTGACCAGTCGGGACTAGACCCTTCTGTCACCTTGAGTTTCTTGAAAGGGCTGTTTCTTCGCGTGACGTAGACAGCCTGATCAAAGAGATCCGTACCGCTT
>Ga0114129_10009305_pt1 | contig 14013 bp, 12 predicted proteins | sample RhiMetdeltSRZDD1_FD_80071 | JGI IMG/M metagenome (GOLD analysis project Ga0114129, IMG submission 80071) | Populus rhizosphere microbial communities from Tennessee, USA - Rhizosphere MetaG P. deltoides SRZDD1 (version 2) (version 2) | ecosystem: Host-associated > Plants > Roots > Rhizosphere >... | reverse complement strand
TGGCGCTCGATCTGCTCGCGCGGCATCGCGGGGAGGTAGAAGGCGGCAAAGACGCGCGCGGCCTCGCGCGCCGCCTCTCCGTCCTCCGAGATCGACGCGACCATCCACGCACCGAGGTCGAGCTCCCGCCAGTCCCGGCCGGCCCGCTCGGCCCCGATCCGGACGTGCTCCGTGGCGAACTCCATCGCCTCGCGCGAGTACGCGAGGGCCTGGTGCATCCCGTCCGCGATCTCGCCGGCCAGCTGGAACGACTTGGGGCCGCGCATCGCGCCGATCTTCAGAGGAATCCGATCCTGCACGGGCCTCGCGAAGGTGAAGAGGCCCGCGTAGCGGTAGAAATCGCCCTCGTACGTGATGGCGCCGCTGTCGAGGAACGTGCGCATCACGTGGTGCGCCTCCCTCACGCGCGACAGCGGCTTCATCTTCGACCAGTCCATCCCGTACTGGTGCAGCAGCCCGAAGTTGCCGATCGAGTAGACACACTCCGTGCGGCCGCCGGTGAGCTCGTCGAGCGTGGCTAGCGCCTGGCAGACGAGCGTCGGCTCGCGCAGCCCGATCGGCGTCAGGTTCGGCCCGAACCGAATCCGCGTCGTCTTGTCCGCGCACGCGGCGAAGAGCAGCCACATGTCCTTGTGCCACGTCTCGTCGACCGAATAGACGGCGTGGAAGCCGAGCTCGTCGGCGGCCTTGATCGTCTCGATCGATTCTCGGAGCGGGTAGTCGGGAATCGTGACGTAGCTGAACTTCATCGAGCAGACGCGGACATCACGCGATCCTAGAGGGCCGGATCGCCCGTCCGCGGGTGCTTCCCAGCCACCCTGGGGCGCGGTCTGATGCCGACCGAGCCCCTCGTTACGATGGCAACCATCTGTCCGGCGCTCCGGTTCTGGCAGGCATCGGAAGCGCACGCGTCGGTCGTCGTCATCGATTGCGGAGGGTAGGGATGCTGGCTCAGGCAGGGTTCTTTCCGGAGCAGGTGTCGACCGAGTCGTTCGTCGACAACCTCCTCTACATCCTCGCCGCCACGGCGGTCGTCCTCGTCGTCGCCGCGCTGATGCTCATCGACGTGGGGACGGCGAAGCGCCGGAACATCCTCGACACGACGGTGCAACGGCTCGTCGGCTTCCTGATCGGAGCGCTGTCGTACTTCTTCATCGGCTACGCGATCTGGATCTGGCAGTTCAACTCGGCGTTCGCGATCCCGAACCCTCTCGGCCAGGCGATCAAGGACTGGTGGATCGGGGGGGACTTCACCAACACGTTCGCGCAGAACCTCGACCCCGCTGTGGCGCCGGCCCAGAACACGTTTCAGATCTTCATCGCCTTCCTCGCCCTCTACGCGGGCTTCATCTGCGTCCTGATCCACTTCGCGGGAGCCGAGCGGTTGAGGGCGCGCGCCTACTACATCATGTGCGTCGGGATCGGCGCGGTCGCCTACCCGTTCACCCTCTATCTCACCTGGGGATCGGTCAGCCCGCTCACGACCCGGGGCGTGCACGACTTCGTGGGCGTCTTCGTCGCCTACATCTTCGCCGGCGTTTTCGCGTACATGCTCGCGAAGAAGCTCGGGCCGAGAGCCGGCGCGTTCACGCCCCATCCTGTCGTCGGCCCGCGAGGAGCGCCCTACAACCTCGGCCTGACCGCGGTCGGCGTCGTCGTGCTGCTCTTTGCGATTCCCTTCATCGCGCTCGGCTGCGGCTACTGGATCCCCGATCTCGGCTACTTCGGCATCGCCCTGTCGACGAGCGGCATCGGCGTCGTGTTCAACAACGTCTTCATCGCGTACGCGGTTGGCGGCGTTGTGGGAGCACTGATCGCCTACAAGACGAAGAACGTGATCCATGCGCTGCTCGGCCCGCTCGCCGGCTACGTCGCCGGAACGGCTGCATTCGACGTGGTGCCGAGCTGGCAGATGATGCTGATCGCCATCGGCGGCCCGCTCTTCACGTGGATCGTCTACGACTGGGTCAACCGGCGCGGGATCGACGAGAACAAGGTGATCCCGCTGGGGCTCGGCGCCGGTATCTACGGCGCGCTCATCGTCGGCTTCGCGCAGTGGGGCGAGAAGACCGGGGGATACTTCGGGCTCGAGGAGGGCACATACGCGTTCCAGGGCTCGGAGATCAATCCCTGGTGGCAGCTCATCGGCATCGGCGCCACGGTTGCCATCGCGGGGCTCTCCGGGCTGATCCTCATCCATGGTCTCGACAAGATCGTCCCGCTCCGGGTCTCCGACGAGCAGGAGGTCGAGGGGCTCGACCCGACGTACTGGGACGTCCCGCCCGCCGGGACCGAGCTCGCTTCCTACACGGGCGGGAGGGTCGCTGAGGAGTAGGCGCACCCAGCCTCAGAGCACGGCTCGCCGTCTCCATACCCGCGGCAGAAGCGCTGCGACGAAGGGCCCCCGATAGCGGGGGCTCTTCTCTATGCGAACGCGGGCATCACCCGGTCGTGAATGAGGCGCAGCTGACCCTGCTGGTCGGGCACGTTCTCGACCTCGAGGCCCGACCAGGCCCGGACGAGGAAGGGGTCGATGGGAGAGCAGATCATGTGGTTGAAGCCGGTCGGGACCACATCGCGCCGGATCCGCTCGACCCATTCCTCCGGCGTCCCCGAGAGCGAGAGCTTCTCGGTCAGCTCGAGCGTGGTCGCCTCGATGGCACCCTCGACGTCACCGCGCCCGAAGGCGTCGAAGATCGGCTGGAGGCTGTCCGGGTCGATGTCGTGGCGCTCGATCTGCTCGCGCGGCATCGCGGGGATGTAGAAGGCGACGCACACGCGGGCCGCCTCGCGGGCCGCCGCACCGTCCTCGGAGATCGAGGTGACCATCCAGGCGCCGATGTCGAGCTCCTCCCAGTCTCGCCCGGCCCGCTCCGCCCCGATCCGGACGTGGTCGGCGGCGTACTGCATCGCCTCGCGTGAATAGGCGAGCGCCTGGTGCATGCCGTCGGAAATCTCGCCGGCGAGCTCGAACGACTTCGGCCCGCGCATCGCGCCGATCTTCAGCGGCACGCGCTCCTGCACCGGGCGGGCCGAGGTGAAGAGGCCCGTGTAGCGGTAGAAGCGCCCCTGGAAATCGTCGATCTTGCCCTCGTCGAGCATCGTTCGCATGACCTCGTGGGCCTCTCGCATCCGGTCGATCTGCCCACCCGACTTCCAGTCGATGTGGTACTGGTCCAGCATCGCGATGTTGCCGATCGAGTAGACGGCCTCGGCCCGTCCGCCGGAGAGCTCGTCGAGCGTCGCGATGGTGTGGGCGAGGATCGTCGGCTCTTTGAGGATCACGTGCGTCACGCAGGGAGAGAGCCGGATCCGCTTCGTGCGCGTCGCCGCCACGGCGGCGATCAGCCAGCCGTCCTTGTGATAGGTCTCGTCGGCCATGTAAGCGCCGTGGAAGCCGAGCTCGTCCGCGAGCGCGATCGTGTCGACGATCTCCGCCACGGGATGATCGGGCAGCGACGCGTAGCTGATGCGCATGTAAATCTCCTCTCGCGCAGGGCCGGATGAGATCCGGCCCCTACAGGATCTCGGTTGGCGTGATCCGGCTCGGCTTGCGTGCGTAGGGGCCGGATCTCATCCGGCCCGCTCTTCCTCCGACTCGTCCATGAGCTCGGTCGCCGAGAGCACCGAGTCGGCGAAGTGGTCGTGCATCCAGGCGAGATGCTCCCACCGGGACTCGACGATCCGACGCGTCTCCCAGGCCGGGAGGTCCTGCTGGAGCGTGTGCTCGGTCATGAGCGCGGGGTCGACCTCGTAGACGTGCTCGAACCGCATCACCACCTGGTCGGTGACCCGCTTCGGCTCGGGCGGCTTCTGCGCAGACAGTCGAAAGCCGAGCATCACTCCTCACTCTCCTCGTACGCCTGGTCGAGCAGGTACTTGCCGGGGTTCATGACGTTGTTCGGATCGAGCGCCAGCTTGATCTTCTTCATCACGTCGAAGCCTCCGCCCAGCTCGACCGGCACCATGTCGACCTCGCCCTCACGGCAGGAGCCGTGGCAGGCGGTCAGCGAGCCGCCGAGCTCCACCGCGACGCGCCCGATCTCCCGTTTCGCGTCCACCCACGCGGCCCAGGTCTCCTCGTCGAGCGCCGACTCGAGGATGCCCACGTCGATCTCGACGAGGAAGTCGCCCCAGGCCTTGAAGGCGCCGTTCGTGTAGCAGAACATCCCCCAGTCGTCGAAGACGTCGTGGCGTTTCCTCAGGTCGGCGACGATCGCGTGCCAGCGCTCCCGGATGACGGGCAGCGTGCTGTAGGGCATCGCGGCGTCCTCGCAGTGCCAGGACATCGGCACGACCTGGCCATTGGCGAGCCGGCCGTGGAGCGGCGTCGCATACCGGTCGTGACGCGAGGCCCAGTCGCCCTGCGAGATCTCGTCGCCGAGGTAGTGGGCACCCGCGTCCCGCGCGATTCGGAGGAGCCGCTTGCCGCCGGCGCGCACCTCGTCCTCGTTTCCGTAGGAGGCGAACGCGACCACCGAGCCGACCCAGTCGGGCTGCGGGATGAACGACTCGTCGTCACGGCGAAGGTACGCGAGCTTCCACTCGTCGAAGAGAACGACACCTGCGAGCGTGGCGACCCCGGCGCGCGCGAGCTCCCCCATCAACCGGTAGCCCTCCTCGTAGCTGCGAAGCGCGTAGAAGGCCGAGAGCTCGGCCTCCGGGCGGGGCACGAGCTCGAGGGTCGCCTCCGTGACGATGCCGAGCGTCCCCTGGTGCCCCATGAAGAGGTGCTTGAGCTGGTAGCCGGAGGAGGACTTCCGCGTGCTCTTGCCGCCGCCGTCCCCGACCCGGATGATCTCGCCGGTCGGCAGGACCATCTCGAACGAGATGACGAGGTCGCGCGTGTGCCCATAGCGGGCGCCGATCAGGCTCCACCCGCTCGTGCCGATCCGGCCGCCGACGAGCGAGCACGGGTAGGAGGCGGGGTTGTCCGGATAGATATAGCCGTGCTTCCGCAGCTCCTCGTTCAGCTTCAGCATGTTGATACCGGGGCCGACGGTCACGGTGCGGTCGACGTGATCGATCTCCTGGATCCGGTTCATCAGCTTCACGTCGACGAGGATCCCGCCCCGCAGCGGCACGGCGCCGTCCGTCAGCCCGGTGCCGCCCGCCCGCGGAACGACCGGAACGCCGTGTCGGTTCGCCAGCTTGACGACCTCCGAGACCTGCTCGGCGCTGGTCGGCAGGACGACGGCCTGCGGGATGTAGTCCTCCCATCTGTGAACCGGGAAGGGAGCGGGAACGCGTGCGCGGTTGAAGAGAGCGGATCTGCCGGTGAAGACGTGGTCCTCGCCGCAGATCGCAACGAGCTCGTCGACCAGCGTGCCGGGGAGCGATGCGACGGCCATATCACACCTCCAGGCCCGCCGCCTGCGCGACGAGCTCCATCAGATCGACGACCTCGAGCTGCTCCGCAGCACCCTGCTCGCCCAGCGGTCGCTCCGACCAGACGCACGCAGAGACGAGCGTGTCGACCTCGAGCTCCTTCGCACGGGCCACTCGGTTGCGGCTGATCGCCGCGGTGAGATCAGGACGCTCGATCGGGAGCCCCGCGCCTCCGCCCGAGCAGTACGACCATTGCGTCACGTGGTCGACGTCGTGGAACGTGAGCCCCGGGATCGCACGCAGGATCTCGCGCGGCTCCTTGTGGATCCCTTTGCGCTTGTTCAGCCGGCACGCGTCGTGATACGTGACGGTCTTCTCCACCGGCACGGTGAGCTGCAGCTTGCCCTCGCGCAGGAGCTCCGCGACGAGCTCGACGACGAGCACGATCTCGAAGTCGTAGGAGTCGCCGAAGTAGGCGGGATAGTCCTCGGTGAACGCGATGTAGTCGTGCGGATCGAGCACGAGGATCCGCTTCGCGCCGACGTCGCGCCAGTCCGCGACGTTGTGCTCGGCGAACCGCCGGGCCTGGTCGCGGTAGCCCATCTCGGCGGCGGGGCCGCCGCAGCACCACTGCTCGCGCATCAGCCCGAACTCGACGCCCGCCGTCTGCAGGATGCGAGCCACCGCGCGCGGGAGCGACGTGCGGTAGAAGGCCGCCTCACAGTCGCAGAAGAGCACCGTCTCGCCGCCGACCGGCAAGTCGAGTCCCTGGGCCCAGTCGGCGACGTGCTCCTGCGAGACCGGGGTCCCGTCGAGCACGGGCTCGTTGCGCCGCTCGTCGGTGAGCTCGTTCCAGCGTTTCCAGCCGGGCTGCTCGACGCCGGCGTCGACGGCGAGCCCTCGCATCGCCTTGACGACGTCGACCGTCCGCTGGCGGAAGCGGTAGAAGTCGCCGGTGAAGAGCGTGTTCGGACAGCGCAGCTCGCAGGCGCCGCATTGGGTGCAGTGGACGTAGTCCTCGGCCACGTCCTCGATTCCGAGATGCCCGCGGTCCATGGCGACGACGTTCGCGTGGAAGGCCGTCGGCGAGTGCCGCTCGTCTCGGGTCACCTGCATCACGGGACACACCTCGCGGCAGAACTTGTGGCCGGAGCTGAAGCAGTTGTACGCGGCGCTGCGCCATTCCTCGAGCAGCGCGGCCTGCGCTCCGTTCGCGCTCCCGTTCGTCGCCGCCCCGGCCGTGCGTTCGTGCTTCGTTGCCATCCGGCCTCCGATCTCGGGGGAGGTACTGCTGGGTCCCGAGACTGTAGAACGCTCGGCTATATGTGTCGACTGACGATGGAGCGACCGAGGACGGAGCGGCGTGCGCAGCGGTAAGCCGGTGATCGGCTGCTCGGTGGGTTACCACGACTTCGGCGACTACCAGGGCGTCGGCTTCCAGCGCCCGATCTCGATGGCCGGCGGCATCCCGCTGATCCTCTCGCGGGTCGAGGGCGCGACCGACGAGACGCTCGACGTGCTCGACGGCGTGGTCATCGGCGGCGGCCGGGACATCGACCCGACGCGGTACGGGCAGCAGCCTCACGAGCTTCTGGGCGCGCTCGACCCGTTGCGAGACGCGTTCGAGCTGGAAGTCGTCGAGCGTACGCTCGAGCGCGGCGTGCCGCTGCTCGGCATGTGTCGCGGGATCCAGGTGATCAACGTGGCGCTCGGCGGCACGCTCGTCCAGGACGTCAGCCTGCGCTCCGAGTGGGAGGGGCATCCGACCGACCGCGGCTGGCATCGCTGGAAGGAGGTCGAGCGCTCGTCCGTCGAAGGCCGCCCCGACGTGCCCGACCACCCTCGGCACGCCATGAGCGTGGAGCGCGGCTCCCGGCTCCACGACGCGCTCGGAGTGGACGAGATCGAGGTCGACAGCTTCCACCACCAGGCGATCGACCGCCTCGGCGAGGGTCTGGTCGTCACCGGGGTCGCGCCGGACGGCGTCATCGAGGTGATCGAGCGGGAGGCGGACGGCTACGTCCTCGGGACCCAGTTCGAGCTGCAGGAGGAGTGGCGCGTCGACGGGCGCTTCCTGGATATCTTCCGGCAGTTCGTGCAGGCAGCCTCCGACAGCCGCTAGCCGCAAGAGCCGCGCTTGGGCATCGCGTGGGGCCTCGCGGCGGCCCTCCTCTGGGGGCTGGCCGACTACAACGCAGCCGTGGCGTCGCGCCAGACCGGAGCGTTGCGAGTGGTCGTCGCCTTCCACGTGGCCGCGACGGTCGTCCTCGTCGCCCTTTGCGTCGCGACGGGGACGATCGACGACGTCGCTCCCGGCGACCTCTGGAAGTTCGTCTGGGTCGGGGCGCTGGGCGCCCTTTCCTACGCGACGTTCTACAAGGCGCTCGAGATCGGTCCAATCTCGATCGCGAGCCCGATCATCTCGGCCTATGCGGCAATGACGATCGTCCTGGCCGTCGTCGTCGCCGGCGAGATGCTCAGCGGGGGCCAGACGGCGGCCGTCGTCGTCGTCATGGTTGGTGTCCTGCTCGCCTCCGCAGATCTCGCCCAGGTGCACCGAATCGAGCGTCGTCAGGCACGCGGTCTCGTGCTGGCGCTGGTCACCGCCGTCGCCATCGGCGCGTTCGTGTTCGGCAACGCGTACTACGCCGGCGAATACGGGTGGCTGCTGCCCATCTTCCTTTCACGCGGGTTCGCGACGGTCTTCCTGCTGGGCGCGGCGGCGATGGGCGGCGCGGGCAGGCGGCCGGAGGGCCGCACGCAGGCCTGGTTCGGTCTCGTCGTGTTGCTCGCCGCGCTCGACACGGGCGGCTACGTCGCGTTCAACCTGGGTGCTGAGCGCGCGGACACCTCCATCGTCAGCGCCGCGTCCGCGCCGTATGCCGTGATCCCCATCGTCGCCGGCGTGCTGCTCTTCCGCGAGCGGCCACCGCCCGTCCAGTGGCTCGGCGTCTCCGCGGTGATCGGCGGCGTCGTGCTGCTCGGGCTGATCTCGTAGGAGCGGACGATGGGGATCGCTCTCGGATTGCTGGCGGCGCTCTGCTGGGGTCTCTCGGACTGTTGCGCGACGGTCGCCGCGCGCCGCGGGAATGTCCTGCAGACCGTCCTGGCCTTCCACGTCCTGTCGGCCGCCGTGCTGGCGATCGCGGTCGCCGCGACCGGCGGGCTCGCGGACGTGGGCGTCGAGCACGTGCTCGTCTTCCTCGGCAACGGAGTCCTCGGGGCAGCCGCCTACCTGCTCTTCTACCGCGCGCTCGCGATCGGCCCGATCTCGATCGTGAGCCCGATCGTCTCCGGCTACGCCGCGGTGACCGTCCTCCTTGCCGTGTTGATCCTCGGCGAGCAGCTCGTGGGCGGCCAGATCGCGGCGATCGTCATCGCCTTCGTCGGTGTGGCGCTCGCCTCGACCGACATCACGAAGATGCACAGGATCGAGCGGCGCGAGCTGGGCGGGATCGGCCTCGCCGTTCTGTCGATGGTCTTCATCGGCGTCTTCCTCTTCTGGGTCGCCTACTACTCCGAGGAGCTCGGCTGGCTGACGCCGATCTTCCTCGGCCGCATCTTCACGACGCTGTTCCTGCTCGCCCTGGCCATGCGGGGCGGGCTCGAGCAGCTCGTTCCCCGAACACGCCTGCTGGTGGGCCTCGTCGTTGCCATCGCGACGCTCGACACCGTCGGCTACGTCGCCTTCAACGTGGGCGTCCAGCGCGCCGATACGTCGGTCGTCGCGACGGCCGCGGCGCCGTATGCCGTCGTCCCGATCATTGCGGGGGTCGTCTTCCTGCACGAGAGGCCCGCCGTCTCGCAGTGGGTCGGCGTCGCGGCCGTGCTCGTCGGCATCGTCTTCCTGGGGCTGTTCTCCTAGCTGCTCGCCGTCCCGTGGGGACGCGGACATGCGGGGGAGCCGGCCGGGGGGCCGCGGAAGCCGACGGACGTCGGCGGACAGCCCGCCTCGGCCGGCGGGAGAAGACGATGAGCTACGTGACGGGCCCGGAGGCTCCCGCGGGCCTAGCCGGTGCAGCAGCCGTCGACTGCCGTGACGAAGCCGGCGCGGATCAGCCGCCGATCCGCAGCTCCGTCCCCTTCACCTCGACGATCACGTTGGCGAACGTCGTCGTCCCGACGTTGCGAACCATGTGCCGGATCGTGCCGTCCTTGCCGTGCATGATGTCGCCCGGCTCGAGCTCGAAGCGGTCGACCGTGCCGTCGTCGTTCTCGCGCTCGACGATGCCGCCCTGGACGACGACGGTGGTGTAGTCGAGCACGTGCGTGTGCCACGGCGCGTCCTGGCCGGGCCCGAGGTCGATGCGCCAGATGCGGACAGCGTGATCCTCGAACACGAGGGCGGTGCCGATCGGGTTCTCCTGCGGGTCGTCGAGCGAGCTGTCGGCCGCCGTCATGCGTTGGCTCCCGAGGCCTCCCGCTTGCCTCCTCCCGCTTCGAGCGTACTGCGGGCCGGCGCGCGGGTGGCGCGCGGATTGTGTCGGGACTGATGCGGCATCGTCACGGCCTACGCGGGCGGTTCGGAGGCGCCGTCCATGTAGGCGTCGAAGTCGCCCCAGGGAGCGGTCCAGTCGGTCTCTCCCGGCTGCTTGATCGAGACGTGGCACATCGCCGTGTCGGTTGTTGCCCCGTGCCAGTGCCACACGCCCGCAGGAACCACGACCCAGTCGCCTGGACGGATGATCCATTTCTCCGTCTCGGTGGCCACGACCCCTTCGCCCTCGAGGACGTTCAGCACCTGGTCGACCGGGTGCACGTGCGGCCGCGTGCGGGAGCCCGGCTCGAACCAGACTCCGATCATCTCGATGCCGCCGTCGTTCTCGGGCTCGTTCACCCGCTGCTGGTAGACCGTTCCCGGAAACCATTCGGGGTTCGCCGGCGGTTGTGCCTTCCCACGCTCGACCCTGACGATCCGCATGCTGCCTCCTGACGATTGATCCGTGCGATCGGAAGTATCGAGGCAGCCGGGCACCGAAGGGCGGCGGATAGCATCGCTGGGTGCGCCGTCTCACCGCGCTCAGCTGCTTCGTCGTTCTCGTGGAGACGACGTTCTTCGCGGCTCTGTCGCCGCTGCTGCCGCAGTTCGCCGACGAGCTCGACCTCTCCAAGGCGGAGTCGGGGCTGCTCGTCGCCACCTACGCGCTCGGCGGAGTCCTCGGAGCCCTTCCGAGCGCCTTTGTCGCCACGCGGTTCGGCGTCAAGGCAACGGTCGTCAGCGGCCTCTTGCTCCTCACCCTGACGAGCGTCGCCTTCGGCCTCGTGTCGAGCTACTGGTTGCTCGATCTCACGCGGCTCGCCCAGGGCGTCGCCGGGGCGCTGTGCTGGACCGGTGCGCTCGCCTGGCTTGTGGACGCGACACCCCGGGAGCGGCGAGGGGAGACGATCGGCATCGCCATGTCGGCCGCCATCGTCGGTGCGTTGCTCGGGCCCCTGGTCGGTGGAGCCGCGGCGCATGTCGGCCGTGCCGTCACCTTCGGAGGCATCGCCGCCTTCGCGCTCCTGCTGGCCGTCGTCGCGCTTCGCACCCCTTCGGCGCCGCCCGAGGAGCGCCAGCCGCTCCGTGTCCTCCTCGACGCTCTCAAGCACCGAGACGTGCTCGTGGGCATGTGGCTGCTGACGCTGCCGGCGCTCCTGTTCGGGACGCTGTCCGTGCTCGGCCCCCTCCAGCTCGACGCCCTCGGCTGGGGGGCGCTCGGCGTGGCCGCCACATTCGTCGTCTCCGCGGCCATCGAAGCGGCGCTGAACCCTGCGATCGGCCGCTGGTCGGATCGTCGCGGCCGCCTTGCCCCGATGCGGATCGGGCTCGTCGCCAGCATCGGCGTCGCGCTCGTGATCCCGTGGCTCGACAACCGCTGGACGCTGTCCGTCTTCATCATCCTCGCCGGCATGGCGTTCGGCACGTTCTGGGCGCCGTCGATGGCGATGCTGACCGACGCCTGGGAGGCCGCGGGGGTAGGGCACGGCCTCGGGTTCGCGCTCATGAACCTCGCCTGGGCTCCCGGCGCTGCCATTGGCTCGGCGCTCGGTGGCGGCCTTGCCGACGCTGCGACGGACGCCGTCGCCTACGGTCTCCTGGCGCTGCTCTGCGTCGCGACGCTGCTCGCACTGGAGGGCTCGCTTCGCCGTCCGGCGACGACGGCCCGAACCGCCGGGCACGGATAGCCGGTGAGCGTTCTGGAAGGATGGAGCCGTGCTCCAGGCTGACCGCCTCGACCTCACGCCCGAGCAACGCGAGATCCAGGCCCTGTGCCGCGAGTTTGCCGAGAAGGAGATCCGTCCGATCTCGCTCGCGGTCGACGAGGCCGACACGGAGATGCCCTGGGAGATCTGGCACAAGGCCGCCGAGCTCGGCATCACGTCGTTCATGCTCCCCGAGGAGCACGGCGGCGGCGGGATGACCGACATCACGACGCAGTGCCTCGTCCAGGAGGAGCTGTGCTGGGGCTGCTCGGGGATCGGGAACCTGCTCACGTCGGGCGGGTTCTTCGCCGAGCCTGTGCTCGAGCTCGGCACCGAGGAACAGAAACGGCGCTGGATCGAGCCCCTGTGCGAGAGCCGCCCGCCGCTCACGGCGCTCGCCACGACCGAGCCCGATGCAGGCTCTGATGCCGCGGCCATGCAGACGACCGCGACCCGTGCCGGCCACGGCTACACGTTGCAGGGGCAGAAGACCTGGATCTCGAACGGCGGGCTTGCGACGTACTACGTCGTGTTCGCCACGGTCGAGCCCGGAACGCGTTCGAAGGGCGTGACCGCCTTTCTCGTCGAGCGAGACGATCCCGGAGTCTCCTTCGGAGCGCCGATGCGGAAGATGGGCCAGCGCGCGATCGTCAACGCCGAGATGTTCCTCCAGGGAACGATGGTTTCCGCGGATCGCCGGCTGGGGGACGAGGGCCAGGGCTTCTACGGTCTGATGCGGACCTTCGACCGCTCGCGAATCGTGCTCGCGGCCGCGGCCACCGGGCTCGCGCGTGCCGCGCTCGAGTACGCCGCCGAGTACGCAGGCACCCGTGTCCAGTTCGGTAAGCCGATCGCCGAGCACCAGGCCGTCGCCTTCCGGCTTGCCGACATGGCGACGCGTGTCGACGCGGCCCGCTTGCTCGTATGGAGGGCCGCCCGGGCGATCGACGCCGGTCAGAGCGTCACGAAGGAAGCTGCAATGGCGAAGCTCTTCGCATCGGAAACGGCCATGTGGTGCACGTGGGCGGCGGTCCAGACGCTCGGCGGCTGGGGCTATTCGCGCGAGTATCCGGTCGAGAAATGGATGCGTGACGCCAAGCTCGAGGAGATCGAGGAAGGCACGTCGGACATCCAGCGGCTCATCATCTCGCGCCGGCTCCTGGGGTAGCGGTGACCGGGCGAGGTCGGACCGAGGAGCGTCAGGCCGGCCCGGCAACGCGCCGAAAACCTGCGCCGTCCCGTTAGAGCCTTGTCGTCCCGCGACCTCGAGGCGCTCTTCGCTCCACGTTCCGTCGCAATCGTCGGCGCGTCCAACGACCCGGTGAAGTGGGGCTACGGCCTCGCGAGAGGCGCGTTGCGCGGTGCGGCAAGACGCCCGGTCTACCTCGTCAACCGCAACGGCGGCGAGATTCTCGGTCAGCGGGCATTCCCGTCCTTGCAGGATGTGCCGGAAACGCCCGACCTCGTCGTCGTCGCCGTGCCGGCATCGTCCTTCGACACAACGGTAGACGACGCGCTCGCGGCCGGCGCCCGCGCGATCGTTGCGATCACGGCGGGGCTCGGCGAGCTGAGCCGTGAGGGGCTGGCGCGCGAGCAGGCCGTCGTCCAGCGGGTCAGGGACGCGGACGCGGTGCTCCTCGGGCCGAACTGCCTGGGGGTCTTCGACGCCGGGGCGGAGCTGGACATCGGCTGGGACGAGCTGCCGGGCGGCGCGATCGGGCTCGTCTCGCAGAGCGGCAATCTCGCGCTCGAGCTCGCGCTCCTCGCGGCGGACTCGGGGCTCGGCTTTTCGCGGTTCGCGTCCATGGGCAACCAGGCGGACATCGATGCCGCCGACCTCCTCCCAGCGCTGGCGGCGCACGAGCCGACGCGCCTGATCGCCCTCTACATCGAGGACTTCCGCGACGGGCGGGCGTTTGCAGCTGCGTGCCACGCGGCGACGGAGGCCGGCACTCCGGTCGTCCTTCTCGCCGCCGGCAGCAGCGAAGCGGGCGTGCGGGCAGCGAAGTCTCACACGGGGGCGCTCACGAGCGGCCTCGCTGCCGTCGGGGCGGCCTGCCGGGCGGCGGGCGTCGAGCTCGTGCGCTCGCCGAAGGAGCTGATCGACACCGCTCAGGCTCTCCTGGCGGCTCGCGTGCCGCGCGGCCGCCGGCTTGCCGTCTTCGGCGACGGCGGAGGGCACGGGATCATCGCGGCCGACCTCGCGTCAGAGGCAGGCCTCATCGTGCCGCCGCTGGGCGAGCAGCTCGTCGCCGATCTCCAGGTCGCGCTCGGGCCGATGGCGGTCACCGGAAACCCGGTCGATCTCGCGGGCGGCGGGGAGCAGGACTTTGCGAGGTTCGAACGTGGGGCCGAGCTTCTTCTGGCGTCGGAGGAGATCGACGCGGCGCTCCTGACCGGCTATTTCGGCGGCTACTCCGAGTACGGCCCCGACTACGAGGCCAGAGAGAAAGCGGTCGCGCAATCCATGGCCCGCGCGGCCGATTCCGGCGGCCGTCCACT
>Ga0114129_10009302_pt1 | contig 14014 bp, 10 predicted proteins | sample RhiMetdeltSRZDD1_FD_80071 | JGI IMG/M metagenome (GOLD analysis project Ga0114129, IMG submission 80071) | Populus rhizosphere microbial communities from Tennessee, USA - Rhizosphere MetaG P. deltoides SRZDD1 (version 2) (version 2) | ecosystem: Host-associated > Plants > Roots > Rhizosphere >... | reverse complement strand
TCGTGCCGAGCGCCGCACCGATGGTCACCAGCAGCAGCGTCTCGCGCACCATCATCCAGACGACGGTCTGCTGTCTCGCGCCGATCGCGATGCGAATGCCAATCTCGCGCGTGCGCCGGGCGATGCGGTAGGCCGTGACGCCGTAGAGGCCGAGACACGCCAGCAGGAGCGCAAGGGCGGCGAAGAAGGTGGCGAGCAAGGCGAGCATCCGCTCCCGCACCAGCGACATCTCCACCTGCTGCTCGATGGTGGTGATGCCGGTCACAAAACCCCCTGGCACGGTCTCGGTGACGCTGGCGCGGATCGCGGGGACCAGCCGCATCACCTCGCCGGCGCCGCGCACAAGAAGAACGGTATTCGTGATCGGATCGATCGCCTGCTCCAGCGGCACATAGACCATTGGTTCGTCGGGCGTTCGCAGGTCCTGATACCGCGCATCGGCGACGATGCCGACAATCTCGAACGGACCCTCGACGCGCTGTCCCGGGAAGCTGACCTTTCGGCCGAGCGGACTCTCCGTACCGAAGAACCCCCGTGCTGCGGTTTCGTTGAGCATGGCGACCCCGAGCGAGCCCGACCGATCGCGGGGTGTGAACGATCGGCCGGCGCGGAGGTGGAGTCCGATCGTTTCGAAGTAGCGGTCGGTGACCTGGTTGAGGCGGATGCCGCGACCCTTCACTGGACCCGCCGCGGGGCCGTCGATAGCGATCCTGACCCCACGAATGGCGCGGCTCAGCGGACTCATCCCCCCGGCAACGGCGGCAGAAGAAATACCCGGGACCTGGGAGAGCCGCTCCACGAAGCCGCGCCAGATCGCGCCGAGCCGGGCATGATCGGCGCGAAATTCCGCCGGCGTCTTTGGGGTCACACGTCCCGGCACCGTCGCCTGGACCTGCATCGTGAGAATGCCATCACGATCGAACCCGAACGCCACGCCGTTCAGATTCTGAAGGGTTCGCGCGAACAGTGCGGCGCCGCACAGCAGGAGCACCGACAAGGTCACCTGAACGACGACGAGCGCTCGCCCGAGCCGGTTCTGAGGAGTCGACCTGAGCACACTTCCCGGTTTCGCCGCCTCCACGTGCGTCGCCCGCAGGGCCGGGGCAAGACTGAAGAGCAGCGCCGTGAAGATGGACACGCCGGCGGTAAAACCGAGGACCCGGAGATCGAAATGCGGCTCGAGGACCACTCGTTCAGCGGGGCCGGCGAGCACCGCGACCAGGAACGACGCGCCCCACCGCGCGAACAGCAACCCGGCTGCTGCGCCGAGCGACACCAGCACGACGCCTTCGGTGAGCAGCTGACGGATCAGTCTGCCGCGGCTGGCGCCGATCGCGAGCCGCACCGCGATCTCGTTCTGCCTGGCCGTGGCGCGGGCAAGCAGCAGGTTGGCGACGTTTGCGCACCCGATGAGAAGGACGACGCCGACGATCCCCATCACGATCAACAGCGGCTCGGAGTACTCGCGGCGGAGCTCGTTGGCCCCTTTCGCTGCGGGCACGAGGGCGACACCGGTAAAGCCCCCGCGTTTTTCGCGAGGCATCCCGACTTCCGTCAGGTAGGCGTCCCACAGCGCTTCGAGGTCGGTGCGCGCCTGTTCGACGGTCGCGCCTGGCGCCACGCGCGCGATCACGCTCAGCCACCAGCGCTGCGTTGCCTGCAGGCTGTCTCCGGCGAGCATCATCGGAACGGTGAGGTCGAGCGGCATGCCGACCTGGAGCCCGAAGAATCCGGGAGGTGTGACGCCGACGATCGTCACCCAGTCGGTGCCGACCTGAACGGTCTTCCCGAGCACGGAGGGATCCCTGGCAAAGCGACGCGTCCAGAAGGCGTCGCTGATGACAGCGACCGCCCCGTCCGGACCACCGCGTCCCGGCTCCTCATCGTCGGCTGGCGTGAGCAGACGTCCGTGGATCGCACGGACACCCAGCAGCTCGAAATAGGACCCCGAGGCATACTGGCCGCGCACCTGCTCCGGCACGCCGTCGATGGACACCTTGAACAGGCGTTCGTCGAATGCGGCGATCCCGGAAAGGAAGCGGTTGTGATCGCGAAGGCGCTCGAAGCACGGATATGGCGGACCGTTGCTGCCGCCGGACTTCCCGCCGGTGTTGTCGACGAAGAACAATCGCTGCGGATCCTCGACCGGCAGCGTCTTGATCAGCACGGTGTCGATCAGGCTGAAGATGGCGGTGTTGGCGCCGATCCCGAGTCCGAGCGAGAGCAGGGCGACCGCCGTAAACGCCGGTGACCGCCGCAGGAGGCGGACCGCGTAGCCGACGTCGCCGCGCAGTTCGTCGAACAGGCGCAGGCCGACGGCCTCGCGGCATTCCTCCTTGCGCGCATCCGGGCTGCCGAAATCGGCGAACGCACGCCGGCGAGCTTCGTCCGGGGACAGACCGCGGCGCCCCAAATCCTCCTGGTAGAGCTCCAGGTGGATCCGCATTTCCTCCTGCATCTCACGCTCGAAGTCGGCGCGCCGGCTGCTGATTCGGAGCCACGACCGAAGGCGTGCCATCAGGCTCACAGGTCCTCCGGTATCGCTCCGAGCGCGAACCCGACCGCTTCGGAGAACCGTTGCCAGTACGCCGTCTCTTGCTTGAGCCGGCGCCGGCCAGCCGCGGTGAGGCGGTAGTACTTCGCCTTCCGCTTGTTCTCGGATTCACCCCACTCGGACCTGATGAGCGCCTGATGCTCGAGGCGATACAGCGCGGGATACAGCGAGCCCTGCTGGATCAGCAGGCGCTTCTGCGAGATCTGCTCGATGCGAAGCAGGACGCCATAGCCGTGCAGCGGTCCGAGCGAGACGGCCTTGAGGATGAGGAGGTCGAGGGTGCCTTGCAGCAGTTCTGTGGTGTCGCTCATGCTCTCCTAGACAAGCCAGGAGAGCATGACGCAGTTCTCCTAGAACGTCAAGGAGAGCGTGGCATCAGCAGGCCGATGAACGCGACCTCGCATTGGCCGGGGACAGCCGCGCGCTGTCTCATCGACCCACAAGCCTCTGGAGATGTTCCGGGTACCGCGCGCCGTGAACTTCGATCTGCGACGCGGCGACATCGATGTCCCTCAGGTCGTCGCCGGTGAGATCGATCTGCGCGCCGCCGAGATTCTCCTGCAGCCGGTGAGGCTTCGTCGTCCCCGGGATCGGGACGATCCATGGTTTCTGCGCGAGCAGCCAGGCGAGGGCGATCTGCGCCGGAGTCGCGCGCTTGCGCTCGGAGAATCCCTTCAGCCACTCCACGAACGCAAGATTGGCCTTACGGTTCTCCTCGGTGAAGCGCGGCACGACGTTCCTGAAGTCGGTGGGATCGAACGTGGTGGTTTCGTCGATCTTGCCGGTGAGAAAGCCCTTGCCGAGCGGGCTGAACGGGACGAAGCCGATGCCCAGTTCCTCGAGCGTCGGCAGAATCTCCCGTTCCGGCTCGCGCCACCACAGCGAATACTCGCTCTGGAGCGCGGTCACGGGCTGGACCGCGTGGGCCCGGCGGATCGTCTGCGCGCCGGCCTCGGACAGCCCGAAGTGCCTCACTTTGCCCTCACGAATCAGGTCCCTGACGGCGCCCGCGACGTCGTCGATCGGCACGGCCGGATCGACACGGTGCTGATAGAACAAGTCGATCCGGTCCGTCCGGAGCCGCTTCAGCGACGCATCGGCGACTTCGCGGATGTGTTCGGGGCGGCTGTCGAGGCCCGTCATCTTGCCGTCCTCGATCCTGAAGCCGAATTTCGTTGCGATGACGACCTGATCCCGGACCGGCGCGAGGGCTTCGCCGACGACCTCCTCATTCGCGAACGGGCCGTACACCTCTGCCGTGTCGAAGAACGTGACACCGCCATCGACTGCGGCGCGGATGATCGCAATGCCGTCTCCACGAGTGGTGGCAGGCCCGTAACCGGAGCTGATGCCCATACACCCGAACCCGAGGGCCGACACTCCGAGCCCGCTCCTGCCCAGCATGCGCTTCTGCATCGTCTTGTGACTCCTGCGACTGTGATCGCCGATCGTTGAAAGACGTATCACATTCCTGGGGAGCAGGAGCGCGCGCGTTCGCTACGACTTCTTGTAAACCCGCTTCTGCGTCCCGCGCGCGTTGGTGGTTTCCACCGTCAGCGTGCTGCCCTCGAGAGCCCAGACCTGGGTGGACTCCGTGATCTGGCCGCCCATCTCCTGCTTGGTGACGATTGTGAGCTTCGAGCCGTCCCACCTGGCGGTCGAGAGCGAATCGGCCTGCTGGCCGCCTCGGCCCATCATCATGTTCCGGCTTTCAGTGCCATCGAGCTTGTAGGTCAGCGTCACCTTGGCGTCGCCCATCGTGCGCTCGATCGTCAGCGCGTCGGCCGTCTGCTTGACCGTTGCCGGACCGTTCCCCAGGGCCCCGCCTCCGCGGCCGCCACCGCCAGCCGGCGCGCTGGCGGGATCGAGCGTCCACGTGCCCGAGAAGTCCGGCTTCTGCGCCCACGCCACTGTCGTCACCGCGAGGATCGCCGCGGCAATCACTCCGATCCGTGTCAGCTTCATGGTCTGCTCCTTGTTCATCGCTTCTCCCCTCCTCCATGCTCACGTCACACGCAACGCGCGGATGGGGTCCACTTTCATGGCGCGGCGCGCGGGAAAATAGCAGGCCGCAATGGCCACCGCCGTCAGCAGCAGCGAGACCGCCGTGAACGTCAACGGATCGCTGGCGGTCACGCCGAGCAGCAGACTCGAGCCCGCGTGCCCGAGCCACAGGGCGCCCACGAGCCCGAGCGCGACACCGCTCAGGCTCAACGTCAGCCCCTCACCGAGAATCATCCGGAAGATATCGCCGGCCTGTGCGCCGATGGCCATGCGCAAGCCGATTTCCTGCGTGCGTGTCGCGATCGAGTACTGAATGAGCCCGTAGATCCCGACAGCCGCCATCAGCAGGGCGACGATCGAGAAGCCGGTCAGGAGCGAGGTCTGGAAGCGGCGCTGCGTGAGGTAGGTTCCGAGCTGCTGCTCCAGAGGTGCGACCCCGAAGATCGGCGCATCTTTCTCGACCCGGCGCACCGCCGCCCGAAGCGCTCCGGCCATCGCCAGCGGATCGTCCGACGAGGTGCGGATGAAAAGAGCCACGTTGCCGGGGGGATTGTCCTGCGCGAGCGGGACGAACATCTGCGGGAGCGCTTCCCGCTCGATCCCCTGCCGCCGCATGTCGCCGACCACGCCCACCACCGTGTACCAGGAACGGTCCGAATCCCGCGCACCCAACTTGAGCCTTCGGCCCACTGGATCGTCCCCCGGCCACGAGCGCCGGGCCATCGCCTCGTTGATGATCGCGACCGGCAGAGCATCGGGCCCGTCTCCGGTCGAAAAGAAGCGGCCCCGGCGCAACGGCGTTCCCACGGTTCTGAAGAAATCCGCGGTGATCGCGTCACTCGTGAACCGCAGGCGCTCGGACAGCGTTCCGTCGTTCCGTTCGACAGTGAGGACCCGTTCCCTGGGGTTATCAGAGAAGAGATCGTCGATGAGGCCGGCGCTCACCACTCCCGGAACCGCCTGAATCTCTTCGAGCACGCGGGAGTACAGGCCGGTGCGTTGCGCGGGGACAGTGACGGTTGGCGGCGGAGAGACCTCGATGACGAGGACCCGCCCGGGATTGAATCCTGAATCGACGTTGGTGACGTACCACCAGCTCCGGATGAGGAGGCCCGCCCCGACGAGCAGCACGATCGCCAGGGCAAACTCGGCCACCACCAGGGCGCGGCGGATTCGACGGGTCGAAGTTCCGCCCGAGACACTTCTGCCGCTCTCCTCGCCTGACGGACGGAGGTCGCGGCGCAGCGTGGTCACCGCTGGCGCCAGTCCCACCAGGATTCCCGCCAGAAGAGAGGTGACCAGCGCCCAGCCGAGGACGCGCAGATCCACGCTCACCTGATTCAGACGCGGCAGGTTGGCAGGACCGAAGGCCCGGATCAGCCGGATACCCCAGACGGCGAGCACGGTGCCCATCACTCCCGAGACGACGGCGAGGACGACGCTCTCGGTGAGCAGCTGCCGCACGATTCTTCCGGCATTCGCTCCGAGCGCCGCGCGAACCGCCATCTCGCGCGCGCGCGCCGTGCTTCGCGCCAGCGACAGGCTCGTGACGTTGGCAGCGGCGATGAGGAAGACGCAGAACACCGCGCCGCCGAGGATCCACAAGGCCAGTCGCGATTGGGGTCCGACCACGTAGAGACTCAATGGGACGACGGTGACGCCCTGGTTCCGTTCGTTCGCCGGCAATTGATCATTGAGGCCGCGGCCGACGGCGCTCATCTCCGCCTGGGCCTGCTCGAACGTCACGCCCGGCCGGAGTCTCCCGATGACGAACCAGGTCTGCGGGCCGCGCCCGCCGCGGTGGGTCGAGTGCGGCTGCCAGACGTCTGCATCGAACCGCCCGATCTGGAAATCAGCGGGGAGGATGCCGACGATCCGGGCCGGAGAGCCGTTGAGCACGAGGCGCGCGCCGAGCGCATCGGACGAGCCTCCGAATCGGGCCTGCCAGAAGCGATGACTGATCAGGACCAGGCCTTGCCCCAGCTCCGTTTCTTCGGCGGAGAAGCTGCGCCCGAGGACGGGCTGGACACCGAGGACAGGAAGCAGGTTCGGGGAGATGCTGGCGCCAACGATCTGCTCTACCCCTTCGGGGCCGGTCAGAAGCGTTGACACCGAATCGAAGGTGGCCAGGTCCGCGAAGCTCTGACTGCGACGCTGCCACTGGTCGACATCCCACAGCGCCGATCGGCCTTCGCGAAGATTCTGCGTCGGATCCTCGGTCCACAACATGGCCAGCCGTTCCGGCGACCGATACGGAAGGGGCCGGAGCAGCACCGCATTCAGCACGCTGAACATGGCGGTGTTGGCGGCGATCGCCAGCGCCAGCGTCGCCGCCGCCGTCAGCGTGAACGCGGGACTCTTGCGGAGCGTGCGAAGCGCATACCGCAGGTCACGCGACAGCTCCTCCAGCAGCGTGAACGACCGCACCTGCCGATACACCTCTTTGGTCTGCGGGACGCCGCCGAAACTCCGCTGCGCGGCCCGGCGCGCCTCCTCCGGGGAAAGGCCTTGCCGCACGTAGTCGTCCGCGGCCTCGGCGAGATGGCTGGCGATCTCGTCGTCCATTTCCCGATCCATCCGCCGGGAGCGGAGGAGGGCCCGCAGCCGAGACAGGAGAATCCGCAGGCGTGTCATAAGGGGTCTTCCGAAATCTTCAGGAAGCGTTCAACGATGCTCGCCGCCCGCTGCCACTGCGCCTCCTCCCTGTGGAGCTGCCGGCGTCCGGCGCGCGTCAGCGCGTAGATCTTCACGCGACGGCCGCTCTCGGACAGGCCCCACCTGGACGAGATCCAGTCCATCTGCTCCAGCTTGAGCAGCGCCGGATACAGCGTGCCCTGATTGAGCGCGAGCTGATTCCCGCTGATCTGTTCGATGCGCCGCGCGATCCGGTAGCCGTGCAGCGGCCCCAGGGCCTCCAGGGTCTTGATGACCATCAGGCCGAGGGTGCCGTAGAGGACGTCGCTCTTGTCGGGCGTCATATGTTGGGAGCCTACAGCTCAGAGCTGTTGGCAGTCAACTGATCTACCATCTCGAGGTTGCCGGGGAGACCGTCGCCGTGATTGATCACCACGTGAACATCGTCGAACGCCCGGGTCCGGTTCGCGGGCGGAGGGCAGACCGTTCGCCATACCTGACCTGCCTGATTGTGGGGTGGGGCGGGCTCTTCGCCGGGGCAACCGGGCCTCTGCTCAGCGCCTTCGTGCCGCCGCTCGTCCGGAACGCGCTCGGCGATCAGCGCACCGCCATCGGGGCCGTGATGGCCATCGACAACATCCTCCTGCTGGTGCTGGTGCCGCTCGCCGGCGCCTTGTCCGATCGCGCCGTGGCCCGCGGCAGGGGCCGCTTGCCGCTCGTCTTCCTCGGCTACATCCTCGCCTCGGCCGGCATGGCCGTCTTTCCGGCCTCCGCCAGAGCGGGGATCGTCGGCGTGATTGCCGCGATGGTGCTGCTCTACACCGGGATCAACCTGCAGCGATCGCCGTTCCAGGCCCTGGTTGCCGACAGCACGCCCTCCGCGTATCGCTCCGTCGCGAACGGGTCGGTGACGTTCCACATGTGTCTCGGGGCCATCGTGTTCCTCATGCTCGGGCGCATGCTCGGGATGGAGAAGGCGTTCCTCATCGCCTCGGGAACCGTGCTGGCGATCGGCCTCGCGTTCGCGCTGGGGCTCCGCGAGCCGCGGGTCGCCGAGACGCCGGCGACCGAGGCCACGTTCCTGTCGCTCCTGGCGACCGTGCGATCCGCCATCGGCGGGGCCATTCCGGGATTGCGCCCGATCTTCGTCTCGACGCTGCTGCTGCAGATGACATTTCAGACGTTCACCACCTGGTACGCGTTGTACGGGGCTGAACGGTTCGGCGCAGGTCCCGAGGACGTCACCATCGGGTTCATCGCGTGGGCCGCGGGCGCGTTGATTGGTTCGCTGCCCGGCGGGTTCATCGGTCGGCGCATCGGCCGACGGAACACCATCGTGCTGGGGTTCACGTCGATGGCGGTCTGCCTGCTCGCGCTCGACCGGGTGGCCGTGATGTCTCGAGCCACGCCATTGATCGCGCTCGCGTCGGCAAGCTGGGCGCTGCCGATGGCCAATGCCTACCCGTTGTTCGTCGAACCCATCCCCCGCCATCAGCGTGGCGTGCTGTCCGCCTTGTTCCTGTTGTGCATGGCGGCCGGAGCGATCGGGGATCCTCTGAACGGCGCGTTCTTCGATCTGTTCGACAGCTACCGTCCGATGTTCACGATGATGGCCGTCTATACCGCGCTGGCGATCATCGCGGTGCTGTGCGTGCCGCGGGGCGTGGGCGAGGCCGGCACCGGCCGGTGAGCTCCCCTGGCTGCGAGCGCATTCAGCTCCTCACGTACCCGGACTGAGCGCTCCGCTTGCCCCCCTGCCGATGCGCCTCGTCCGAGAGCGCATGCACGCCGGTCGCGTCGATCCAGCGATTGTAGAAATTGAACAGCGCGCACACCGTGATCGCGAAGTACAGCGCTTCGTCAGTCCAGCCGGCGGCGCGGACGACCTCCAGATCGGCCGCCGTCATCCGCGGCGAATCGTGGTTCACCTTGTCGAGGAAGCGGAACAACGCTTTGTGCGGCTCGTCGAGTGGCGACGACTCGACGTCTGCCAGGACCGCCTGCACCAGGGCCTCGTCTCCGAGAAGCTCCGCCGCAACTGCGGCGTGGGACTTCAGTCAAAACGGACAGTGGTTCCGCTGAGACGTATAGGCCGCGATCAGTTCCCGCAGGCCGGGGCTGAGCGGCGCCGGTCCGCGCAGAATCGCCTGCGTGAATCGCGCCAGATGTTCTGTGGCCGGGAGGTACGCGAACAGATGCCAGATCTGAGGGTACTCACTCCCCTGCTTCTGCATCTGTTCAATCAGCGATCGATACGGACCGTCGCCGGGGTTCTGCTCGACGCCGGGAAGAAACATGGGTTTCATTGATGTGCGACCCGTAGAATCGAGTTTGCCGCCGATCCGCTGGTCCACGCCACCAGCACGCCATCAGCGACGGGCGCGATGACGGGGTACGCACCGGCCTCTTCGGTGACGGGTTCCCGTGTGAAGCGAACGGGATTGCCGTAATCGATGGTTCCCCGTGCCAGGACGATCCGCCGCGCTCCCTCGAGCTCCTCGTCCCACGCGACCGTGACCGTGCCGGCCGAAGAGACAACGACCTGAGGATGCCTCGGAACGCCGTCGGTTGGAATCTCTTGACGCCTCGTGAACCGCTGCCCATCCCGGGACACGGCATAGAAGAGCGCCAGGGTTTCGCCACCTCCCGAGCCCCGGATCAGAGTCGGCCAGACGACGTGGACGGCGTTCGTCTGATCGACAGCGACTGCCGGGCCATTCTCGGGACATCCGTTCAGCACCCAGTCGTCTTCGCTCACGCGGATCGGCGGCGCGAAGGTTCGTCCACCGTCCGAGGACTTCGTCAACGCGATGTCGCGCACGTTCCCGGGATAGACATGTCGCCACGCAGCGACGATGCTGCCGTCGGCGCCGATCGCCAGTGAGGTCTTGCAGCAATAACAGACGCCCGGTGCGATCGAGCGTGCGCTGGTCGGGTCGTTCAGCCTCGCGAAGAAGATCTGCGAGAGTTGCGCGCGTGCGGCGCCGTCGGTCTGGTGCGGCATCGCCCCATGCTGGTGGCCGCCGCTGGCGGCGGCGCCAGCCGGCCGTGCGGGAACTGCGCGGTGATCCAGCCACACCGCCAGGGGCTCGCCCTTTGCGCCGATCGCCATCGCCTCCCAGCCGCGACTGCCCGTCGCATGACTTCCAGGAACGGCGGTCGCTGGCCCGAACGACTGGCCGCCATCGGTCGAACGCGCAGACACGAGGCGTGTCCCTGCTGAAGATTTTGCCGTCCACATCACGACGAGCGAGGGGGCACCCGCGCGACCGGGCACCAGGCCAATTCGGGGCGGCTGCTCACCCGAGACGCTGGCCTCGCCGGCGACTCGATTCACGCGCACAGGCGCCCGAAACGACCGCCCGCCGTCGCGGCTCGTCGCGGCATACACGTCGGTGACGCCGTCTTTCGTGCGGGCCGCCCACGCGATCCCCACGAACGAACCGCTCGCCGCGATCGAAGCGTTCGCATTGGCGCGGCCGGCGACGCCGATCTCGATGGGCTTTCCACCGGTCCTGACCGCGCCTGCCGTGACGACACACGCCAGCAGGACAACGCCGGCCATTCCCATCGGAGCGATCTCGGTCTTCACAGGATCTCCTGGGCTGTTCAGAACGTGAATCGCACGCCGAATTGAAGCGTGCCGGGATCACCCACGGCCGTCACCGTGTTGAACGACGACAGCGGATTCGATGGATACGATCCGGGACCGAAGCTCGTGTTGCGGGTGATCGGATTCACGCGATCGGTCAGATTGAAGGCTTCGATCAAGCCCTCGATCCGGCTCCCGCCGGCGAGCTGGAACGACCGGCTGACTCGCAGGCTCATCGTGAAGAAGTCGCTGCCGGTGCCGGCGTTCCGCGGGATGAACGCGACCTGCCGGACGTCGAAGTTGGGTGTCGAGACCTGTCTATCGGCGAATGGCCGTCCGGCCGTGCCCTGCAGGCTGTTGACGCCGGACACGATGTTGAAGGGGAGCGACGAGTAGTACTGCACCAGCGTGCTCGCCTGGAGCCCATGGGTGAGTCGCTCCCAGGCGGTCGTGCCGGGCGTCATCGGCGAGTTCACAGAGGCGCTGATCACGAGCCGGTGCCGCTGGTCGTTGTCGGAGCGCCCCCAGTCCTTCATCAGGTTGGCGGGGTCGGTCGGCTGGCTGAAGAAGGCTTCGCCGAGATCGTTCATGGACTTCGACAGCGCGTAGCTGACGCGTACGGACGACCAGTGCGTCGGCCGCTGCAAGTACGTGACGTGGAGCCCGTGGTAATTCGAGTCGCCGGCACCTCGGTATTGGCCGTTGTTCATATAGGCCGCTACCGGCCGGCATCCGTTGTTCGTGCCGGCCGCGGCGCATGTCGGCACGTTCTGGTTGATCTGCATCAACAGGTTCTCGCCGCGGAAGTACTGATATCCGACGCTGATGGTCCGGCTGCCGCCCAGCGTCCGCTCCACTTCGATATTCGCCTGCTTCGAGTACGCATTCTGCAAATCCTTGTCCATCGTCGTGAACGACACGAGCGCGGTCGAGGGCAGACGATCGGGCAGGATATCGGGAAATGTCGGCGCACCAGCCTGGGTGGGCAGGATGCCCGTGACCTGCGGCTGGTGAAGGCGCGCCACATCGGTCGTGTTTCCGGCCGACAGGAGCGCGTTCGCCACGGCACGCAGCGGCACGCGATCGAAGAAGACACCCGCCCCACCCCTCACGAGGAGGCTTTGCGACGCAGCCGGCGCCCACACGAAGCCGACGCGCGGCGAGACGTTGTCGGTGTCGGTATTGATCGTCTCCAGGAACTGCAGATCGTACCGAATCCCGGCGTTCAGCGTCAGCCGTGAGCCGGCGCGCCATTCGTCCTGCGCGTAGAACCCGACATTCGGATTCCTCTGGTTCACGGCGGGATCGCCGAACGTCTGGGCGTATCCGTTGTAGTTGCCGATCAGGAAGTTGGCCATCGACGAGAACGTATAGCTGCCGCGGAACGTGCGCAGGAACGTGATGGTGTCGTCGTTGAACAGAAAGTCGACGCCTGCTCGCAGGGCATGCGCGCCGGCACGGTGTGAGAGACTGCTGACCGCCTGGTACAGCGTGTTCTCGCGCGTCGTCGGGCTGCTGGAAAACGTGCCGAAGGTGGCGACGCCGGTAATCGCGACCTGCGGTCCGATCTGATCGGTCGAGTACGCCTTGAGGTCTCCATGCGAGATCTGCGCGCGGGTCTCGCTCACCGTGTTCGAGGAGATCGTCCAGACATTGCTGACGGCGATCGAGTGGTCGCTGTTGTCGAGCCCGGTGGAATTGGATGGCGCGTTCAGGTTCCCGACGCCGCGCGAATTGTCCGACCTGACGTCGTAGCGCGCGTAACGCACGCTGAACTGATCGGCGCCGCTGAACTGGTGATCGATTTTGCCAAGCAGGTTCGAGCTGTGCACGGGATTCGGATAGATGCCGGTCGTGACCGGCAACCCCTGATAGCCGACCTGCGCCAGCCTGGCGTTGAGGGTGGCGAGGTTCTCCGGAGTGATGGCGACGACGCCGGTCTGATCGAGCACCTTGCGCTCGATGTTGGTGAAGTAGAACGTGCGGTCCCGCCGCACTGGTCCCCCGAGACTGAAGCCGAATTGCTGCTGGTCCATGGGCAGCGTAGTGCCGGTCAAGGCGTTCTTGCCGTTGAAGGCAGCGTCCCGGAAAAAACCATAGAGCGACCCGTGCACCGCATTGGTGCCGCTCTTCGTGACGACATTGAGATAGCCGCCCAGCGCGCGGCCGAGCTCCGCCTGGCCGCCACCGGTCACGACCTGAAACTGCTCGATCGCGTCGACGCCGAAGGTCATCCCGCTCAGCCCCGCGGCATCGTCGTTGGCCGACACGCCGTCGACGATGAAACTGTTGGAGAGGTTGCGCTGACTGGCGATGGAGAGCCCCTGTCCAGGCACCGCGGAGGTCTCGGCGAACAACTGCGTGCTGTTGGTGTTGGTGGGTGAGACTCCGGGGACCAGCAGCGCCAGGTCGAGAAAGTTGCGGCCGTTCATGGGCAGGCTCTGAACTTCCGCTTGCGGAACCGTTCCGGCGATCTGGCTGCGCGCGGTCTCGAGCAGGTGCGTGTCCGCGACGACGATGACGGCGGTGTCGATGCCGGCGACTTCGAGGATGATCGGAATGTCGAACGCCGAGCCGGCGCTCAGCACCAGCGTGCGCGCGCTGTCTTTGAAACCCTGGAGCCTCGCCCTCAGCTCGTACCGCCCAATCTTCAAATAAGGAAAGCGGAATCGTCCGTCGGCCTGGGTCGTTGCCTGAACCGTCAGGTTCGTGTCGATCTGGCGCACGCTGACCGCCGCGCCCGGCACGGCGGCGCCTTGCGAGTCGAGCACACGCCCGCTGATCGTGGCTTGATTGATCGTCTCCTGCGCCTGCGCGATCCCGGCTGCCAAACCGCAGCACGCCATGACGATCACGCCCATGCCAACCCTTCTCACGGTCGTCCTCCCATAGACAGTCGCCCCCATGGCACGCGAACGCGCCGATCGCAAGACCGTCGCGCTTCAGCAATGACGGAGACCCGCGCACAGGCACGGGATGATGGGCGTCAGCCAGCGATGGACGTGGCTCGCGCGCACGCCGAATCGCGGCTACAGCATGCGAAGCGATGGCAAGGACGAAGCCACGCAGCACCCGGCGCGGCATCTGTTTCGGCCGCGCGGGTCACTCCGCACGAGGCGATGGACTAGACCCGAGGAGGAGGAGGATCTGGTGGAACAGGACGTTCACCGGCGATGTGAACGTCGAGCGCTCGAGCGCGCGCGGAAGGAACGGCGGGCTGAATCGAGTCC
>Ga0114129_10009301_pt1 | contig 14015 bp, 11 predicted proteins | sample RhiMetdeltSRZDD1_FD_80071 | JGI IMG/M metagenome (GOLD analysis project Ga0114129, IMG submission 80071) | Populus rhizosphere microbial communities from Tennessee, USA - Rhizosphere MetaG P. deltoides SRZDD1 (version 2) (version 2) | ecosystem: Host-associated > Plants > Roots > Rhizosphere >... | reverse complement strand
GTCATTTCTTGGGCTCGTAACCAACTTTCGGAAATCCCCAAGCCTCGGTTGCGATGCGCTGCATCAGCTTGTCTTCGGTACCGCGGCACTCGTCGCCACAGAGAGACACCTTTACTCCCTTCATCAGTTTGTTCGTAAGCGTCCCGTCGACGAGAAAGGAGCCTCTCCCCGGTTCAAGCGATTCGGCAACTTGCTGGCCTTCTTTCGAGGCGAGGAACTCGATCCAAAGCAGCGCCGAGTGAATATTCTTTGCGCCCGCGTAGATCGCCTCCGGTTCATGAAAAGATACCGGGAAGGGATCCGGGACAACCATTTTGAGGTTCGGATCTTGATTCAACGCTCGCTGTGTCGAGTGGACGTAATTGCCGCAGTTCAGCGAGATTTCACCGGCAGTCAGCATCGTGAGATTGCGTGTGTTGCCCCTGCTCCAAATGGGATTGTTCTCTTTGATCCTGCGCGCGAAGCTCAGAAGTTTCTCCACTCCCCAAGCCGGCGTGAGCCAAGCTAAGACATTAGGTTTGGTGTCCACGCTAAATTTGCCGTTAAAGTATGGATCAAGACAGGCTTCCCAGCTCTTGGGTGTCTTTTCGGGAGTCACAAGCTTTGTGTTGTAGACTAATACGCCGGTGTATGAACCCAACCAAATCACCATTCCTGAATCGTCGATCATTTCCAGCGGGACATTCAATTGCCCTCCCTGAGCCATACCTTTGAAATCAACGTTTTTTACCACGTTTTGCTTAAAGTATTCGCTCCAGAAAGCGATATTTGTGCTGAAGATGTCCAGGTTGGCGCGGCCCGCAGAAAGTTCGAAGAGCTGCCGCTGGTACGCTGGAATTCCGTCTGCGGACGTCCAGCTCACTTTGACAAAAGCATATTTTTTCTCGAAAGCCTTAACCAGGACAGGAATAGATTTTTCATCAAACGCCGGAGAGACATTCAATTTGCCTTCTTTCTTGGCGCCTTCCAGGATTTGCGTTTTAGTTAGCGTGACCGATTCTTTCTTCGTCTGGCCCATCACGTCTAGGCCAGATATCGCGATCAATGCTATTACGATAATCAAGGAAACGACGAAGCTTTTGCATCTGGTCATAAATCTCCTCCCTTTCTGCATTGGGTACGAGCCCGAGTAACAGTCAATCGTTGGACCCACCACTATTCTCAAGTTTTTGTAAGAAATTAGCGCCCCATTGAGACCGTTGCTTCTTTCAGGCCGGATTCACCAACTCCCGATCAAGAAAGTCAACAACGAGCGGCCAGACGCGTTCTGCAAGTTCGGGCTGATAGCCGCCGCCCGATTCCGGCGAGGCAAACCCGTGGTTACCGTATGGAAATAAATGCCACTCCAAAGGCTGGCCATTGGCCAGAAAGCTTGCCATTATTTTCTGCTGCAGCGGCAGGGTGCTAATGTGGTCGCGCCCGCCGTAGATAATCGAGGATGGGCATTTGATATCACGCGCGGCATCACAGGGATGACGCGGCCGAAGCTTGCTTGGCGCTTCTTCCCTAATGGAAGCGTAATAAGCCACAAATGCTTTAACCGCGGGCGTCGCGGCGACAAAATGCACGGCGATACGACCTCCCATGCAGTATCCGATCACTCCCATGCGCGCCGGATCAACATCCGGCCGATTGGCCAGGTAGCGCCAGCCCACATCGATGGCGCGCACGAATTCACCGTCTGTCCTCACCTCTTGAACTTCCTCTTTGCCCGCGAGAGTGCCTGACAGTTCCGCGAAACCCAACATATTGTAAAGATCCGGCATGATTGTGCAGTAGCCCAGCTTGGCGAACTTATAGGCTTCGATTCTAAGATATCCGGTTGTGCCCGATGACTGGACGATTAATAAGGCAGGTCCCCGCTCCTGCCGGTTCGGATGGGCTATAAAGCCTGGCAACCCATCTTCTTCTTTTGTCAACCGTCGTGTGACAACTCGCATGTTGTTGATCCTCCTGTTTCAGTAGCGTTGGGCGGGTTCCTGCTATTCGCAATTTCGCTGCGCCTCGGAATATTGGATTTATTCATGGGCCACTATTTAACTTCGTTGGCGACCGCTAAAAGCCTCCTCGACAAAGCGACGGGACAGAAGAGTCAAGAGGGTTACCGCAACGATCAGCAGCATGCCCAAAGCCGCGGCGCCGGAGAAATCCGCGTTTCGATCCCATAAAAAGAATAAAAGCACGCTAAGGGTCTGAGTTTCTGACGTACTGAGCATCAGTGGAACCGTCAAACTGCGAAAGGCATGCGACGCGACCCATATGAAGCCCATGATGAAAGGAGGCAAAATCAGCGGCAATGTGATTTTCATCAAAACGGTGAGCCGCCGCGCGCCGCTTACGATCCCTGCCTCCTCCAGCTCTTTGTGGATCTGAGTCAACGCGCCATTCATGAGTCTGGTCGAGAATGGAAGATAAGTCACGAGCAGGCCTGCCACCATAATCCAGATACTTCCGTAGAAGGGGAGCCAGCGGAATGCTGGGTGGAGGTAAGTGAACACCAGTCCAAGAGCAACGAGTGAGCCCGGCAGAACGTGCGGGACAAAAATCGCCGCATCCAGAAAGAACCGCCCCGGAACGCGCGACCGTACGACGACCCAAGAAATGAAGAAGGCTACGAGCATCGCAAGGATAGCCGTCGTAGCGCCGAGAATAAGTGTGTTGACCAGGACCCTTTCGATGTTGGGCCACTGCGCAATATCCCAATACTTCTTAAAGGTAAGCAAGTTCAAAGCCTCCCAAGAAGGCGGTCGGTAACTCGGGAGAAAAGAAGCCCACAGAAGGATGAGCAAGGGCAGCGCAGTGCTAAGAATAAAATAAAATAGAAAAAGCCCGAACGCGGGGTAGCGCCACTTTCCCAGTTGAATCCTGCGCGTCTGCGCCGCCTTGCCGGTTACCGTGACATACTTCTGTCGCTCTGCTTGTTTTATGATGAAATGAAAGTAGGCATACGAAAGAGTGATGGCGATTATGATAAACGGCGAAGAGAGAGCCGTCGCGAGGCCCCATTCGATGGGCGTGCTATAAAATGCGCTGAAAAAAATGAGCGTCGGGAGAACGTAGATCTGTTTCTGCAAACCCAACAACAGCGGAATGTCCATATCGTTCAAGTCACCGGCGAACTTGTAAAGGGTCGCAACCGTAAGCGCGGGCATGAGTACCGGAAGGGTAACCTTCCACAGAGTAATCCTTTTGCTGGCCCCTGAGACATGAGCAGCATCCTCGATCTCCTGATTGATTAGTCGAAATGCCCCGACCACAAGCAAAAATGCGCTGGTCAGTCCGGTGATGCTGTTCACGAAGATCATGCCGCCCAAGGAGTAAATGTTGATCGGACCCGATTCCATTGTAATACCGAAGAGGCCCAGCAACGACCTCAACACCAAGTTCAAAACCCCCACCCTGGGGTTTAGCAAAAGAATCCAGCTCATGGTGAGAAGAAAGGAAGGTATTCCGATCGGCAAAAGGATGAGCGCCCACGCCAAACTGCGAAAAGGCATGTCGGTCCGTTCGATGAGCCAAGCAAACATGATCGCAATGCTCATGACGATAACCACGCTGACACCGGCATAAACAATGGAGTTGAGCAGCGTTTTGTAGGTCAGAGGATAACTATAAGTCAAAACATAGTTCGCTACGGTGAAAGGACCCAGCTCCAAAGGCGAACCTGAACGAAAGCTCACCATGACCACCATCAATAGAGGCAAGACAACCAGCCAAAACAAAACTAGGAAGGCAAGCCCAAACAGAACCGTCCTTATCATGTTACGGCTTCCTGTGCGGGCGATTTGGTTAACGGTTGTGGTCGCGTAATTGACTGTCATAGCATACTTTGATTACCTGGCGTCCGGTCTCTTCGGTCACCATCGCACAAGCAGGCACGTTGATGATTTGGACGGACACAGCCGATGAGCTCTATAAATAGCGTGGTCATCACGCTTATTTATCGCCTCGGCGCGTGAGCCGTCAACCTAACAGTCACTCTTGATCCGTAATGCCTAGTTTGCGGACCGAGGTCTACTCCTATAAACGTTCGCTGTGCTGTGATATGCGATGAGAGTCTGATTTTTCTTTCACCTGACCGGCCGGGTGAAAGGGAGTGTAGCGGAATCAGAACCCGTTCTGGAGGAAAACCATGAAAGCCAATCGTTTCAGAATTGCCTTGTTATTAGTGGCCGCTGTTTTCTTCATCGTGAAAAACACTAGCTTCGCCGCTGCGCCGAGCTCATCTTTACTCAAAGCGAAGCAAGACGCAGAGGCGAAAGGCTATCTATTCGAATCCAGTCACGACGACATTGTCGCCAAGGCGAAAAAGGAAGGAAAGCTCCGCGTTCTCAGCACCATAGAAAGCGCCGTCATTAAAGTGATGCGCGATAGCTTCAAAAAAAAATATCCTTTCATCGACCTGCAGGTCCAAGAGATCGGATCGGTGGAGGAGAATCAACGCTTTCTCCTGGAGCTCAAAGCGGGCACGGCGAAGGGTTGGGATGTGAACCGCGCCTACACCGACTTTTACGATCAATATTTTCCATATCAGAAAAAATTCGACATCCTTGGGATGGCCGAGCAAAAAGTGCTCAATGTTCCCCCCAAGCTAGTCGATCCGCAGCTTCGCAACCTCGTGACCATCGCCAGCAACATTACGGTGGTCGCTTACAACAAGAAGCTCATCTCGGCCGAAAAGGTGCCCGATCGCTGGGAGGATTTTCTCAAGCCTGAGTTTAAAGGAAAAAAATTCGTTATTGATATTCGTCCGGTGCCCCTTGGCATGCTCGTGCCCGCGTGGGGATTGGAGAAGGCCGTGGACTTCGCCAGAAAGATCAATGCTCAGCAGCCGGTTTGGGGCCGCGGACACACCCGTGTTATGGCTTCGCTCCTCGCCGGCGAGTATCCGCTCTTTCTCGGCCCCAACTTCGGCGCGGTCAGAAGGTCGCAAATGAAAGACCCGACCGGAGTCATCGGCTACAAGATACCAGAACCTATTCCGGTTCGACTTCATGAGGCCAACGGGGTGTTGGCCAATGCCGAATACCCATACGCCGGTCTCTTGTGGCTCGAGTTTCAGGCATCGCCCGAGGGCCAGAAGATCATGGACGAACACTGGCCGCTCGGCGCCTCGGTCTTCGCGCCCGGCTCGGCTCAAGAAGATGTCACGCGTGGAAAAAAACTTTCGATCATCGATTGGAACCATTACACCAAGCTCGACGATTACCTGAACAAAATCGTCGAGGCACTGGGCTTCCCGACGGCGAGTGTGAAATGAATACCGGAAGTCGCCGAGGATGGAAGATCGAGGATCGAAGATGGCAATTCAGATCGCTGAACTCCGACTTCCGACCTCGGACTATCGATCCTCAATCCTCCATCCTCGATCCTCGGTTATTTTGGTAATACGTGGCCACGCAGAGATAAGGAATCATTATGGATGAAATCCACATCGGCCTCCTGAGCCCCGAAGGAACGAACTCGGGTCACTTTCGAAATTTCGAAAAACTTTTGCCGCCTGAGATCCAACTGTCGATCGACGGATTACAGTTGGCGCGAAGTTCGCGCTATGAGCTCGCCGGCAAGTCCGATGTGATCGTCGGACGCGCCCGGGAGTTCGCGCAAAAACTGTCTCTGCAAGGTTTGATCGTGACCGGCGCGCCAGTGGCGATCCTCAATCCGGGAATTGAGGCCCAAGTTTCCGAGGCGCTGGGAATTCCCGTCGTTACCGCGGTCTCATCCTGCATCGCGGCACTCAAAGCTCTGGGCGCAAGAAAACTCGTCGTGATGACGCCTTTCGATGTGCCGATGAACGAAAAACTCACAAACGAACTCGAGCGCGCGAGCCTAAAAGTGCTCTCCTGTCCGCCGTTTAAAGATCCCGCGTTCGGCGCTAGCTCAAAGGTAGGTCCCGAGGAAGTCTTGGCAAGCACAGTGAAAGCCTTCAGCGTTGCCGGCGACGCCGATGGAATCTATTTCCAAGGGGCGCGACTCGATCCGCTGCCGATTATCGCTACACTTGAAGAGCAGGTCGGCGTCCCCGTCGTCGCGAGCAATCCAGCGATGCTCTGGCATATCTTGTCCCGCCTGGGTGTGAAATGCTCCATCAGCGGCTACGGCAAGCTTCTGGAAAACTGGCCGCCTCTTGCATGAAAAAATTGGAGTACTGGAGTGTTGGAGTATTGGAGTGTTGGATGCAGATGAACCTTTTTCAACAACCGATGAAAGCGACCCTGTTCGCGTTTTGCTTGGCTCTTACTCTTCTGTTTGGGATCAGCACACGACCGCTGCTTGCCGCCGAAGCCCAGCTCATCGAACGGGCGAAGAAAGAAGGAACGTTCTTACTCTACACGTCGATGAACACGCCCGACGTCAACCAAATTTTTGACGGCTTCCGCAAACGATATCCGTTCATCACTCCCAAATCCTATACCACCAGAAGCGCTGCTTTGCTCGAACGGATCGTCACCGAAGCTCGGGCGGGAAAGCACTTTGCCGACGTCGTTCAGGGCAACGCCTTCACGCTCTACCTCCTGGCCAAAAGAGGCCACACGGAACCGTACCCTTCGCCCGAAGCGAAATCTTTTCCCGATTCTTTCCGCGATCCCGCGGGAGGTTGGGTCGCCGCTTACCTGCAGCTAAATGTCATCGCTTACAACACCAAGCTCGTCGCCAAGTCCGAAGCGCCCAAAGGATATGACGATCTGTTGAATGCCAAGTGGAAGGGCAAAATGGGCCTCGACGACAAGCAGTACATTTGGTTCGATGGCCTGCTGAAAGTGATGGGACGCGAAAAAGGGCTCGCTTATTTTAAGAAGCTCGCCACGCAAGCGATCCACTTTCGCAGCGGCAATACCTTGCTTGCCAATCTGCTCGCAGCCGGAGAGTTCGGCATTTTGATCAACGCCAGGCCGGAGAGCGTCGATGAGCTCAAGCAAAAAGGAGCACCGGTGGAATGGGTTGCGCCCAGGCCGACCACCGCCAACGTACTGCCCATCGCGGTCGCCAAAAACGCCCAACGTCCCAATGCAGCCAAGCTCTTCATGGACCATATGCTATCTGAAGAGGGACAAAGAATTCTGAGCGCGATGAGCCGAACTCCAGCGCGGCCGGGCGTCTCGGCCAATAACCCGCGCTTGTCGGGATTGGAGATGGCGATAAACGATCCCGGAATGGCGGAACGCTTCGATCAAGTCGTCGAAGTTTACAAAAATGTTTTTGCGCTACCGTAACCCTGCGGCATTTCAAATCTCAAATTCCAGATTCCATATGTTTGCGAAGCTAGACTTTGAAATCTGTAATCTGATATCTGAAATAATCTGAAATCTGAAATTCCTCGCGACAGCGAGGACTGGAGGTACATCATGAAAATCATGTTTCTATCTTACTCGCCGCGGGGAAAATCCCGCGACCGCTATGACAACGAAACTCAGCGCCAGCTCGAGAGCTACGCATCTCCCGGCACGGAGATCGTCCAGGCCGAGCCCGAAGATCTCGGCGGCGGCGCCATCGACAAAAGACTTTCGGAAGAAATCGCGATCAACGGGCTGCACCATCTGTTAAGGGTTCCGGCGTTGATCAAAAAAGTTATCGAGGCGGAACGAGCAGGATTCGACGCGGTGATCCAAAGCAACACTTACGATCCCGGTGTCGAACAGGCTCGCCTCGCGGTGCGCATCCCGGTTGTTGGAATTCTTCGAGCTACCTGCCATGTTGCCGCTTGTCTCGCCCATCGGGTTGGCGTGACGATCCTGGTCGAATCGATGATCCCGTATACGCGCGGCATCTTGCGCGACTACGGCTTGACGTCGCTCGTCACAGGTATCAAAGCGCTCAACATGTACGAGACCGGCGATCTCGCGAAAGTTAGAGAACCGATCAAGAAAAAAGTGATCGAGCTCGCCAAGGAGCTCAAGGCTGAAGGCGCAGAGCTGGTGATCCCGCTCGGCGGTCGAGTCTTTCCCGGCGCGATTAGCTGCGAAGAAATCGAGGCCGAAGCAGGCATCCCCATTCTCAATACCAAAGCCATCGGCATTCACTTCACCGAGATGCTCGTCCGCAATCGGATGAGCCACAGCCCGATCGCTTACCCGTGCCGCATACAGTTTTCCCCGGAGGACGTCACGAAGAAAATCTTTGGTTGACTAGGGGTATTCACCTTTCGAGAAGAGTTGGTACATGCGAACACGGCGCACGAGCAGAACACAGTCCATTGACAACAACGTCCGAGATTAACCAAACGCTGTCCGGGTACATTGCGGCAGCCCTGACTTTGCCGCTGCCTGAAGAAGTCGTCGCGCGCGCGAAACAACACATTCTCGATACCTTTGCTGCCATGATTTCCGGCTCCCGGCTGAAACCGGGAGAGGTCGTCCGGCGGTACGTCAAGAGCGAAGGCGGTCCTCCTGTGGCCCAGGTCATCGGAAGTTCGCTCCTCACGTCAACGACACTGGCCGCCTTCGCCAATGGGACCTCGGCCCATGCCGATGAAACAGACGATTCACACGCGGCATCCGGAACGCACCCAGGTTGTGCCGTTGTTCCGGCGGCGCTGGCAATGGCCGAGCAGATGGGAAGCAACGGCAAGGTTTTCCTGCAGGCGGTGGTGGTTGGTTACGACGTGGGATGCCGGTTAGGCCGGGCTCTCAATCCCCTTTCCCTCTCGGCTACGGGCCACAGCAGCCGTAGTCTGGGAAACACTTTCGGCGCATGCGCTGCGGCCGCAGTCTTGGCGCGTCTCGATTCCGAACAGATCAGTTGGGCGCTCGCCTATAGCGCTCAACAAGCCGCTGGCGTCGGCAGTTACATTCGCGCTAAAGAACACATCGAGAAGGCTTTCGTGCTCGGCGGGATGCCTGCCCGCAACGGCGTTACGGCCGTCAATCTGGCACGAGCCGGCGCTTCCGGCGCCGCAGACCCGTTCCATGGAGAACGCAATTTTTTGCGCGCCTATTCACCTGAACCACGGCCTGAGGAATTGGTTCGCGGATTGGGAGAGAACTTCGAAATCATTCAGACCAGTATAAAAAAATATTGCGTGGGCTCGCCTATTCAGGCGCCCCTGGAAGCGTTGTTTGAAATGATCGCGGAACACAAGCTGCGCGCCGACCACGTCGAGCGCATGGTCGTGCGCCTCCCGGAACACCGAGCGGCGACCGTTAACAACAGAGAGATGCCGGACGTGAACCTGCAGCACATCCTTGCCCTAGCGCTCGTCCACGGCAAAGTCTCCTTTGCGATGGCTCATGCCGACGAAACCGCCGGCGATGCATCTGTCGCGGCTCTCGAGGCACGGATTGAGCTCGTCGCCGATCCCGAACTGCTCGAAAGCGTGTCACCGCGACAGGTGCGAATGGAAATCCTCACCCGGGACGGTAAACGGCTCGCCAAAAACCTTTTGACCTATCGCGGCACGCCGGAAAATCCGGTGTCGTCCCAGGATGTCGAAGACAAGGCGCGTGACCTCGCCTCATCGGTGATCGGTCATAGGAAAACGGAACAACTCATCCAATGCATCAGAGAACTGTACCGTGTCGGCGACGTGCGCGAGCTGCGTCCGCACTTTGTCCCAATCGAACATGACTCGATATCGAGCGAGCAAGGAGGTCAAACATGACTCGAAAATTCCGTTTATTCTGGAGAATCGCAGCGTGCGTCAATGCGCTGGTTGTTTTCGCAGCAGGCGGTACGACAAATGCACGCGCGGCTGATGCCGCCAAAGGGCTGACTCTCGATTCCATCGTCCAAGGGGCCAAGAGAGAAGGCAAGCTCAGCTGGTCAACCAATCTGGAAGAGCATGAAGTGCGGGAAATGCACAAAGCCTTTCAAAAGGAATTTCCGTTCATCAAGATCAATTACAAACGAATCATGGGCGGCGAGCAAAGGCAGCGGATCCTCTCCGAAATGCAAGCGGGATTGTTTCCCTACGATTTGATGAGCGTCGAGGATGAAGCCACGGACGATTTCCAAAAGCTGGGCTTTCTGATCGACCCGGTGAATTGGCAGAAGATCTTTGGCATGGACCAGAGAATGGTTCATCCTCAAGGATTCGCCGTTTCGGTCGGCAATAATCCTGCCGGAATCTACTATAACAATAAACAAGTGCCCAAGGACCGCGTGCCGAAAACCTGGGCGGATTGTTACAACCCCTATTTCATGAACAAGATGTCGGTCGACGTTCGTCCCTCACACATGGTTTCCGTCATGTACGCCTACGGCGAAGAGTGGACGCTGGATTACGCCAAGAAATTGCTCGCCAACAAGCCGAAATGGTTCCGCGGCAATTCATTGGCTGTGACCATGGTCGCGTCAGGCGAAGTGATTCTCTCCTGCCCTGCCAGCCATGGATCGTGGTATCGCGCTGCCCAGGGCAAAACTGACTTTCCCGTCAGTTTCGTCTTTCCCGAAGGACCCATCGTGGCCTCACGGGAAATCATGCTCAGCCCAATGAAGGGGGCGCCAAATCCTAACGCCGCACTCCTGATGACCGGCTGGGTCGCTGCCAAAGGAGTCAAATACCTGCGCACGGGACGGGAGAGCATTTTCCATCCGGAATCGGAAATAGGCGCGCAGATCAAAAAAATGGGCAGACCGATAAAGGTGACTGATTGGGACACGGCGACCAGAACCGAGGATCTCATGCGCAAGATACTTGAAGTTTGGGGTTTCCCGAAGCCGGAGAGAAAGGGGGGCTAAAGTCAGATCTGACAATCAAAGACAGCAGGTGTGGAAGCTTACTAGCCCGCATTATTCATACGCGAGGAAGAAAGCATCACACACTGCAGACCGAGGAGTAAGCCTCGGAGCGAGCGGGCACATGAGCGTAAAGGACGCCGACGTGTATGGTGCTTGGCTATAAGCACGATTCCTCACTCAGCTACGCTCGCCGCTTAGATATGCAGGCCTCCTCAAGGTACAGACCCATTGCCCGCGACCGGAGAGGCTTGCTCCTCGGTCGTGTTACCGCGTGAATGATCAGGGCTAGATGAGCGTATTGGAGCACCCGAATCACGCCCGACCCCGTCGATGGGTCGTGTCCAACGTTTCTCGCAAACTCAGCCTCAGCAGTCTCGTCTTGATTCTGGCGGTTGTCGTTACGTTGTGGCTCCTTCTTGTTCCCATGCTGTTACTCGTCTTGAACAGCATCAGGACCGGGCCTCCCTCTTCTCTCGCGGGACCCTGGACGTTGCGCAACTACTACGTCCTGTTCAGCAACCCGTTATTTTACACGGCCCTCGTCAACACGGTCGTTATATCGGTGATCTCGACCTTGGGTGGGCTTGTCATTGCGGTCTTGTTTGCGTGGCTCATCGAACGCACCGATATGCCGTTCCGCGCGCTGGCCTGGATCGCGGTTCTTCTCCCTCTTGCCATACCGGGTGTTCTTTTCGCGCTGTCGTGGATGCTCTTGCTCGCGCCCAGGGTGGGTTTAATCAATATTGTGCTCCGAGCATTGCTTTCTCTCTTCGGTTTCTCCCTCGAAGAAGGACCGTTAAATATTCAATCCCTGTGGGGAATCATCTTCCTCAGCTGGATGCGCGGCGTGAGCACCATCTTTCTCATGATTGTCGGCGCCTTCCGTTTGATGGATCCCGCCCTGGAGGAAGCGGCGCGACTGTCGGGAGCCACCCCGAAAAGCGTTTTGCGTAGAATCACCCTGCCCCTGCTGATGCCGGCGCTGGCGGCTGCGACGATTTACTCCTTCGTCTCTCATCTCGAATCCTTTGAAGCGCCGCTTACGGTCGGCCTGGCCGCCGGCATTTTTGTACTGAGCACGCTTATCTATTTCACCGCGCGCTATCATTTTCCGGTCGACTATGGTCTCAGCGCGGCTTACGCCGTCTTTTTCATGGCGATCATGACCGTGTTGTCTTACTTTTACGTACGGATGATCCGTAAAGGAGACCGGTTTGCGGTTATCCGTGGACGTGGATTTCATCCCATTCGCTATCGTTTGGGACGCTGGCGCTACCCGGCTCTCGCATTATTTGCCGTCTATTTTTTCCTCACCGTTCTCTGTCCGTTGTTCGTGTTGGTTTGGGCATCCATTATTCCGTATTATGTCGTTCCGTCGGTGGAGACGATGAAAATGATTTCCTTCGACCACTATATTAACGTCGCCACGACTCCCAGATTCTTTCACGATACGATCAATACCGTTGTGATGGCCGTCGGCGCCGGCATCGTGACGATGTTGATCGCCCTGCTGATTTCCTGGCTCGTCGTTCGCCTCAAGCACCGCGCCGGTCTCATGCTCGACAGCCTGACCTTTATTTCATACGCCGTTCCCGGAGTCGTCATCGCCTTGGCGATGATTTTTGTTTACCTGCAACCGGCTCTGCGGCCCCTGGGAATTTACGGATCGATCTGGATCATTGTTTTGGGCCTCGCGACCCAGTACTTGGCCTTCGCGACGCGCACGACAAACGCCGGTCTTCTCCAGATCCATCAGGAACTGGAAGAGGCCGGCTCCGTTTCCGGAGCCACTCGTCTGCGCACCATATGGAAGATTACGACGCCGCTTTTGATGCCCTCGCTGGTCGCCGGCTGGATCTGGGTGGTCGCGCACTCGCTGCGCACCTTTTCGGTTCCACTCGTGCTCGCCAGCGAGAACAACGAGGTGCTTTCCGTGTGGATATGGATTTACTGGCAGGCGGGAAGGATTCCCGAAGCCGCGGCGATCGGAGTGATGCTGATCTTGCTAACCGCCCTCATGGGGCTAGTAGCAAGAAAGTTGGTGGGAGAGTCTTTGTCGGGCATGCGCTCAGGTTAAACGGCTTGAACTCCTGTTTGTTTTGTTTTCGGACCGCGATTGCAAGGGTAATCGAATCGGCGCTAAGAGTGAGTCATTCAGGCCAGACGCCAAATCTTCCCGAACGCTGCGCTTCGAGGTGAGAGAGGAGGCGAGGATGCTCTTTCCAACGATGCTGGTCGGCAGCTACCCGCAGCCCGAGTGGCTGATCGACCGCAAGAAGCTTGCAGGCCGTTTCCCGCCGCGTGTGCGTGCCAAGGAGCTGTGGCGCATTGAGGAGCCGTGGCTCGAGGAGGCACAGAACGACGCTACCTTGCTCGCCATCCGCGCGCAGGAAGAAGCGGGGCTCGACATCATCACCGACGGCGAAATCCGACGCGAGAGCTACTCAAACCATTTTGCCACTGCGCTGGAGGGCGTGGACCTCGACAATCCTGGCACCGCACTCGATCGTTCGGGCCACCCAAATCCGGTACCGCGTATCGTCGGACCGATCCGGCGTAGACGACCGGTCGAGGTGGAGGATCTGAAATTCTTGCGGGCGCATTCGTCGAAGCCGACTAAAATGACGGTGCCCGGACCATTCACCATGTCGCAGCAGGCGCAAAACGATTACTACCCAAACGACGAAGCGGCGGCGATGGATTATGCGGACGCCGTGAACGGAGAGATTCACGACCTGTTCGCCGCCGGGGCCGACGTGGTGCAGATCGACGAGCCGTACATGCAAGCGCGGCCGGAGAAGGCTCGCGAGTATGGTCTCAAGGCGCTCAACCGAGCGCTCAAGGGGCTCTCGGGGACGACTGCCGTCCACATCTGCTTCGGGTATGCGGCAATCATTCACCAGCGGCCCTCCGGTTACTCTTTTCTGCCCGAGCTCGCAGGCTGCATGTGCCAGCAAGTCTCCGTGGAGACCGCGCAGTCGAAGCTCGATTGTGCGGTGCTCGCGAAACTCGAAGGAAAGAAGATCATGGTCGGCTGCGTCGACCTCAACGACATGACGGTCGAAACCCCTGAAGTCGTGGTCACCCGCATCAAGCGTGCCCTTGCTTATGTCAAACCCGAAAATGTGATCCTCGCGCCCGACTGCGGCATGAAGTACCTCCCGCGTGACGTCGCCTTCGGCAAGATGAAATCGATGGTAGCCGCAGCGAAGCTACTGCGCGCTGAATACGGCAGCTATGAAAGACAGTAAGATCGATACTCTGTGCGTTAAATAAGCTTGTTCAACATTGTGACCAGGGCTAAAATAGCTCCCGTTTGGAAGGGGGTTGTATGGCGC
>Ga0114129_10009300_pt1 | contig 14015 bp, 15 predicted proteins | sample RhiMetdeltSRZDD1_FD_80071 | JGI IMG/M metagenome (GOLD analysis project Ga0114129, IMG submission 80071) | Populus rhizosphere microbial communities from Tennessee, USA - Rhizosphere MetaG P. deltoides SRZDD1 (version 2) (version 2) | ecosystem: Host-associated > Plants > Roots > Rhizosphere >... | reverse complement strand
GGGACGGATCGGCGTCGCGGAAGCCGGTGCGGCCGTCGTCGCGAGCCAGCAGCTGAACGGTCAGCTGGACGCGATCGTCCAGAACATGTCGCAGCTGTACGAGGCAAGTCTGTTCCTCGAGGACTGGGAGGAGTTCTCAGCGCTCGCGCCCGCGCGGCTGCTCGCGACACCTGGGCTCGCTACGCCGTTCGATCGCATCGAGCTCGACCACGTGACCTTCACCTATCCGCGGACGAGCCCGAAGGATCCGGCGCCGGCGCGGGCGGCGCTGCTGGACGTCTCCCTCGACATACGCAAAGGCGAAGTGATCGCGCTCGTGGGCGAGAACGGCTCCGGCAAGACGACACTGGCGAAGGTGCTCTGCGGCCTCTATCCACCCGACGCCGGCCGCATCCTCTGGGATGGCGTCGACGCATCGACGCGCGAGCCGGGCTGGATCTTCGACCGTGTCGCCGTCCTGTTCCAGGACTTCGCGCGCTTCATGCTCACCGTGCGCGAGAACATCGGATTGGGCCGAGTGGAGCGTTTCAGCGACGCCGACGCGATCGTCCGCGCCGCCGAGCGCGCCGGCGCGACCTCCTTCATCGACGCGTGGCCGGATCGCTACGACACGATCCTGGGCCCGGTGTTCATGGGCGGCAAGGAGATCTCCATCGGACAATGGCAGCGCGTCGCGCTCGCGCGCGCCTTCTTCCGCGACGCGCCGCTGGTCGTGCTCGATGAGCCAACGGCGGCGCTCGACGCGCGCGCCGAGCATGACCTCTTCACGCGGATCCGCGACCTGTTCGCGGGGCGCTCCGTGCTCCTCATCTCGCACCGCTTCTCGAGCGTCCGCTCCGCTGACCGCATCTACGTGCTACACGAGGGGCAGATCGTCGAGCGCGGCACCCACGACGAGCTGATGCAGCTCGATGGCCGCTACGCGGAGCTCTTCACGATGCAGGCGTCCGCGTACTTCCCGGAGCTCATGAAGTCACACGCCTAGGCGGTCTGCGGATCGCGCCGCCACTCCCCCGCGGTCCTGACGCGCGGCAGCGGCGAAAAGACGAGGAAAAGGATCGACGCGGCCATGCCCGCCCAGCCGACGGCGATGGCGCCGCGCACGCCGATCTGCTCGGCGATCGCGGCCGCGACGAGGGCGCCGATGGGATAGCCGATGCCATGTGACACGACCTCGAGAGTAGCGTTCGCGCGGCCGAGGATCCGATCGGGGATGAGCCCCTGCACGAGCGAGATCTCGGCCACGCCCTCGATCGTCTGAAGCCCGTCGCCGATGAGCTGCGGCAGGAACACCATGAGCGTCGCGATCGCGATCGGGCCTTGAGCCAAGGGCGTGAGCACGCCGAGCGCGGACGCTGAGAGCGCCATCCAGATGATCGCGGGGCCGATACCAAGCGCACGGATCACGCGTGAGGCGAAGACCGATCCGACGAGCGAGCCGACCCCGCCGGCAGAGATCACGATCCCAAGGAGGAAGGGATCGAGGTGCAGCTCCTGTAGCAGGTAGAGGGAATAGAGGACGCCATAGAACGATCCGAAGACGTGCCCGAGGATCGATCGCATCGCGAGCGGGAAGACGACCGCGTGGCGCCGCACGGCCGAAAGACCCTCGACGATCTCGCGCGCGATCCGTGACGTCGTATCGCGAGCGGGTCGCGGCGGCTCGGGACTCCGGATCATCGCGAGCGACACCGCCGAGACCACGAACGAGAACGCATCGACGAGGATCGCGAACGGCGCGCCGGCGATCTGCACGAGCGTTCCCGCGAGCCCCGGCCCGCCGATCTCGGCGATCGACGAGCTCGTCGCGAGCTTGCTGTTGCCCTCGATGACCCGGTCGGTGCCGATGAGGGACGGCACGTAGGCGGGATACGCCGCGTTGAACAGCGACGCGAGGCAGGCTTCGAGGAAGGCGACCGCGTAGAGCTGCTCGATCCGGAGCGCGCCGATCGTGTAAGCGACCGGGATCCAGAACAGCAGCGCTGCCCGGATGACGTCGGTCCAGACGAGGATGGGACGGCGCCGCAGTCGATCGACCCACGCGCCGGCAACGAGTCCGACCACAAGTACTCCCGCGCTGGCCGAAATGACGAGGTACGCCATCTCGCGAGGCCCGGCGCCGAGCACGAGAAGCGCGACGAGCGGCAGCGCGGTGCGCGTCACCACGGACCCGAGCCGGGAAACGGTCTGGCCCGTCCAGAGCCTCAGGAAATCGGCATGGCGCCACAGCGACGGTGTTGACACGGCGGGGCGAGCGTACCGTCGCCCGAGGGCGTTCGTTCTGGCGGCCTAGGGAATGGGCGCGCACGGGAAGAAGGCGGCCCCCGCTGGGCCGACACGACGCAAGGTGCTGGTGACCGCGCTCGCCGAGCCTGACGGCGCTCGACCGTGGCGGTAGCCTCAAGTACACGGTGGACTTCCGCCAGGTGTACCAGGAGATCCTCGAGTCGCACCTAAAGGTCGACGCGCAGGAGGTCCTGGGCAAACAGTTCGAGCGGGTCGCCGCCGTCCGGACCACCTAGTGCCGGCCTGGGCGCTCCGCGTCCTCGCAGCAGGGATCACGGCGCTCTCGCTGCTGGGCTCGACAAGCTACGCGCTCGCGCACCCGAAGAACCCGAGCGCCCCGCTGCAGCCACCGGTCGCGGAGCAGCCGGCCCTGCCGCGCGAGCCGTCGCCGACACCGGTACCGACGTTGCCGTTCCGTACCGTCACGCCGACAACGCCGCCACCGCCCACCACGCCACCGCCGAGCGCCCGCGCCACGGCGGCCGGACCGACGCCGTCTCCGACGCGCGCCCCGACGCTCCGGCCGACGCAGGTGCCCCAGATCACCCTGCAGGCCGGCGTGCGCGCGACCGCCCTGCCGAAGATCACGATCACGCACTCCAGTTGACCGGCTTCTAACAACAGAAGCGCGGGTCTGTCCTCTAGCCTTGTCGACGTGAACGACCTGACGTTCTGGTTCCTCGCGCGGATCACCGGTCTCACCGCGTTCGCGGTGCTCTCGCTCTCGGTGCTGTCCGGCGAGGCGCTGCGGACCTCGGTGCTCGACTTCCTCGCCTCGAACCGCGCCATCCGCAGGCTGCACGACTTCACGACGCCGCTCTGGCTCCCGCTCGTGTTCGCGCACATCATCTCTCTGCTGCTCGACAAGACCGCGCAGATACGGCCGATCGACGTCGTCGTGCCGTTCGTCAATCCCTACGAGCCGTACTTCCTCCCCATCGGTCTCGGGACGATCGCGTTCGACATCATCATGGTCGTGACGGTCACGAGCTGGCTGAGGCGCCGCATGAACAACACGCTGTGGACGTGGATCCACCGGACCAGCTACATCGCCTTCGTCGCCGTCTTCTTCCACGCGGCTCAGTCGGGGACCGACTTCGACGCCCCACTGGTGTCCGCCATCGCTTGGTCGACGGCCGCGACGCTGACGATCATCGGAGTCACCCGGATCGTGTGGGGCCGGCTCCCCGCATAAGGTGTCCGGCCGTAGCTGAACACGATCACCACCACGCCAAGTCGCCATTCCTTGTTCGCTATGCCGGCGACGCGCAGCGCGCGCGTGACGAATACCAAGAGCGGCGCGGCTCGAACCTCAAGTTCCTGCTGCGCAAGCGCTTCTTGTGGATGCAGCACTATCTGGGCCCGCAGACGTACGCGGTCGAGGTCGGGTGCGGCGCGGGCTTCAGCGAGCTGTTCCTCCACGCGGGCACGCTCGAGCTCACCGACGCCGAACCACGGCCCTGGGCGCGGCGCGTCGTCGATGCGCAGGCGCTCCCATATGCGGAGGCGAGCGTCGACGTCCTCATCGCGAACAACGTCATCCATCACCTCGCGTATCCCGATCGCTTCTTCCGCGGCGCGGCACGCGTGCTCCATCCGGGCGGCCACCTCCTGATCCAGGAGTGCAACTGCTCGTGGACGACGCGTATCGCACTGCGCGCGACGGGCCACGAGGACTACGACTTCTCGGCCGATCCCTTCGATCCCACGCGCCCGTGCAACGACCCCGCTGATCCGTGGAGCGCGAACTGCGCGATCCCGAATCTCCTGTTCGACGATCTGGATCGCTTCGCCCGCAGGTACCCGGACTTCGCGGTCGTCGACTCGGGGATGTCCGAGTTCTTCGTCCAGTTCAACTCCGGTGGGGTGACGGCGACGGTCCCGTATCTGCCGCTCCCCTGGGCGGCGATGCGCGTCGTCGACATCATCGATCGTGCCCTCGTCGCGGTCGCACCGGTTGTCTTCGCGAGCCAGCGTCGCATCGTGCTAAGGCGCGCGTAGCCGCCACACCGGCCAGGCCGTCGCCGGCTCTGTGCCGGTGCGCTCGTAGTTCGTGACGATGAACTGGACGACGCGCTCGAGCTCGGGTTGCAGCGCGTACTGCGCCTCGGGCGAGACCCAGGTGCGCAGACCCGCGAGATCGAGCGGCGGCGTGACGAAGCTGTCGCTCGAGGCATCCAGGATGAGCACCGGACGCGTCCGCTGCAGATCCGCGAGGAGCTCGTCGACGCGCGCCGGAGTCGCGTAGCCGCGCGTCGCGAGCGCGGCGTACTGGTACACGTAGCGTGTCGGCGACCGGCGGTCCGCGAGGAACAGGACCTCCGCGTGCGAGCCCCAGACGAGGACCGTGTCCGCCGGTCGCGTGTTGGCGGCCACGAACCTAGCGCCGGACCGGAAGCGTCCCTCGTCGGTCGTCAGCGCGAGACGTGCGACCAGGAGCGCGGGCGGGACGGACATCGCGACCACACCGAGCGCGAGGGCCGGCGCGACGACACGCCGCGGCGCGACACGCAGGAGCTCGCTCGCGGCGAACGCGGCGAGGATGGCCATCGCCGGCAGCCAGGCGATGAAGTAGTAGTGGTACCCGCGGCCCCACGTCGATAGGGCCATCTCGAGCGGGAGCGCGACGAGCGCGATTCCCAGGAGCGTCCCGCCGAAGCGGCGCGTGAACAAGGCGTAGATCCAGGCACCTACTGCGACGAGCGCGAGTCCGGACGGCAGCGTCAGCCGCAGTCCCGAGAGGACGGCGTCGATCCGCTCGGAGACCGGAGCAAAGCCCGCGTACGCACGGTTGTAGACGAGAGCCTGATCGATCATATCGTCGAGGGCTCCGCGCGCGACCGCCCAGCCGATCACGGCGCCGATGGGCACGAGCGCACCGATCGCGATGAGCACTACGGGCGCGATCGCGCCGCGTCGTTCGCGCAGCAGCAGTACGACGCCGATCGCGATCCAGACACCGATGACCGTCGGTTTGAGCAGGAGCGCCGCACCGCCGAGCGCGCCGATGCCGAGCGCGCGCCTTCGCGTGAGCGGGGTCGTGCACAGAGCGAGCGCGCCGAACTGCAGGGGCAGGGCGTAGAACTCGACGAAGCTGGTCTGCCCGTACTCGAGAAAGAGCCGCGGCAGCGCCGCAAGCCACGCCAGCGAGCCGACGAGCGCGGCCGCCGCTCCGAACTCGCGGCGCAGCGCCCGATGTCCGAGGACCGCCGCGCTCACGAGGAACGCGATCTGGACGAGCCACACGCCGGTCCTGCCCGCGAGCGCGAGTCCCACCGCGTCGACGAAGTACACGCCCGGCGGCTTGTGGTCCCAGATGTCGCGGTACGGCGCTCCCCCATCGAGCAGACGCTGCGCCGCGTAGAAGAAGACGCCGGCGTCCTCGGCGGGATCACGGCCGGCGGGATGGTTCGGCAGCAGCACCACGACGGACACGACCGCGAGCAAACCGACCGCAACGGCTCCGACGCGCATCGCGCAACAGATTCGCGCATCCTGTGCGCTGGTGCCGAGGCGGGTCGCGATCGTCGGCGCGGGCGTGGCCGGTCTCGTCGCCGGCCGCGAGCTCGCGCGCCGTGGACACCCGGTGACTTTGTATGAGCGCTGGCCTGACGTCGCGGGCCAGGCCAGCGCCTTCGATCTCGGGAACGGCGTCTGGATCGACCGCTACTACCACCACCTGTTCCAGAGCGACAGCGACATGATCGCGTTGCACGACGAGCTCCTCCCTGGCGAGCTCGAATGGCACACCTCTTCGGTGGGGATCTGGGCGCGCGGCCGCGTCTGGCCTTTCGTCAGCCCGCTCGACCTTCTTCGCTACCGGCCTTTGCCGCTCGTCGACCGCGCGCGTCTTGGGTACTCGGTGCTGCGCCTCACCGCGCGGACCGACTGGGAGCGCATGGACGACATCGGCGCGCTGGACTGGCTGCGGAAGGCGTCGGGCGAGCGCGCCCTGGCGTCGGTGTGGACTCCGCTGATGCTCGGGAAGTTCGGCGCCGACAGCGAGCGTGTGCCGCTCGCGTGGCTCTGGTCCAAGTTCCGGTTGCGTCGCAAGCTGCGGGGGAGCGGCGCGACGAAGGAGCAGCTCGGCTATCCGCGCGGCTCGTTCCGAGCGATCTGTCAGGCGCTCGCGGCGGAGATCCGCACGCTGGGCGGCAAGATCCTCATCGACCGCGAGGTGCTGCGCGTCACGGAAGACGGCGACTTCGTGCTGCACTGCGCCGGGCCGGGCTCGTACCGGCGCCGCGCCGGAGAGAGTCCCGCCGAGCGGGCGCTGGAGGGCCGCGCGGAGGCGGTGGTCTTCACGACGCCGACCTTCGTCACGCGCCGCCTCGCGGACTGGCCGGCGGACTACGCGAAACGCCTCGACGATTGGACGTACGAGACCGCGGTCGTCCTTCTCCTCGAGCTTCGTCGTCCGTTCAGCTCGACGTACTGGACGAACATCGCCGACACCAAGGTGCCGTTCCTCGGACTGGTCGAGCACACGAACCTCGTGCCGCCGGAGCGCTATCCGGCGCGCTACCTCTACGTGTCCAACTACGTCGCGCGCGGCCATCCGCTCACGGTGATGAACACCGAGGAGCTGCTTGGCCACTACCTCGCCGCGCTGGGACAGATGAACCCGGGCTTCGACCAGCACGATGTCCTCCGCTACTGGTCGTTCCGCGAAGAGGCCGCGCAGCCGGTCCCGCGCGTCGGCAACCGGCACCGCATCCTTCCGTTCGCATCGCCGCGGCGGGGCCTCTACCTCGCGAACACGACACAGATCTATCCCGAGGACCGCGGCACGAACTACAGCGCGCGGCTCGGTCGCGAGGTCGCGGAGCGGATCGCCACGGACGCGTAGCATCGGGCGCTTGAAGCTCGCGGTCATCTTCTCCCCTGCCGCGGGTCATTCCTACGCTGAGCTGCGCGACTTCGCGCGCGAGGCGGAGCGCGTCGGGCTCGAATCCTTCTGGGTCAGCGACCACTTCTTCGGTGGACCGGTCGGCGTCCCGGATCGCGACTGCCTCGAGGCGTGGACGCTCCTCGCCGCTCTCGCTCGTGACACGACGCGCATCCGTCTCGGCGTGCTCGTCACCGCGGCGCAGTACCGGAACCCGGCGCTGCTCGCGAAGATCGTCGCCGGCGTCGACCAGATGTCGGATGGGCGCGTCGAATTCGGCGTCGGCGCCGGATGGAAGGCCGAGGAGTACCGCGCGTACGGCTACGAATTCGGACCGGCGGGTGAGCGCGTCGAGCAGCTGCGGGACACGCTCGAGATCTGCCGACGCCTATGGACCATCGACCGCGCGACGTACCACGGCAAGCACTACCGGATCGAGGACGCGGTCTGCGCGCCGAAGCCGGCTCAGCACCCGCATCCGCCGATCTGGGTCGGCGGCAGCGGCCCGCGCGTCATACGTCTCGCCGCGCGTTACGCGGACGGCTTCGATCTCGGACGGCGCGGACCGGCGGGCGCGCCGCTCACCGCGGAGGAAATGACCGTGGCGCTCGCCGAGGTGCGGACGGTCTGCGAGGACGCGCAGCGCGACCGGCCGATCGCGCTCTCGCATTGGATGGGCGCGGAGCTCGAAGGCGACGACGAGTCACAACGCGAGCTACTCGACCGGATCCGCGGCTACGAGCGCGCCGGTCTCGACCGCTTGCTCCTCGCGTTCCCGCGCGAACGCGCCGGCGAGATGATCCGCCGCGCGGGCGAAAGCGTCCTCTCGCGGATCTAGCCGGCCGGCGGCGCCGCGGGGTCGCGGAAGCTCACGTGCGGACCGTCGCCGATCGGGAAGCGCAGCTCGCGCCCGTCGCGCATACGGATCCAGGCTTCGCCGGTCCCGTGCGCGAGACGCCCGAGCCATGCGCGCACGCCATCGGGATCCGGACCGAACCCGACGACATCCTTCTCCGCGAGCGTCAGCGTCCGGGGCTCGTCGCCGAGCGTGATGTCCGCGCCGTCGGGCGTGAGACGGATGCGTTTCAGCTCGTCGCGCTGGAAGCCGAGGACCGTCTCGTCGGCGAAACGGATCACCCAGCGACCCTGATCCGACGCCGACACCGCGCCCAGCCACGCGCGAAATCCCCGGATCTCGGGACCGAACGCTGCGACCTGGTCGAGGTCGACCTCGATCGGATCGCCGCTGGGAAAGCGCAGCCGCGCACGGGTCACGCGTAGACGCTAGCCCGACGCGGGCGCCACATGCGACACTTGACTCTCTTGAGTACCCCCGAGGCCTACCGTGCGGCTGAGCCGATGGACGAGGCCCCGTTTTCTTGGCGCGCCGTCCTGGAGATCGTCCAGGCGCTCGCGCTCGCGGTCATCATCTCCGTCGTCCTGAACCTCTTCGTCGTTCAGGTGACGGAGGTGCGTCAGCGCAGCATGGAAACGACGCTCCTGCAGAACGACCGCGTGCTGGTGAGCAAGGTGGATTACCGGTTCGGCTCGCCGCAGCCCGGCGACATCGTGGTGTTCAACCCGACGATCGACACGAGCATCCCCTACGTCAAAAGGATCGTCGCGATCGCCGGCGAGACGGTGGAGCTGCGCGAGGGGAACCTCTTCGTCAACGGACGGCTGCGCGTCTTCCCGCAGGCGCACGGCGCGACGCTGCCGCAGATCCCGGACGTGAAGTACCCGTACAAGGTGCCGGAGGGATCGTTCTTCGCGCTCGGCGACAACCGCCTCTCGTCGCAGGACTCGCGCACGTTCGGCGCGCAGCCCTACAACCGCATCATCGGCAAGGTCATCCTGCGATTCTGGCCGGTCGACCGGCTCATCTTCTTCGATTGGTGAGCCGCTAGCCCCACGCGGAACCCGGCCGCCACGACGGATGTAGTACTCAGACATGCGGATGCTCGCCCTGTCGTTGCTTCTCCTCTCCGGCTGCACCTCCGCGACAGCGCCGCTGCCGCCACCGTCTCCGACCCTGTCGCCACTCGCAACGCGCGTCCAGCGGTCGGCTAGCGAGAGCAGAGAGTGCGCGCGTTCAGTACTGAGCTCATTCATCGATGCGTTCAATCGTGGCGACTCCGCTCAGCTCGGGACGATCTTCAGCACCGCCCGGGGGGCCACGACGTTCAAGTGGTTCGTCACGCCCGACACACCGGCGTACGGTCCGGGCGTCTTGCAATTGCCTGACTACTTCGCCAGGTGGCGTGCCTCGGGCGAGCGCTGGCGGCTCGTTGGGGTCGATGCAGGAGCGAGCCCCGGCTGGCACGGTGGCGTTGACTTCGCGATGGAGATCGAGCGCACATGGCCGGACAGGTCGATGGTCAATGGCGGTAAGGGCGCACTCGACTGCGACGCGCGGACGATATTTGTCTTCGCGCTGGGCGACCCACTCCGCTAGACGACGAGCCACGACCTCAGCCGATGGCGCTTCCGAGCTCCGCATCGCCGTCCGGCATGAGTAGCACTACACGTCCGTCAGCCTCGATGGCGCCGAGCGTGAGCACCTCTGATTCGAACGTCGCGATCCGGCGCGGCGGGAAGTTCGTGACGCAGACGACGAGCCGGCCGACGAGGTCGGATTTCTCATACCAGCGGCGCACCGCCGCTGACGATCGACGCGTGCCGAACGCGCCGAAGTCGATGATCAGCTTGTAGCTGGGATTGCGCGCTTCCGGAAAGTCCTCGACCGCGAGGACGCGTCCGACGCGCATCTCGACCTTCTGGAGGTCCTCGATCGTCGCCACGCACATATCATCGGAGGTGTGAGCGATGTCTTCCACCGCGCGACCGATTGGGCGATCGTGCCCGACGCGCGCGTGCTGCGCGTCACGTGGGACGATGGGAACGTGAGCGAGTACCCCTGGGAACCGCTGCGCCGCGCCTGCATGTGCGCGTACTGTCATGGGGAAGGCGCGTATCAGGGCGAGGTGAACGAGGACACCAAGTTCACCGAGGAGCAGACCACCTTGAAAGAGGTCTTCCCGGTGGGTCGCTACGGTCTCACACCGTCATGGGGTGACGGTCACGACACGGGCATATATACGTTCAAGATGCTGCGACGCGCGTCGGGCCTCGAATGAGCGACCCGGAGCAGCCGTGATGAAGTTCTTCACCAAGAAGGCCGATCTTCCCGCCGAGACGGCCGCGCGCGTCCCGCCCGGGCAGTACCTGACGGGGAAGTGGCCGGTCCTGCACTACGGCCCGGTGCCGCCGTTCAACCCGAAGACCTGGGAGTTCCGTGTCTTCGGGAACGTCGAGAACGAGATCAAGCTCGACTGGGAGGAGTTCCAGAAGCTCGACCAGAAGACGGTGACGGCGGACATGCACTGCGTCACGACGTGGTCGCGCCTCGATCAGCACTGGGAGGGCATCCCGTTCTCGAGGATCGTCGAGCTCGCGAAACCGAAGCCCGACTCGAATTTCGTCATCGCGCATTCGGAGTACGGCTTCACCGCGAACACACCAATCGAGTACTGCATGCGCGACGATTGCCTCATCGCGCTGCGCGCCAACGGCGAGCCGCTCACCGCGGAGCACGGATCGCCCGCGCGTCTGGTCGTGCCGCGCCTCTACGCGTGGAAGAGCGCGAAGTGGCTGCGCGGAATCGAGTTCCGCGAAGCGGATGCACCGGGTTTTTGGGAACGCAATGGCTACCACAACACCGGCGACCCCTGGAAAGAGCAGCGCTACTGGGGAGACGACTGAGCTAGGGCGTTCCCCGTTCGGGCGCCTCCACCGGGTCGTAGTGCGCGCGGAAGAAGCGGACGATCTGCGTCTGGTCGACGCTCGGTAGCTTGTACAGCCACGTCCATGCCGTGAGCGCGACCTTCGCGTCCGCGAGCTTCGGGTACGGCTCGAGGATCACCTTCGGGAAGCCGTTGGACATCAGGCTCCGAACGATCGTCTTGAGCTGATCGACCTCGGCGGGGCTGAGGTTGTTGTACGCGATGACGACTCCGCCGTGCTCGAGGTTGTGGGTCGTCACCTCGTTCGGAAGATTCGTGTCCTTGATGCCCCACGGCGCCGGCGCGGCCGGCTGTGCCCAGTGCTGACCGGACGTGGGTGGCACTGAGTTGTAGTTGCCCGACTGACCGCTCGGGATGTGCTCGGCGGGTAGGGCGTCGATCTTCGTTCCGACGGTCTGGCCGGTGGTGTCGAACTCCTTCGCGTTGACGTCGACCGGCGCCGCCGGCGCGTCGAACGCACCGAGTGCGCGCGCCACGAGGATCAAGGCGACGAGGGCGACGACCGCGCCGAGGACGATCCAGCCCTGGCCGATCCGGCGCGGCGCGGGACTTCCGCCGCCGGTCGTGCGGCGACGCTGCTGCCGGGTGCGCTCCCGCTCGCGCCGTTCGCGGCGGGTGGTGACTGTCATTCCTTTCAGGATACCTAGACTCCAGGGTGTGACCGTTCGCGTCCGCTTCGCGCCCTCCCCCACCGGCTCGCTCCACATCGGGAGCGTCCGCACCACCCTGTACAACTACTTCTTCGCGCGTCAGAACGGCGGGAAGCTGATCCTGCGGATCGAAGACACCGACCAGGACCGTCTCGTCCCCGGAGCGGTCGAGTCCATCTACGACGGTCTCGCCTGGCTCGGCGTCAGCTGGGACGAAGGCCCGCGCGAGGGCGGCCCGCACGCTCCCTACATCCAGTCGGAGCGTCTCCCTCTCTATCAAGAGCACGCGCAGCAGCTCGTCGACCAGGGGGCCGCCTATTTCTGCTTCTGCTCGAAGGAACGCCTGGCCGCGCTGCGCGCGCAGCAGGCCGCGCGCAAGGAGATCACGCGCTACGACGGCCTCTGCCGGCGCATCGATCCCACGGAGGCGGCCGAGCGCGCGAAAACGGAGTCGCACGTCGTGCGGCAGAAAGTGCCCGACGAGGGGGTCGTCGCACTCGACGACATCGTCTACGGCCACATCGAATGGCCGCTTGACGCGATCGAGGACCAGGTGCTGCTCAAGTCGGATGGGTTTCCCACCTACCACCTCGCCGTCGTGGTCGACGATCATGTCATGGGCATCACGCACGTCCTTCGCGGTGAGGACTGGCTCCCGTCCACGCCGAAGCATCTCCTCATCTGGCGCGCGTTCGGTTGGGAGGTCCCGCCGCATGCGCACGTGCCCAACGTGCTCGGCCCCGATGGCAAGAAGCTGTCCAAGCGCCACGGCGCGACGAAGGTCGAGGAGTTCCGCGCGCAGGGCTACCTGCCCGCGGCGATGCTGAACTACCTCGCGCTCATCGGCTGGGCATCGGGAACGGAAGAAGAGATCTTTACGCTGGACGAGCTGATCCAGAGATGGCGCATCGATCACGTGCATCGCGCCGGCGGCAAGTGGGACCGCGCGCGGCTCGACTGGTTCGACGGCGTGTACATCCGCAAGCTGACGCCCGACGAGCTCATGCGGGAGCTCGAGCCTTTCCTGCCCGCGGAGTGGGACCGCGCGCTGGTCCGGAAGGCGATCCCGCTCATCCAGGAGCGCATGCGAACGCTCGTAGAGGGCCGCGACATGATCGCCTTCCTGTTCGCCGACCAGATCCCGGTCGACCGGTCGGTCCTCGTCGGCAAGAAGCGGCAGCCGGACGAGATCGAGCGCGCGCTGTCGAAGTCGGCGGTCGTGCTGCGTTACCTGGAGCCGTTCTCCTCGTCGGCGATCGAGCACGGGCTGCGCGGCATTGCCGACGAGCTCAACTGGAAAGTGCGCGACGCGACCGAGCCCGTCCGCGTGGCGGTCACCGGGAAGACCGAGGGTCCGCCGCTCTGGGAGTCGCTGGAGCTGCTGGGCAAGGAGAAGACGCTCGCGCGCATCGAGCGCGCCGAGGCGCTCCTCAACGGGGGAGGTCCGAGCTAGATGGCCACGCTCGCGCGTCGTGTGGGTCTGGGTCTCGCCGCCCGTGGTGACGTCGCCGACACGGTGAAGTGGGCCGAGCGCGCACGCGCGTCGGGTCTCGAGTCCGTCTGGTTCCACGATTCGTACTTCGAACGCGATGCCGTGACGTACGCGACCGCGGTCGCGACGCAGGTCGAAGAGATCAACATCGGCCTCGGCGCGCTCAACCCGTTCACGCGTCACCCGGTGCTGATCGCGATGACGATCAGCGCGCTCGACGAGATCGCGCCGGACCGGATCCGGCTCGGGCTCGGGTCGGCGCTGCCGCTGCGGCTCGGCCAGATGGGTATCCCGTATACGCCCGATGACGCCGTCACGAGGTCGAGCGAGGCGATCGACACGGTGCATACGCTCTGGAAGGGCGAGCGCATGCCGCCCGGCAAACCCGGCCTCCCGCCGCTGCAGCCGATGTTCCCGCCGGTCCACCGGGTGCCGATCTATGTCGCGGGCTACCGGTCGGCGGTCATGGTGCTCGCGGGCCAGAAGGGCGACGGCTACATCGCGCGTCCCGCGGAATCCATCCCAGGGCTGAAGAAGCTGCTTCGCGTGATGAACAAGGCGGCGCGCGAGGCGGGCCGCGACCCGAACGACATCGACGTCGCCGGCTATCTGCTCGCACTCGTCGCGGACACGCGGCTCGACGCGCTCAACCGCGCGAAGCGCGAGCCCTTCGTGATCTACATGATGAGCATCCTCTCGGACGTGACGCTGAAGCGCGCGGGCTTCGAGCCCGACCTGCGCGACCGCATCGCGGTCGCGTGGCGCAAAGAGGACTACACGACCGCCGGCGGTCTCATCCCCGACGACCTCCTCGACGCGTTCATCCTCTGCGGCACGCGACGCGAGGTCGCCGATCGTGCCTGGGAATATCACGAGGCCGGGATGGACCTACCGCT
>Ga0114129_10009299_pt1 | contig 14016 bp, 11 predicted proteins | sample RhiMetdeltSRZDD1_FD_80071 | JGI IMG/M metagenome (GOLD analysis project Ga0114129, IMG submission 80071) | Populus rhizosphere microbial communities from Tennessee, USA - Rhizosphere MetaG P. deltoides SRZDD1 (version 2) (version 2) | ecosystem: Host-associated > Plants > Roots > Rhizosphere >... | reverse complement strand
TCGGGCACGGCGGCAGCTCTGGCGGGATCGCTCTTCTTCTTCTTCGCCTCCGCCGGCTTCTTGCCCGGCTGCACGGCGGGCGCATCCTCCGGACTCGCTTGTCTGCCTTGGTGCTTCTTCTCCTGCGTGACCTTCTTCGCGTGTGCGACGTTGCGCGGATCAGACATACGACCCCACAGGAAATGTTCTTGGCGGAAAGCGTAAGACGGAATCGGTCGCCTTCCTGTTCGCCGGAACAAGAGGATAAAGTGTCGCCCAGCATATCCGCTCACACGCGCGAGAGCAATCGAACACCACCTGCAACGCCGCTGAACACGGCGAGGAGCCGAGATGCCATCGGTCGATTCTGTGTTAGCTCTCCATCAGCGGCGCTCTGACGATCGATTCTGACGCCGCTTTGGATCAATCCTGGGCGACTACTCGTTACGAACCCGATTCGTGACGCGCAACTTTGCGCTTGGGAGGCATTTGCTTGACCGTCCTCACACGGCTCGCTAACATGCAGCTTCGTTCTCTTCTGCTGGAATTCGCCAACGCCTGCAAGCGAAACTGCCGGGAAGGTCGCCTATCGGATGAGGGCGGACTATGTGGAAGCCTGCAGCTGTCAGCATGGCTGCAACTGCCAGTTCGTCGGTTTCCCAACGAGGGCAAGTGCGAGTTCGTCGTCGGCTGGGAGGTGAAGGACGGGCAGTTCGGAGAGGTCTCGCTCAGAAGGGTTTGCGTGGCGCTCGTGGCGAAGTATCCGAAGGCCATTCACGAAGGCAACGGCCACGTGGTCCTCTTCATCGACGAGGAGGCGAAGCCAGAACAGGCGGATTCGATCGTGTCGATCCTGTCGGGCAAGATGGGCGGGATGCCGTGGGAGGCGCTGGCTGGGACGGTGACGCGCTTCGACGGGCCGATTCGCAAGCCGGTGCAGATCGAGCTGGCCTGCGAGCGCTCGCGTCTGCAATGCCGGGCGCCATCGAATGCGTCCTGACTCCCATCAAGGACGCCGTCACGGGCGACGAGAAGCAAGTGCACATCGTCTATCCGACGGGCGGGTTCCTCTGGAACGGCGCCATCGCAACCACCGAGGTGCTGCGCGTCACGCACGGCGATGCGAGCTTCGAATGGCCGCACCGGTACGCCGCGGCGGCTGAAATCAACTGGACCAACCAGAAGTAGAAGTTTCGACGTGTCGATCAGTACTGCATCAGCCGTAATGCGCGCGGCTCGGCAGGATCGCGCCCTCGTATTGCTTGGGATTGCCGCGATCACGCTGCTGTCTTGGGCACACCTCGTCAGGATGGGGGCGATGATGAACGCGGCGGCAGCCGATAAAGCGATGCACGCCGCTATGGGGATGCCCGAGATGGCCGCGTGGGGAAACGCCGAGTTCGTCATGCTGTTTCTGATGTGGGCCGTCATGATGGTCGCGATGATGCTCCCGTCAGCGGCGCCGATGATCCTGCTCGTGGCGGGCACGTATCGGCGGCGGGGCGACCGCTCGCGTGCCCTCACCGTCGCTTTCGGTTCTGGCTACCTGGTCGCTTGGACCGCCTTCAGCGTAGCAGCCGCCCTGACGCAGCTGGTGCTCCATCGCACCGCCCTGCTCTCTGACAACATGGCGACCAACTCTGCGATCCTTGGTGGCGTTATCCTGCTGCTCGCGGGTATCTATCAGTGGCTCCCGCTCAAGACCGCGTGCCTGACGCACTGCCGATCGCCGCTTGCGTTTCTCGCGGGCCACTGGCGCGAGGGGACGTCGGGCGCCCTCGCCATGGGCCTGCGGCATGGGCTCTACTGCGTCGGCTGTTGCTGGGCGCTGATGCTGCTGCTCTTCGCGGCTGGCGTGATGAATCTGCTCTGGGTGGCTGCGATTGCCATCTTTGTCCTCGTCGAAAAGCTCGTGCCACAGGGACCCGCGGTCAGTAGGGTCGCTGGGATCGTCCTCACTGCCTGGGGCGGGTGGGTGCTGATGCGCGGCATCTGAGATCCTTGAATTCGTCGCAACGGGAGGCAAACGATGGCCGACACCCCGAAATGGTCCGTTTAGGGAGACATATCCGGAATGGCAACGTCCAGCTGGATGGGTTGAACGTGATGGCGCTTGGCACGTTTGAAGGGAACATCTGGGAAGGCAAGACCAAGGCGACAATGGGCATGTTCACCGATGAGCGCGCCGACGATCGTCAGCGCGACGCCTTGCAGATGATCTTTGGCGGAAGGGTCGGTGGCTGGCCCGGGGTCTTCGCGAACTTCATTGGCGAAGTTCGCGGGATGGAGTTCGCGCGCATCAATTTCCACCTTGACGATGACCTGGCGTCGTGGCGCGCTGAGATTCCAGGCAAGGTGGTCTCAAGTGCGGAAGCGCTCGGTGGCCCAACGACGCTACCAGGTCAGCGTGTGCAGGTGCATAATCCGGGCGGTGCCGAAACCGGACCTGGCGCGATTGCCACCTACGGCAAATCGACGGCAGATAAGGCGGACGCGTTTGGTTTTAGGTGGGACCGGTCTGGCCGTTCGAGCAAACACATTCGCTTCGACTGGTCGGGCCTTGATTCGGCGTAGGTCTGTCGGACCCGCCAACTTCTCGTTGGATTATCCTTCGTCCGTCTTGCACGAAGGGAGGGACTCATGGCGTGGCAGCTCCGTGCGCAGATGACTGAAGCCTGCAGTTGCAACATGTTCTGTCCCTGCTGGTTTGCGGTGAAGGAATACATGGTCATGGACCAGGGGTGGTGCGGCGGCAGTCTCACCTTTGAGATCGAAGAAGGTCGGTCGGACGGCGTGGACCTCTCTGGTCGCACCGTTACGCTGCTCGCCCATTGGCCGGGGCCGACACTCTTCGATGGGAAGGGGACGGGCCGCCTCTTTATCGACGACAAGGCACGCGACGACCAGGTTCGTGAGCTTTCGGCGATCTTCCAGGGCCAGAAAGGCGGCGGCGTCATGGAAGTTTACGCTTCTCTCATCTCGACGTGGCTTCCGGTCGAGAGGACCGCAATTCGCGTCTCACGCAGTGGCGACACCATGACCGCCAGTGTCGGCTCGGCCGGCAGCATTTCCTCAAAGGCACTCCGGGACGAGCAGGGGAGCGGCTTCACCCTTAGGGGCGGCGGGTTCCTCGGTGCGTTCGGCATGGAAGAGGCCGAGCTAGCACCTACCGTTGGGACGAAGTGGTCCGACCCTGCGATGCCGCGAGCGTTCGAGACGAAGTCGGGTGCAAGGGGAACCGTCAGGATGAATGGATAAATACGCCTCCAGCGAACAGGACCGTAGACAGGACATATAGCGCACGCAGATTTCTCCACCGCCATACCAACCTATACGGCCGGGAGAGCTGGGTGCCAGTTTGTGGCAATCCGTCAGTTGAAGCGGCCTGTTCGCGGATCGGCCTTCTGATTAGATCAACACAGATCGCGACGGATCATCCGAGATCACTCGTCGGGCAAAACCCTGGACCACGTTATCGAGGTTCGAATCCCTGCCCCGCCAAACGACGATAGCTATCGAACGCCGTTGCGGCTACTGAAGGCTCGTCGGCGTCGATAACTGTATGACGCGGTGCCATTCTGGCTGGATGGCCCTTCCGGATGCGCCTCATCCCCGTGACCTCACGGACGAGCAATGGAACGTCATTGGGCCCTTCTTGCCCGAGCTGGCGCGCCGAAAGGATGGTCGAGGGCGCCCGTGGAGGGAGAACCGTGCGGTGTTCAATGGCATTCTGTGGATCTTGAGGACCGGCGCTCCGTGGGCCGACCTGCCAGACCGGTATCCGTCGTATCAGACATGTCACCGGCCGGTTTCAGCAGGGTCCGCTCGGGCGTGCTGCGGAACATCCTCGACGTCCTCGCCCAGCCACTCCTCGACGACGGCTATCTGATCTGCAGGAAGCGTTTATCGACGGGAGCTTCGCCCCCGCCAAGCAGGGAGGAGCCTCCATTAGGAAAGACGAAGCGGGGCAAGGGATCGAAGATCATGGCCATCGCCGATCGTCGGGGGCTCCCGGTCGCCATCCACGTCGAGAGCGCCACGCCCCATGAAGTCAGACTGGTGCACGCCACGCTCGCTGAGCGGTTTGTCAGGCAGCTACCGAAGCGTCTCATCGGGGACAACGCCTACGAGTCGGACAGACTGGATGCGGAACTTGCACGCCGTGGCGTAGAGCTGATCGCTCCGCACCGGAGGACCCGGAAACAGCGGACGCAAGACGGTTGCCCGTTGCGTCGCTACCGACGGAGGTGGAAGGTAGAGCGACTTTTTGCCTGGCTTCAGAACTTTCGGCGGATCGTCGTGCGCTACGAGCGAGTCGCCGAGAACTTTCTCGGCATGCTACACCTTGCCTGCAGCCTCATTCTCTTGCGGGGTTTATGAGATGGCCTCTAGTTTCCCTTAGAGCCTGTACAAAACGGGGCCGGCACGACGCGCATCAGTTTTCTCGAACTCGTCGCCCGATGAACAGCGCGAGCCGCTGCGTATGAGGGCGCGAGGGGTTACTCGGCGTTGCAGACGTCTCACCTCCGTCCGAAGGTCTGCGGTGATTGGTAGCGAAGATCGCGACCCTTCGCAAGCGCCTTCCAGACGATGCTCCAACTGCGGATCGAGTTCGGCTCGAACTGCAAGGAGCGGAGTTGGCTCTTGTCCAAGAATCGTCGCTGCCACGACCGCGGTCGTTGGGCCATCGAACGCGCGTCGCCCCGTCGCGCTCTCGTAGAGAACCGAGCCCGGTGAAGAAGTATTCGATCGTTGGTCCACCTCCTCGCCGCGCAGTTGCTCCGGCGCTATATACATCACGGTGCCGACGGCTTCACCACGACCCGTTCGTGGCCCAGCTGTTGTAGTCGTGTCCTCAGATCCGGCGACGCCTTTCGCGAGCCCGAAGTCCAGAATCTTTGGCTCGCCACGCCGGGTCAGACGTAAAAGCGACCATCGCGCTCGGTGAACCAGATCTCTATCTTCCGTCGAAGTCCGGTTCGCCGTCCCGTTGTCGTCAGAAACAAGTACTCTGCCATGTGATCCCCTCGATAGGGCGCCGAGATCTGCTGCCTGTCGTGACCATTACGATAGGCTGTTCGGGCTGAACCTGACACCAGCGCAGAAGCGGATCTTGTAGAGTATCTGAAGTCGCTCTGAGGCGGGGCGACGGCGCCGGAGCCGCGCAGTGACATGAGATACGATTTCTTAATCGAGAGTTACGAGACAGAGCGAGTGAAGGTCCTGAGTGTCTGGAGCGAGTTCACGGACGAAGATCTTCCAGTGCGACCACACACGACCGACCCACGAGGGCGCAGCGTGCACGAGCACATGGTGCATCAGTGCGTGAGTGAAGACACGTGGTTTCGAACCATGCTCGGTATCGACGTGAATGCGCCGCCGCTTCCTGACCACGAAGTCCGAATCGAGTTCATGAAGCGGTACGCGGAGGACAGCGGCAAGCGACTGGACTTTCTTCGACGAACCGACGAAACCTGGTGGGAAGAGCTGACGACGTTCTTCGACGTGAGACGCTCGAAAGCCTGGGTGATGACGCGCCGGCTGACACACACCTCGCACCATCGAGGTCAGCAGATGGCGATGCTGCGCATGCTCGGACGCGACCTGCATAGCAACTACGGACCGACGGCTGACACCGGCGGGCTGATGCAAAATCACGCACCAACGATTTACGCGTATGCGAGCGTGCACGCCCTGCTCGAGGGTGAGGAGCGTGGCGGCGCGAAATCACCTCTGCCGGGTTGGCAGGCACAGATCGTAACGGAACGATCGCGTTAGAGCCTCCGAGCGGTGCCTGTCGTAGCCAGCGGCAACGGCACGCTCATTTGAGCTTCGAGGGCTTCCTCGCTGGGCGCGATCGGGACCGGCGCGTTGAGGGAAACCGGCGCGCGATCGACGAGGACGGATTCAATCAACGGCAGCACTGGACGTCACGACGCGGTGATGGTCGCCGGAGATGAATCGGGCGCCGGGAATCTGCACGTCGTCGAAGGGTCTGAAGATGCCCACATTGGCGCCAGCTTGTTCCTGAACTCATGGAGCTGGCTGATCGACTAGGATCGTCATCGCCAACGAGAGGACTCATGAAGAGGAACGGCAGACGGCTGACCTGGATACTTGTCGCCATCGTTGGCACATTTGCCGCGACCGCCACCGCTGTTCACGCCCAGCGCATCTGGTCAGGTTACTACGGCCGTACGCCCCCGAAGTTTCCCACGGCCACGACCTTCGATGGCAATTTCCACTTCTGCCGCGTGATGTTCACGAGCGACCGGCGCGAAAAGCAGGGCTGGAGCACGGACTATCCTGGGGCCGACATCAATCTCAGCGTCCGCCTCGCGGAACTCACCAAGGTGCACGTCACGGTGACGGATGATGGTGAAGAAGAGGTCCCCGACGCGGTCGTCGTCCGCTTGACTGACGATGCGCTGTTTCAATGCCCGTTTACGCTCATGGAAGATGCCGGGACTGCGCGATTCAGTGACGACGAAGTAAAGAGGCTTCGGGAATACCTTCTCAAGGGTGGCTTTCTGTTCGTGTCGGACTACCACGGCAAAGCTGCGAAGGAGCAATTCGACGAGGAGATCGGACGGGTATTGCCGCCCTACCAGTATCCTCGCGTCGACCTCACGCCGCCCGACCACCCGTTGTGGCACATGATGTTCCCGGTGGCCAGCCTGCCGCAGATTGCATCGATTCAGACCTGGCGGCGAACCGGCGGCAGTACCGTGGAGCGCTGGAACGTCGACGGGGACCCGCCCGACGCGCGTGGGATCGCCGACCATCACGGCAACCTCATGGTCGTGATGGTGCACAACTCCGATATCCCAGACCCCTGGGAACGCGAAGGCGAGGATACGACCTACTTCTTCAAGTTCTCGCCGGACGCCTACGCCGCCGGGATCGACGTCGTGCTGTACGCAATGACCCACTGACCGTCCTGCGCTCGCACACGAGCAGACGCCGCCTACGGACCGAGGCTCCAGGCGGACGAGGAAGAAGGCGCGCCTGTCATCCAATGCCTGTGAGTTTTCCGCGCCGGCCGCCTCCTCGCGGCGCACATGGATGACCATCTTCACGGACGTCGAGAAACGCCGGATGTTGGTCCTCATCAACATGCACTGTTTCCGCAAAAACTCCGTGCGACAGGATTTCCGCCGCCATTGGGACCCAAAGGTCATTGTGTCGCGCCTCACCGGGGTCCGACGTGTTATCCGCGCACTGATCGCGTACGATTGCAGCGAGTATGAGCCGGTTTCGATCTCGCGCCGTTGCCCGCACAATCCTGTGCGTCATCAGTGACGTCGCGCGGTTCGCTTCAATGGCTGTGCGGTCGCATGCCCAACTCGCCGCAGAGAATCTGTTCCTGAGAAATCAACTGGCGTTATACCTGGACCGGCAAGTGAAGCCACGTCGTGCCGACGACGCGACGCGGATCGCGCCCGTTGCGCTCGCGTGGCTGGTCGATTGGCGGCACATTCTCACGGTCGTGAAACCGGACACTTTGATCCGATGGCATCGAAAGGGCTTCCAGTTATTCTGGCGATGCAAATCACGACCACGTGGCCGGCCGAAATTGCCTACCGGCCTGCAACGACTCATCGCGGAAATGACAGCAGCGAATCAGATCGACTTTTCGGTAGCTACAGGTTCAGGCGTGCTTCCGGTATCGTTCTGGAAAATGGTCGGAAGGGCGTGGGCTGAGACACGTTTCTGAATCTGGGTGCGCGTCGCCTCAGGAGAGTCCTTTGCCTTCAGTGATGCGGACGTAGCGGTCACGCGGAAGGTCGGTGAACCGTTCCACGCGTCCACTCGGCTGAGGCCAGGTAATCTCCACCCAGTCCACATTGCGGGCGGTGCCGAGCCCGATGATCTCGCGCGGATCGTGCGAGGAAAGATAGCTGCCGCCGCCGGTCTTGAGCCGGCCGCGCTTCACGCCATCGGCGGACCACGTGAGGCGGGCGCCGATCGCGTCGCGGTTGCACGTGGTGCCCTGCAGCGAAATCCCCAGCCAATGGTAGCCCTCGCCGCTCGTGTTTCGAAGGAGAAGTGGTTCCTCGCCATTGTTCATGACGAGCACGTCCGCCCGGCCGTCGTTGTCGTAATCGCCGACCGCCATGCCGCGCGCGGGAAAGCGCCGGCTGAAGACAGGACCGCTGATCGCACTCACATCGTGCAGGCGCGAACCGTCGTTGTGGAACAGCTTCAACGGCTCTCTGTAGGTCACCTGCGCGGCGGTCCGCTCGACCATGTCGTCCGGATGTCCGTTGGCGAGCAACAGATCGATGCGGCCGTCGTTATCGTAATCGAAAAACTTCAGGCCCCAGCCCGACAGAAGGCGGGTCGCCTGCGCGACGCCGTTGGCAAGGGCGACGTCGACGAACGATTCGTCGCCACGATTCTTGTACAACGCGAACATCTCCTGATCGATGTTCGCGACGAAGAGGTCGTCCAGGCCGTCCTGATCGAAATCGGCGGCGTCGACGCCCATTCCGGATCTCGGCTGTCCGTTGGCGCTGAAGCCGACTTCGGCAGCCAACCCGATCTCCTCCCACTTGTTGTGACCGCGATTGACGAACAGAAAGTTCTGAACGGTGTCGTTGGCCACGAACAGATCCATCAGCCCGTCGCGATTGATGTCGGTGGCCACGACGCCAAAGGCCTTTCCGAGGGCGCGATGGATCGCGGTGCCGCTACTCACATCGGTGAACGTGCCGTCGCCGTTGTTGTGAAAAAGCAGGCTGGGCGTGGGCTTGAACACACGAGGCACGCAGTAATAACGGCGACCGAGCTTGTTATCGCCACAGGCGAGGTTGCTCTTGCGCGAGAACTCGACAAAGCTGCATACGAAGAGATCTAGCCGGCCGTCGTTGTTGTAATCGAACCACACAGCACTAGTTGTCCAGCCTGGCGCCGCCACGCCGGCCTTCTCGGTGACATCGCTGAACGTCCCATCGCCGTTGTTGTGGTACAGCGTACAGCGGCCGTATGCCGTCACGAACATATCAGGGAACCCATCGTTGTCGTAGTCTCCGACAGCGACACCCATGCCGAACGTGCCTCCGGTAACACCGGCGCGTTCGGTAACATCCGTGAAGGTCCCGTCGCGGTTGTTCTTGTAGAGAGCATTGCGAATGGGCTTCGGGGGCGTGAAAAAGTCGGACGGCCCACTGTTTACGAGATAGATGTCGATCCATCCGTCGCCGTCGAAGTCGAGAAAGGCTCCCCCCGACCCGCAGGTCTCTGGCAGGTACCGTTCCGGCGACATCCCGTTCTCATGCATCCAACTGATCCCAGTTTGCGTGGCTGGCACCTCCGCGAATGCCATCGACGCGCGCGCCGACTGGCGCGGCGTCCAGGCAGGAATCACGAGTGATGAGAGACCTGCGGCGGCGAGTTGTCGCAGAAAGGCACGACGCGTCGGGTCAAGTGATTTGTCGGGTTGTCGCATCTTCTGCCGCGGCATCCGGCTCGACAGGAGATGATTGCGCCGGAGTGCGCGCTTATGATATACCGCAGCCCGACGAACTGAGATATCAGTTACGTGCCGTTACGACTTCACAACGGTCGGTTGAGGTGACCGGTTTCCAGGGAGGATGCGCATGCCAGCGCCTCGCAGATTCACCTGGGTCACGTCAGTTGTCCTCCTCACACTTCCCACGCTCGGCGCAGCTCAAAGCTTCAACGGCGCGATCACAGGCGTCGTTCGCGACAGCTCTCATGCCGTCGTCCCCGACGCCGCGCTCACGTTGCGGAATGTCGCAACCGATCAGACGGTCGCCTCGACGGTCTCCGGCCCCGAGGGCGAGTACGCGTTTCGCAATCTGACGCCAGCGACGTACGTCGTGCAGGCCAGCAAGGCTGGGTTTCAGTCGGTCTCGCTGCCGGACATCATCGTGACGCTCAGCTCGCAGATCCGCGTTGATGTCACGCTCCAGGTTGGCGCACAGGAACAGGTTGTCGAAGTTACCGGGACTTCGTCAGTGCTCGGACAGACGGGGACGCAGCAGCACGGCATCTCACCCGAGACGCTGGGGCAACTTCCGCTCATCTTCGACAGTGGCCCGCGGTCGTCTGCTACGTTCGCGATCCTTATGCCTGGTGTCAGCACCGGCGGACGCGCCAGCGCCTTCGACGCTCGGATCAACGGTGGCCTGCAGTCGGGCGACGAGGCGACCGTCGACGGTGTCAGCATGCAGCAGGGTTTCATGAGTCAGGGCGGGATGGTGTCGATCTTCCAGGACTTCCCCATGTCGCCCGACATGGTAAGCGAGGTGAAGGTCCTGACGTCGAACTACGCTCCCGAGTACGGCTCGTCGATCTCGGGACAGATCATGGCGGTAACGAAATCTGGCGGCGGCAACTTCCACGGCGCGGTGTTCGAGTACCGCCGCGACGATGCTCTCAACGCGAGACAATGGGGCGCGGCAAACAAGAGCCTCTTGAAGAAGAACAATTTCGGGGCGAATCTCGGTGGCCCGGCGAAGGCGCCGTTCCTCTGGTCGAGTCGCGTGAAGAGCTATTTCTATTTCAATTACGAAGGCTACCGACAGAAAGGCGGGGCCAACCAGCCAACACTGTCCATTCCGTCCGTCGCGGAGCGGAACGGCGATTTCACCGATTGGCGTGACGCTTCAGATAATCTCATCCCAATCTACGATCCCGCGACACTGCGGCCCAATCCGACGGGAACGGGCTTCATCAAAGACCAGTTCATGGGCTGCAACGGGAACCAGCCGAACGTCATTTGCCCGTCGCGCATCACTCCGCTGGTGCGGGCGTGGTTGCAGGCACTGCCGACACCCACGAGCGGCGGGCCGCTCAATAACTTTCTCGCCCCTGCGATCCCGGACACGATTCTGGGCAACTCGGATTACTACATGGGCCGGTTCGATCTGCAGGTTGGCAACAAGGATCACCTGTTCATGAGCGTGTGGCATCAACGCGCACCGGCGAAATTCGTCTCCACGCTTCCCCAGCCGATCGCGAACGAGACGTACTCGGACCCGCAGAACTCCTGGGTCAACCGATTCAACTACGACCGCACCTTCTCGTCGGCACTGCTCAACCACATGTCGATGGGATATCTGAATCGGAACGAGGGATACGGCTCCGTCAACCAGAGCTACGTCAATGACTTCCCGCAGATCGCCGGCGTTGCCGGGTACAACGTGCCGCCGCAGATCCAGTTCAGCGATGGGTTTGCACAATTCGGGAACAACGCAGGTGTCAATGTCGGGAATATCACCACCCGTCCCACCTTCATCATCAACGACATGGTGACCTGGACCCGCACCAAGCACACGCTGAAGTTCGGGATGGAGTACCGCAAGATCATGGGAAACATTCACGCCAACGGGAACCAGGCGGGAACGTTCAACTTCGCCCGCGGGGCGACGGGCCTGCTCGGAATCAATAGTGGCAGCCCGATCGCAAGCTTCCTGCTCGGCGCCGTTGACAACGCGAACGCCTCTTTCCGGGCCGTTGACTCGTGGTATCCCAGACAGCACGCATGGGTGGTTCACGGCGGGGACACGTGGCAAGCGACTCAGAAACTGACGCTGGACTTGGGTCTGCGATGGGACTATTTTTCGCCGTCGAGCGAGAAATACGATCACTTCTCATTCTTCGATCCGGACGGCGCGAACCCTGGCGCCGGCGGCCGTCCAGGGCGCCTGGCCTTCGCAGGGAACGATTACGGCGCCGCGAGCTTCGGCGCGCGCTACCCGGAAAAGGAGTGGTACGGTGGCTTTGCGCCGCGGCTGGGAGCCGTTTACGCGCTCAATGACAAGACCGTCGTTCGCAGCGGTTACGGAATTTTCTATACGCAGTCGTTCTACCCCGGGTGGGGCGGAGGCATCTCACTTGATGGGTTCTCGGCGAACCCGTCCTTCTCCAGTACCCTCGGTGGTATCCAGCCGGCATTCCTGCTAGATCAGGGATTTCCGCAGAATTTCCAGCCACCACCCACCATCCGGTCGGATTACCGGAACGGTCAGGGCATCCTGTATCGGCCGCTCGATGCCAATAAGCGCTCCTACTCGCATCAGTGGAACATCACTGTCGAACGGGAGTTGATCAGAAACACCTCTCTCAGCGTCGCGTACGTTGGCACCGCGGGTCGCCGCCTGCCGTCGAGCATCGACGCGATCAACGCGATCGATCCCAGGTACCTGTCGTTGGGCAACGCCTTGTACGACGAGTTCAAGCCGGGAATGACAAGCCTGAACGGCGTGCCTCTGCCGTACGCCGGGTGGGTCGAGCAGATGACCGGCTGCGCGCCATCGGTCGCGCAGGCGCTCCGACCGTATCCGCAGTACTGTGACAATCTCGTGGGACTCAACCAGAATCACGGCGAATCGCAGTACCACTCACTGCAGACCAAGCTGGAACGACGGTTCTCGGAAGGCCTCTACGCGCTGGTCTCCTACACGCTCTCGCGCACTGTATCCAACGGCTCGGATAATACGCAGACCGATGCCACGACGTGGAGCGGGGCGCACGGCGTGATCTCTCCGTTCGAAAAGAATCGCACGAAGGCGGTCACGGTTGACGAGGTTCCGCACCTGCTGTCGGCAGCATTCGTATACGAGCTGCCCTTTGGATCCGGGAAGAAGTATCTGAAGGAGCACGGCGCGGCCAATGCCTTGCTCGGCGGGTGGCAGGTCAGCACGATATTCCGGTATTCGTCCGGACTGCCCTTCTTCTTCCGGGTGAACGGAACTGCCTGCAACGTACCGGGCCAGTTCAGAGCCGGATGCATCCCGGCGATTGCCAGCCCGAGCGCGGTCTTCGCGCAGAGCAAAGGCAGCTACGATCCGAACGCGGGGCCGCTTTTCAATAAAGATGCGTTCGAGTCGGTCGGCGCGTTCAACTTTTATTACGGCCGCGGCAATCGCATCGAAGAGGACGTCCGGGGGTTTGCTTACCGTAATCAGGACTTGTCGTTCATCAAGAACACCAGACTGCCGGGCCGCACAAATGTGCAGTTCAGGGTCGAGATGTTCAACATGTGGAACTGGCACGTTTTCGGCGCGCGTGGCACGACGTTCGGTGCCACGACGGATGCCTTCGACCTCGACCTCGCTAGTCCGACGTTCGGCAAGTGGAAGGGCGGCGTCAGCGACCCGAGGAACATTCAGATCGCCGCGCGGTTCGAGTTTTAGCCGCCTGGATTCAATCTCTTACTCGGCGCAACGCCTCCGCGTCCGCCCCAAGTACGGCCGCGGAGCGACCCGGTCCCTCTTCATGGGTCCTCTCTTCCGCTCATCGGCGACAGGCGGTCTCATCCTGGTGGCAATGATCAACGTCGGCGCCCAGGATCTTCCGCCGTCGCTCGCCGAACGATTCTCACAAGGCGTCGCGGACCTGAAAACCGGCCAGCTCGACGCTGCGGAAGCGGCCTTCCGCGACGTTCTGCTGGCCGGAGGCGAGCGCGCCTACGTCCATCACAATCTCGGGCTGGTCCTCCGTGAGCGCGGCCGCCAGACCGAGGCACTCGGCGAGTTCCGTGCCGCGACGAAGCTGGATCCTTCATTCGGTCCCGCCCGGTTGCTGGCGGGCACGAGCCTCCTGATGCTCGCTCGAGCCCGCGAGGCACGATCGGAGCTCGAATCTGCTGTACGCCTGATGCCGCGCGAGGTCGTCGCGTATCTTGAGCTCGCAGATGCCTGCCAGCGTCTCCACGATCACGCATGTGTCGCAGACGCGTTTCGCCAGGTCGCGCAGCTTGCACCGGACGATCCAGAATATGCATACCGTCTCGGGTCGGCGTACCTAAAACTGTCGCAGTGGTTACACGAGCGAATTGCGAAGACCGATCCCACTTCAGCCCGCGTGCATCAAGCGCTCGCACGCGAGTACGAGTGGCAGGGTCGGATGGACCTCGCACTCCCGGCGCTTAGACGCGCTGCAGAAGCGGACCCGACCTTGCCAGATATCCACTTGGCGCTTGCCCGGATCCACTTCGATCAGGGACGATTGGACGAGGCAGCACACGAAATCGCGCGCGAGCTGGCGCTTGTCCCGTTCAGCAGG
>Ga0114129_10009298_pt1 | contig 14017 bp, 14 predicted proteins | sample RhiMetdeltSRZDD1_FD_80071 | JGI IMG/M metagenome (GOLD analysis project Ga0114129, IMG submission 80071) | Populus rhizosphere microbial communities from Tennessee, USA - Rhizosphere MetaG P. deltoides SRZDD1 (version 2) (version 2) | ecosystem: Host-associated > Plants > Roots > Rhizosphere >... | reverse complement strand
GGTCACCTGTATCCCTGCATTTGCGAACAGCCGCGCGATGCCCTGGCCCATCACTCCAGCGCCCATGACGACAAGCGTCGCGCACTTCTCGGGTAACGACTTATCACCAGGCGTCATCTAAGTGAACCTCGTCATAGCGACATTCGAAGTTGTACGACCTTCCGCACAAAGGTCTGCACCCGTGCCTCATCGACAAAGTTGTTGCCGACGCCATCTCTCTTGAAATAACTGCCGACGATCAGGCCATCAACCTCGGGCAGGACCCTGGCTACGTTGTCGGGGGTCGCACCGCTCCCAATCAGCAACGGCAGCGTCGTCGCCGCCCGCACCACGTCCACGTCGTCCAGGCTCGTTTCGGCGCCGGTTCGATCCCCGGACACGATTATCGCGTCGGCCAGCCCCCGCTCGGCGAGGTCGCGTGTTCCGCTCGTCAGACCGCGGTCTGACAGAGCTGCGGCATGTTTCACGCCGACATCCGCAAAAATCAGCGCGTTCGACTTGAGCGCCGACCGGAGGCGAACCGACAACTGACTCATCCCTTCGATGATCCCCTGCTCCGACACGACCGCGCCCATGTGCACGTTGACACGCACATAGTGGGCGCCGGAGGCTGCCGCAATCGCGACGGCTGCCTCGCCATCGCTTCGCAGGACGTTGATTCCGACCGGCATCCCGGCGGCGCGGACGATTTCGCGCGAAACCGCCGCAAGGGCGGCAATCGTCTCCGCCGGGACTCGGCCGGGATAGTACGGCACGTCACGGAAGTTCTCGACAATCACCGCATCAATCGCGTTCCTTTTGAAAATATCGAGCTCTGAGAGGGCCTGGTCGTACACCTTTTGCATCGCGCCCTCGTAGAGCGGCGCGCCGGGCAGCGCCAGCAGGTGAAGGACGCCGATGATCGGTTTCTTTGATCCAAACAGATCGCTGAAGGTCATGTGTAGGTAAGATGCGGGGCTGTCGTGAAACGAACGTCTGAGATTGCCGCGGCCGTCATCCTGGTGTCGGCCGCCGTCATTGTTTACCACAATGCGCTCTCCGCGTATTTCTTCGACGACGACTTCCAGTGGCTCGTCGGATCGTGGTCGTTCCGCTCGTCGCAGCTCGTGGCGATTGGCGCGCTGAGCCACTTCTACCGGCCTGTCATTGACCTGTATTTCGCGGCGGCGACGCCCCTGTTCCACGGATCGCCCGTGCTATTTCACCTGGCGAGCATCCTGTTGCACGCCGCGAACGCCCTGGTCATCTTCGCGCTGGCGCGGCTTGTGTCACGCAACACGCTGTACGGCTTCCTTGCTGCGCTCTTTTTCGTCGTGCAGCCGTCCGACGTCGACGCGATTGCGTGGGTCGGCGCGCTGGCGGAAGCCGTCGGGGCGTTCTTCGGGTGCCTCAGCTTGTTTTTCTTCCTGAAGTGGCTGATGGAGGGGCGCGCACGATGGCGCGAGCTGTCAGTGCTCCTGTTTCTGCTCGCCCTGCTGACGCACGAGAGCTCGGTAATTTTCCTGCCCGTCCTTGCGCTGGCGGAGTGGGCGTTCGTGCGGCGGGTCCCAAAGGACCTGCCCTCCACACGCGGCGCGGACCACTCGTCATCCGGACGCGGCGCGGACCTTCCAGGTCCGCGAGGCCCCGGCTGGCGAAACACTGTTCTTATCTACGCACCCTATGTGGTCCTCACGCTGATGTACCTCTCCGTCGATCTCATGGTGAACAGCAGAAACTACCTCGTGTCGCAGGGGCACTATACGATCGGCCTGCATGTCGTGGGGAACGCGCTCGACTACATCGACGCGCTGTATGTCGGGAGACGGGACGCGCTGAACTACGCGGTGATCGCGATCGGCCTGGCGCTGCTGATTCTACGGGGCAACCGGCGCGCGCGGTTTGCCACGTGGTGGATGCTGCTGGCGCTGGCGCCCTTTTTGTTCTTCAACTGGGGAAACACCTCGCGCTATCTGTACCAGCCGGCGATCGGGTTCTCGATGCTGCTGGCCGAAGGAGTCGTGTACCTCGAACGCGCCTTGAGGCCGAGGGTCCCCTCGCTCGCGCGTTCCGCGATTCTGACGGCACTGGTGGCCGGCATCACCGTGCGATTCGCGCTGTTCGCCATGGCCAACGTCGCGAGTTTCGCTGAACGCACGCAGACATATCGCACCTACACCGCGCACTTCCGGGAAATTCACGGCGACGTGCCCAGCCATACGATCGTCGCGCCCGACGCGCGGCTCGAGATAAAGATGCCGCACCGGTTCGTTAATGCCGCCGTCCAGTGGGAATACCGCGACCCGACCATTCAAATTGCGCCTTACGAATACACGCCGTGAGACAGCGCACGGCAGACGCAGAGGTGTCACAATTCCCAACTTCCAATTCCCAACTCCCAAGGAGTTCACCCGCGGTTTTCACTCCGACGTAGCCACGACGACACGGAGGAATTCGTAGGTTTGGACTCCGTGGCTCCGTGCCTCCGTGGCCCGTTGAAGTGGGAAACGGTCTCTAGAACGTCGTGACAGGAACGCCGGACTGGCAGAGCGGACAGGAGGCGGTCGAATAGTTTTGGGGCGCCTTGTATTCGGCGAGAGCGAAGTTCGGCGCGCCGGCGTCGGCGATCGACTCCATCCGATCGTAGATTTCCGCCGTCGCGATCACTGTGCCGCCCGTTGACCGCACGAGCGTCGCGCACCGCGCCAGCGTCTGCCCGGTGTTCCGCACGTCGTCGACGAGAAGGATCTTCCTGCCTGCAATCTGCTGGCGATAGAAGCGGCTGAGGCCAGGACCGCGATACGCATCGACCGTGAACGGCGCGAAGAGCGTCGGCGGCCCGCCGATCGCCCGGCGGCTGTCGAGGAGCCCCGCCACCGTGTGCGCCAGAAGCGCGCCTCCAGTCGCCGGACCTGCAACGACGTCGGTCTCATCGAGCACCGACGCCGGTAGCACCTCGAGCAGATCCTGTGCGAAGCGCCAGATGGTCGACGGATAGCGAAACAGCTGATGGGGATTGAGGTAGACCCGGCCGTGGTAGCCGTTGCCGAAATCGAAGTGTCCGTCCAGCATCAGGACCTTGAATTCCTGCAGGTTCTTGACGGCCTTGTCGCGGATCTCATTGCGTCTGCTCATAGTCTCGTTACGCGGACCCGAAGGGTCTGCGCCGCACAATCAGAATGAAATCCTTGTCTCCGGGTTGACGAACAACGGACGGCCGCCGACCATGGTCGCCGCGACGCCGCCCCGGAGCACCCAGCCGTCGAACGGCGTGTTCTTCGATCGCGATCGGAGCTTCGCCGCTTCGACGCGCACCTGCAGGTCCGGCGCCAGGATTGTGATGTCCGCGGGCGCCCCTTCCGACAGCGTGCCGCCGTTCACCTTGAGGATCCGCGCCGGGTTCAGCGACATGAGCTCGACGAGCCGCGACAGCCGCACGCGTCCCGCGTGGACGAGACGGTCGAACGAGAGCGAGACCGCGGTTTCGAGGCCGACGATGCCGAACGGCGCGCGGTCGAATTCGACCTTCTTCTCGTCGTAGTGGTGTGGCGCATGATCGGTCGCGATGGCATCGACGGTGCCGTCGGCGATCCCGGTCAGCATCGCGTCTCGATCCTCGGCCTCACGCAGCGGCGGGTTCATCTTCGTGTTGGTGTCGTAAGCAAGCGGCGTGGCCAGCGCTTCGTCGGTGAGCGTGAAGTGATGCGGGGCGACCTCACACGTGACGCGGACGCCCGCTTCCTTGCCCTTGCGCACCGCGCGCAGTGACGCGCGGGCGCTCATGTGCGCGACGTGAAAGGCCGATCCGGTCAGCTCGGACAGCAGCACGCCCCGCTCGACGCCAAGCGCCTCGCACGCGCCGGGCATCCCGCGAAGGCCCAGCGTGGCCGCGTAATAGCCCTCGTGCGCGACCCCGTCGCCCTTCAGCGACGGATCCTCGCAGTGCTCGATGACCGGCATGTCGAACATCCCGGCGTACTCGAGCGCCCGCCGCAGCAGGAGCGCCGTCGCCACGGGATGGCCGTCGTCGGTAATCGCGACGCAGCCCGCCTTGCGAAGGTCGCCGATGTCGGCGAGAAGCTCGCCTTTCGACGACCGCGACACCGCGCCGATCGGATACACCCGCGCCAGGTCGGCTTCCCGCGCCTTTGCCAGGATGTACGCGGTCACGTTCGCGTCGTCGTTGACTGGATTCGTGTTCGGCATGCACGCGACGGCCGTAAAGCCGCCGGCGACTGCCGATGCTGTGCCGGAGGCGATCGTTTCCTTGTGTTCCTGCCCCGGCTCGCGGAGATGCACGTGCATGTCGATCAACCCGGGACAGATCACCATCCCGTCGGGAATCTCGACGACGGTCGCGCCGTCGACGGGGAGATCGGCGCCTATGCGCGCGATGCGATCGCCGTCGATCAGGACGTCTCGCGCGCCATCGATCCCGTTGGCGGGATCGACCACGCGTCCGCCCTTAAGCAGCCTCTTCATAGTCCGCTCCACCGGCCAGCAGGTACAGAACCGCCATCCGTACGGCCACGCCGTTGGCGACTTGTTCGAGAATCACCGAGTACGGACCGTCCGCCACCTCCGACGCGATCTCCACGCCGCGGTTCATCGGTCCGGGGTGCATGATCATCACGTCGGGGTTCGCGCGCCTCACCCGCTCCTCGGTCATGCCGAACACGCTGAAGTACTCGCGCAGCGACGGGAAGTACGCACCTTCCATGCGTTCGAGCTGAATACGCAGCATCATGATCACGTCGGCGCCGGCCACCGCGTCCTCGACATGGCTCGTCGGCGTCACACCAAATCGCCTGATGTCGGTCGGCATCAACGTCGGCGGCCCACACACCCACACGTCGGCGCCCATCTTCGTCAGCAGGTGGATATTCGAGCGCAGCACGCGACTGTGCAGCAGGTCGCCGACAATCGCCACCTTGAGCCCCTTCAGCCGCTTCTTGTGCTCGCGAATCGTGAATGCGTCGAGGAGTGCCTGCGTCGGATGCTCGTGCGTGCCGTCGCCGGCATTGATGATGGCCGAACGGCAGATGCGCGACAGGAGGTGGCACGCGCCGGACGAAGAGTGCCGGAGGACGATCATGTCGGGCCGCATCGCCTCGAGGTTCATCGCCGTGTCGGCGAGCGTTTCGCCTTTCACGACGCTCGAGGTCGCGATCGCAATGTTCAGCGTGTCGGCGCTGAGGCGTTTTTCCGCGATCTCGAACGAGGTGCGCGTGCGCGTGCTGGGCTCGAAAAAGAGGTTCACGACCGTCTTGCCGCGCAATGCCGGCACCTTCTTGATGGGACGCGACGCGATCTCCTTCATCGCGTCCGCGGTGTCGAGCACGAGCGTGATTTCCTCGGGCAGCATCTCCGCGATGCCGAGCAGATCCTTCGACCGCAGCGAGGTCACCGCCGGCTTCTGTTCCACGTCGTGAACCGTCGTCATACAGTGGCCTCCTGCTGCAATACCACCTCGTCCTGTCCGTCCGTTTCCTGGAGACGCACCCGAACGCTTTCCTCCGGGTTCGTCGGCAGGTTCTTTCCGACATAGTCCGCCTTGATGGGCAGCTCGCGGTGACCACGATCGACGAGGACGATCAGCTGAATCGCTTTCGGCCGTCCGAAATCAATGAGCGCGTCGAGCGCAGCACGTGTCGTCCGGCCCGTGTAGAGCACGTCGTCCACGAGCAGGATCTTCTTGTCGTCAATCGAAAACGGAATCTCGGTGCGCCGGACGACCGGCTGCGGGCCGACGGCGAACCTCATCAGGTCGTCGCGATAGAGCGTGATGTCGAGGGCGCCGGTGGGAATGTCGTTTTTGGTGATCTCGCGAAGCGTCCGCGCGAGGCGCCGCGCGATGTGCACGCCGCGCGTGCGCACACCCACGAGCGCGAGATCTTCAACGCCTTTGTTGCGCTCGACGATTTCGTGTGCGATGCGGGTGAGGGTGCGGGAGATGCGGTCCGCGTCCATCACGACAGCGGACTTCGTGTCAGGCATGTGTCACCTCTTTGCGGCCTCTCGGACCGCAATTAAAGAGCTCGCATAGTATACAGCTATACTCCCGAGAATGCTCGTCGACGTCGAGGCACGCGTGATTCGCAACACGCGCCTCTCCCCCGACTACAACGTCATCGCGCTCGCTGCTCCAGAGATCGCCGCCAACACCGCTCCGGGTCAATTCGTCATGGTGAAGTCCGGCCGCGGCAGGGATCCGCTGCTGCGCCGCCCTTTTTCCGTATTCGAGGTGCTTCGGTCGGACGGGCGTATCGAAGGCCTTTCGCTGTTGAGCAAACGCGTCGGCATCACGACCGGCATGCTGTTCGATTCCGTCGAAGGTGACGTCGTCTCATGCCTTGGGCCCCTTGGCCGTCCGTTCGAGCCCATCGATCCGCCCGGTGAAGCGTGGATGGTCGCCGGCGGCGTCGGCCTCGCGCCATTCGCGACGCTCGGTGACGCGCTGATCGATCGCGGAACGAAGACGACACTCTTCTACGGAGCGCGCGGTGGCTCGGAGCTCTTCTATCTCGACTGGTTCGAGAGGCGTGGCATCCGGCTCGTGCTGGCCACCGAGGACGGGAGCATCGGCGATCACGGCCGCATTACCGTGCCCCTGGAGCGCGAGCTGCAGGCTGCATCCCTCTCGGCCATCATGATCTACGCCTGCGGGCCTGAGCCGATGCTCGAAGCGGTGGCGCACGTGGCCGCCAGGTTCAAGCGGCCGTCGCAGGTGTCGGTCGAGCGGGTCATGGGATGCGGAATGGGCGGGTGCTACAGCTGCGTGATCCCGGTCCGGGACGGTCACGCGGCGCACCACTACGTCCGGTCCTGCATTGCCGGCCCCGTGTTCAGAGGGAACGACGTCGTATGGGATTAGCAATTACTTTCACTGAAACGAACCACCGAGGCACCGAGGCACCGAGAATCCAATCTACGTCCTCGGTGTCTCAGTGTCTCGGTGTCACGTCTCAGCGGATGACGCAACGGACTTAACGTGGCCGATCTGTCAGTGCAAATTGGCACGCTTCGCCTGGCGAATCCGCTCATAGCGGCGAGCGGATGCTTTGGCTACGGCGTCGAATACGCCGAGGCGATCGACCTTTCCACGCTTGGCGGCGTGGCAGTCAAGGGCCTTTTCCTCAAGGAGCGCGAAGGGCATCCGCCCGAGCGTATTGTCGAAACGCCGTCGGGGATGCTCAACGCGATCGGTCTGCAGGGCATCGGCGTCCACCGCTTCATCCGCGAAAAGCTCCCGGAGCTGCGCGGGCTGCGCGCGACCGTGATCGTCAACATCTGCGGAAGCACGCTCGACGAGTACGTCGAGCTCGCGAGAATCCTCTCCGATGCGGAAGGCGTCGCGGCACTCGAGTTGAACATCTCGTGCCCCAACATCAAGGAAGGCGGCATCACGTTCGGCTGCAGCCTCAACGGCACTTTCGACGTCGTGAGCGCGGTGAAGAGGGTCACGCAGCTTCCCGTGATCCCGAAGCTCACCCCCAACGTCACCGATGTCGCATCGTTCGCCCGAGCGTCAGAAGACGCAGGTGCGGACGCGGTCTCGCTCGTCAACACGTTCCTCGCCATGGCCATCGATACCGAAACGCGCCGTCCGAAGCTCTCGAACATCGTCGGCGGGCTGAGCGGTCCCGCGATCCGGCCGATCGCGGTGCGCATGGTCTACGAGTGCCGCCGGGCCGTGAAGATTCCGGTGATCGGTATGGGCGGAATCGCAAGCGCACGCGATACGCTGGAGTTCATCATCGCCGGCGCTACGGCCGTGCAGGTGGGTACTGCGAACTTCGTTGACCCGTTTATCTGGAGCAAGCTCCTCGACGGCCTGACCGACTACATGCGCCGGCACAAGATCGCGCGCATGTCCGACCTGGTGGGAAGCATCGATACCAGCTCGCGCGAAAAGCAGTGGATCAGCTCCTAGTCGCGCTCGACGTCGAGACTGGCGAGCGTGCGATGGACCTGGCCGCTGCACTCCGCGGCGTCGCCGGTGGATTCAAGGTCGGCAACCGCCTGTTCACCAGCGAAGGGCCCGAGCTCGTGCACAAGCTGGTGGATGCCGGTGCCCGTGTCTTCCTCGACCTCAAGTACCACGACATCCCGAATACCGTGGAACAGGCGGTTGAGGCCGCGGTGCACACCGGTGCGTGGATGATCAACGTCCACGCGTCCGGCGGGAGCGCGATGATGCAGGCCGCCGCGCGCGCAGCGCGCGCCACCTCCGCAAAGCTGGGACGTCCGTCCCCGCTGATGATTGCCGTCACGGTGCTCACGAGCATGGACCAGGAAGCGCTGCGCACGGTTGGCGTCGATCGCCCGGTGCTCGACCAGGTGCTGGCGCTCGCGCGTCTGACAAAGCAGGCAGGGCTGCAGGGGGTCGTGGCCTCCGCGCAGGAAACGCCTGCCATACGGGAGGCATGCGGACCGGACTTTCAGATCGTCACGCCGGGAATTCGCGGTGCATCCGCAGGCACCGAACGCAACGATCAGTCACGAACGATGGGGCCGGCGGAGGCTATCCGTGCGGGCGCAAGCTATATCGTGGTGGGACGGCCGATCATCGCCGCGCAGGATCCGCGGGCGGCGGCCGCGGCCATTGTCGAGGAGCTCAATCAGTAAACTCCCAAAACCCAACCTCCAACTCCCAAAGAAGTCTTCTTGGGAATTGGAAGTTGGGAGTTGGGAGTTCGCGCTAGGACGCTCCTGCACGTCGCGGCGTGCGTCTCATTTCGCCGTGATGATGAAGTGGCCGCGGCGGTTCATCATGAAACACGCCTCCGTCATCTCCCTGCAGAGCGGCTCCTCTTCACCCTTGCTGATCGCGAGCATCCGATCCGCGCCAATCCCCAGGCTGACCAGGTAATCCTTCACCGAGGCGCCGCGGCGCTCGCCAAGCGCCAGGTTGTACTCGTTGGTGCCGCGCGCGTCGGCGTGCCCCTCGACCGTCACCCTGATTGACGGCCACCGGCGCATGTAGTCGGCGTTTCGCTGCAGCGTCGCGCGCGCATCGTCTCTCAGCGTCGACATGTCGTAGTCGAATGCGATGTCGCCGAGTGGCTTCTCTGCGTTCAGCTGCTCGAGCGTCTTCCGCTGGAAGATCTCGTCTTCAGTAAGCGGCCTGGGCGGCGGTGCAGGTGCGGGCGGTGGTGGTGGCGGTGGAGGCGGTGGCGGCGGCGGCGCAGCTGCTGGCGGTGGAGCCGGAGGCGGCGGCGCGGGCGGCGGTACTTTCTTCGCACATCCCGTCAGGACAATCACCATCGTGAGGACGATGGCTGTTAAGAAAGATATGCGGGGCGAACTCATAGAGGCGCTCTCCTGAGTGGGTGATGCGTTGGGGGTGCCGCGAGGAGCTTACAGGCCGATCCTCGGAGTGTCAATCAAGGCGAGACAGGAGTGACGCGCAAATCGAAGATGCGCAAGCCGAGATGACGCGTGTCGGCGGTGCCTTCAGCCGGGCCGGGAAGGTACACGCGATCGGTTTCGATCGCGACCGCGCCGCCGGAGCGCGTCAGCGCCTCCGCCGGAACTGTAACACTCCAGTCGAAGTCGGCATCGGGCTGAAACTGCGCGATGGTGGCACCGCTCGCGGTCACTTTCACGGTCGGGGGCGCATTGAGGTAGCGCAGCGGCGATTCGCCTCTCAGCGTCAGCCGAACGGACTGCGACGGACCCTTGATCCGAACGACAGACCGCTCGCTCGTCCATCGCCACGTCAGGCCGGTTTCAACGGCGAACTCGCCCTCGTGCCACCCTTCGCCGTAGCCGTAAATCATCTGCGCGGCGGGCTGGATGTCGAACTGACGGACGGCGACGGGCGCAGGTTGCACCGGGTTGAGGCTGCGTGACGAGATCGTGAGGCTCGCGAATGTTCCTGGTCCGGCAATGCCCTGCGGCAAGTCTATGAACCGAAGGAAGTTGCGATCCTTGAACGGCAGCGTCCAACGATCGACACGCGCGCCATCGACGGCTAGCTCCAGCTCCGCGTCCGCATCGCCTTCATTGCCCAGATGCCGTCCACCCACGACGAGATGAAAGGCGCCGGGACGCCGGCGGACAAACGCCTCGATCGGACGGTGGTCCGGTCCCATTGCCGTCGCCTGCGTGACGCCACCAGTCTCCGGGGTCAATGACCATCCCTGCCCCGCAAACCACCCAGGTACAGGCAATCTGTACCAGTCGACGCCAAGCGGACGTGTCCCGCTCAACTCTGGACGCTGTTCCACAGTCCACCGGTAGCGGACGACGTCGTGACGGCTTTGAGGGTCGATGAGCGCCAGATCGGTGCGTCGCTCGTCGGCGAAAAACCAGACGGGAGCGGTGCCGCCGCCACGCCAGTAATCCACAAGACCCAGCCACTCGTACTTGGTCCGGGGCTCGACAATGTGAAGCGGGCCGGTATCGGCGGCCTGCAGCGGACGTCGTACGCCGTAGTGGCTGTAAACGGCAGCCGGAGGCTGCACCCGCGCACGTTGAACCGCATCGGCAATGGCGCGAAACGCCGGATGCGGATCGCGGCCGTACGCGACCGCGGCTGGAACCGCAACTATCAGCGTGGATACGACGAAGGGGACTGCCACGACCGAGGTGAATCGACCCGCCAGCGCGATGCCGCGCGCAGCCAGCCACGCAATCGCGGGCAGCATGGGCAACGCGTAGCGGACGGTAATGGTCTCCTGGAACAGCAGGTGGAACGCGAGATACGGGACAAACGCGATCACGAGCAGCAGCAGCGCGCGCCATTCGCGCAACAGCATGACCAACGCCCCGATCGCGGCGGCAAGCGTCACAGCCACCGCGAGCGGGATCGAGGCCCACGGGAGCACCAGCGTCTGATAGAGGGCGATGGCGAAATGCCGCGGCGTCGGAGTCGCCCAGAGCATGTCGACCCAGGCGAAGTCCTCGCCAGCCTGCGAATGGAGTGCGGCCAGGTAGGCATCAATGCCGCCACTGGCGACGACAAGCGGGACGCCCCACACGAGACAGCCCGCGGCAAATGCCGCGACCGGCCGCCGCCACGCCTTGAGGTCCCGCTGTTCCAGCAATACGAACGCGAGCACGGGAACCGTCAGCACCCCGGTCTGCACGCGAATGCCCGCTGCAATCGCGGCCAACAGGGCGCCCTGGACAAGGCGCGAAGGTCGGCGGCACAGCAGCAGTGCCTGAGCACCGATCGCAAGCGCAAGGCCAGGCAGATCGCTCATGGGCCGCAGGCCGGACGTCCAGAACAGCGGCGACGCCGCAAGCAGCAGCGTCGCCCATCCCGCAATCCCAAATTCCCAATTCCCAACTCCCAAGGACTCTGACACCGTTGGAAGTTGACGGGAACGTTCGGCCAGCCCCGCGAATAGAAACCACGCGGCAACAATGCAGCCGGCCCCTCCTATCGCCGACCACACGGCAAGCGACCACGCTTCCGCGCTGACGCGCGTCATCGACGAAACGCGTTCGACGATCGCGAGGGACACGTGGCCCATGACCATGTACACCGGGTATCCGGGAGGGTGGGGCTGGTGTAACGCGGGGTTGAATTCGCGCAAGCCGAGCGCGAAGTTGATGGAGTCGATGTCTTCGAGGGAAGGCGCAAGAAATGGAATGTGCAGCGCGAGATAGATCACCGCGACGAGCCACGGAGTCACGGAGGCACGGAGAATCCTTCTGGGTTCCGTGTCTTCGTGTCTCCGTGGCCCGTGATCGTCAGGCTGGGCGGAGGACGACACCTTCATTCAGGCTGCCCATCCGGTACCCACGCGGGTCGATCGTGACCTCGTCATAGCCAAGTGCGCGCAGCTGGCGCACGATCCGCTCGCTGGTTTCCGCTTCCAGCGCGCGTGGGAGCTCGTCGCGCCCGATCTCGATCCGCGCCGCCTCGTCATGATGACGCACGCGGCATACGCGGAAGCCGAGGTCACGCAGCACGCTCTCCGCACGCTCGATCATGCGCAGCTTCTCGCTCGTGACTTCGGAGTGATAGGGAATCCGGGACGATAGGCACGCGGATGCGGGTTCGTCCCACGTCGGTAATCCCGCGCGCCGCGACAGCCCGCGGATGTCTGCCTTCGTCAAGTCCGCATCATCGAGCGGACTGCGTACACGGAACTCACGCGCGGCCTGGCGCCCCGGACGGTAATCGCCGCGGTCGTCGGCGTTCGCGCCATCGACAATCGTCTGAAAGCCCCGCGACGCGGCGACGCCACTCAGCGCGGTGTAGAGCTCGTGCTTGCAGAAATAACAGCGATTTGTCGGATTCGCGCGGTAGTCGGGCCGTTCCAGTTCGCCGGTGTGGATGACCTCGTGGTGAAGACCGAACTCACGAGCGACCGACCGCGCAAGCTGCCGGTGGCGATCGGGATAGCTGGGACTGTCGGCTGTGATGCAGAGGGCGCGGTCGCGGCCGAGCACTTCAGTGGCCGCCCACGCCAGGAACGCACTATCGACGCCGCCGCTGAATGCGACGATGACCGAATCGAAGCCCGCGAGGATGTCAAAGAGGCGCCGATGATCGGGCGCCTGGCTCACTCGTCGACGTCCTCGTCGACAGCTTCTTCGTCGTCATCGATATCGTCTTCGTCCTCGGCGTCGTCCTCGTCCTCATCCTCATCGTCCTCGTCGTCGTCCAGGTCTTCGTCCTCGTCGTCGGCGATTTCGACCTCGTCGGCGCCCAGCAGCATGAGGTTCTTCCCGCACTCCGGGCAACTGAACGTGTCGCCCTCTTCGTAGTCTGCGGTCTCGATCTCGTCGAATTCACACTCGGGGCAGGTCGCCATACGGGCTCCATGCGGCGGAAAGCCGCCGTCAGCAGGTCGGAAAAGGCCGCATCCTCAGGCGGATCCAGCATTTCCCTGTAGAACGTCGGATTATAGCGAGATCGTCACGATGTCCGCAATGAAGCCTAAGGTCGCGAACTTGCCATACCGATACTCAAAGATGTGAGTACCACTGCAGCCGTCGCTGCCAAAATCGTCATCGTCGCCGACGATACGGCCTTTGTTCGCGACCGCTTCAAGTCGGTGCTCGAAGGGGCGGGCCACCGTGCCGTGACCGTCTCCAATGGGAACGAGCTCATCGCGCGCGTGAAGATGGAACTGGACAAGATCGACCTGATCGTCGTCGATTTGCGTCTGCCGCAGGCGCAAGGGGTCGATCTGGTCAGGCGACTACGAAAGCTGGATCCCGTCAAACCACCGATCGTGGTCTTCAGCGGCACAATCGCGAACGCCGGAGAGGTCCGCGAGCTGGCAGCGCTCAACGTCTCGGGCTACGTCAATGAGTACACGGCGCTCCAGCATATTTTGCCGTCACTTGCACCCCACCTCTTCCCGGGCGACTTCAACCGGCGCACCGGGCCGCGCGTCGTCCTGGGGATTCCCATCGCTTACCGCTTCGGTAACAACATTGCCGCGGCGGTCACATTGAACATCAGCAGGGGCGGTGTGGCCGTGCGGACGACGAGCCCGCTCGAAAAGGGCCTTGCCGTGAAGGCGCGATTCCGACTGCCGATGGGCAAGCGGGATATCGACGTGGAATCGACGATCGCCTGGAGCGACAGGCGCGTCGGCATGGGCTTCGAGTTCATGAACCTCAACGCGGACGACCAGGCCACGATTGCCGATTACGTCGATTCGCACTTCTTCTCCAATCGAAAAGCCTGACGTCCGCCACGAAGGCCACGAAGACGAACTAGCCACGAAGGACACAAAGAAGCGGGATCCGCAAAGGCATGGCGGATTTCAGCCGAACATTCGGGTGCGCCGATTGTTAGCGCTAGCGTCGATCGGCAATGTTCCTCGTAGCCCTCGTAGCTCGCGGGCCGAAACATCGTCGTGTCCGACTCTCTCGAATGTCATTGAACGCTGGCTCAGGGTCGAACGGGCTTTACTTTTGTGAACTTCGTGTCCTTTGTGGCCCGTTTCGTCTTCGTGATCTTCGTGGCTACCGTGCGCGGAGCAGCCGCAGCGCATTTGCCACGACGATGACGGTGGCGCCGGTGTCGGCGAGGACCGCCATCCAAAGCGTCGCGAGGCCGGTGACC
>Ga0114129_10009297_pt1 | contig 14017 bp, 11 predicted proteins | sample RhiMetdeltSRZDD1_FD_80071 | JGI IMG/M metagenome (GOLD analysis project Ga0114129, IMG submission 80071) | Populus rhizosphere microbial communities from Tennessee, USA - Rhizosphere MetaG P. deltoides SRZDD1 (version 2) (version 2) | ecosystem: Host-associated > Plants > Roots > Rhizosphere >... | reverse complement strand
TTTTCGGGTACGGGGCATTGGCGTCTCCTCATGGTATGCCCCACACACAAAATCCCTGACACTCTCGTTCTTGATCGTCGCCCTCATGATCGTTGGCTCCCCTTTCTCCCCTTCTCCCCTTCTCCCCTTCCCGTAGACTCCCCTTCTCCCTGTAGTTCTCCTCCCCTCCCACTCGTGTCACACTCCAAAAGATGCTCACCTCCTACCTAACTCGGATCGGCGCGACTCGGCCGTCCGGGCCTACGCTCGCCGCCCTTCGCGAGCTGCACGCCGCCCACGTGTCGGCGATTCCGTTCGAAAACCTGGACATCCTGCTCGGCGCCGGGATCAGTCTCGATCTCGAGCGCATCTACGCCAAGCTGGTCACCAAGCGGCGCGGAGGTTACTGCTTCGAGCACAACACGTTGTTTCTGAGCGTTCTGCGCGACCTCGGGTTCTCCGCTGCGCCGCTGGAAGCGCGCGTGCGTATCGGATCGACCGCAGTCCGGCCCCGCACGCACATGGTGCTGGTGGTTCGAGTTGGGGAGGACGAATGGCTCGCCGACGTCGGCTTCGGCGGCGAGGGCCCGATCGAGCCGGTTGCCATGAGTCCGGATCGACCGTCGGATCTCGTTCATCGCGTCGTGCCCGAAGGGTCCGGACGCGTGCTCCAGATGCGCTCGGGAGGCGCGTGGATCGATCTCTATGCATTCCTTCCCGAGACCGTGCACCCTGTCGATTTCGAGGTCGCGAACTGGTACACGAGCACCTACCCCGAGAGTCCGTTCGTCCGGACGCTGACAGCCCAGCGAACGACCAGGGATGTCCGCTACGTCCTCCGCTACCCGACCTATTCGGAGATCCGCGGCGACAACGTTCGGACACGAGAGATCAGCCGGAGCGATCTCGTTCCGCTGCTGCGGGACGTCTTTCTAATTGATGTTCCGGCTGATGCCCGCTTTTCGGCGATCGACTGACGCGGCGGCGTCAACTTGTTACTTGACGCTCGAATCGTTTCGCCGCGTCGAACCACGATCCGCGGCTCTGAGAGACAGCGGCCACGGCGTCGAGGAACCGGTGGGCCTTCGCCGCGAGCAGTCGCCACTCGTCCTCGAATCCTCCGGCACGCTCGGCGAGCCACACGAGCACCATCGCGGTCGCCCAGGCGCGGCGCATCTCGTCGGGGCGGCCGGTGGCGCCTGACAGCGCCGCTTCGAGGGCGTTCAACTCGTGCCCGATGATGGCGCAGAGTTCGGGCGTCAGCTCCCAGGATCCATCGGCACGCTGCAAGGCAATGAGCGCGTGCATCCCGCCCGGAGGCTGAGCCGCCGATGACGGCCTGCGCGCGCGCGAAAGGCCTTCGAGCGCGCGTGTCAGGAATGGCCGCTTCGGAGGCTCGCTCTTCAACATCTGGATCTCGTCGTGAGCGCTTGCGAGGCTGAGCCCCGTGGGCGCAACGTGGGCGAACGAGCGCGCCGGGGCCGGCGAGCTCGGCATCGCCAGCGCCGCGTGAAAATGGGTGCTCAAGACCTCGTCCTGGAGACCTCCCCATCCGGACGTCAACGCAATCGGGATCCTTCGCAGCTCGATGCCCCCGGTCACGGCCACCTCACGCCGCTCGATCGCGACAAACGACGTTTCTCTCGAGATCAGACCGTAGCGAATGCTCAGGTCGACGATCTCGCGAGAGATTCCGGTCGCCTTGCGCTCACGCTGCCTCGATCCGCGCGACAGCACCCACTCCGGGCTTTCCTCGAGCTCGCGGATGCGCGCGCGCGCCGCCAGGGTTGCCACGGTCCGTCCATCGACGGCCTGCGAGCGATCGACCGGCACGTCGAACTGAAGCGGGCCCGCAGGCCCTTTCGCTGTCAGCCTGACCGTGGACGATGGGGTAAGCGATGCGTCGAGACCGTAGACCAACAGCCGGCCCGAGCCGAAGACAGGCGGGAGGACCGTCGGCGCTTGTGTCACGTTCAGATTCCCCCACTCGAGCCGGACGTCGGTCAACGCCGAAGACAGCAGTTTGCCGAACTGCCGGACGACCTTCCGCTCGATCCTCTCTCCTGGATAGATGAACTCGGCGGAGCCACCGCCGGCACGCGCCAGGCCGCGAACGAGATGATGGCTGGCCCCGGCACCGATGCCAAACGTGAAGACGCGCGACTGTGCCGCATGTTGCTTCGCCAGCGCCAGCACCGCGTCGGTGTTCGTGACCTCGCCATCGGTCAGCACGACCAGCTGCCTCGTCAGCTCACTGCCCGCCTTTTGCTCGAAGGCAAACGTCAAGGCGGGCAGGATTTCGGTGCCACCGAGATCGGCCTGCATTCCTGCGACGTGATCGCTGGCGGCCTTCAGGCTGCGCTCGTCGTACTCGCGGCTGGCTGGGAACAACGCTTCGACGCGCGACCCAAAGCCAATGATGTTGAAGCGGCAACCTGGAATCATCGAGCGCAGACACAACTGGAGCGCATTTCTCACTTCTTCGATCGATGAGCCGCCCATCGATCCCGATCGATCGACGACGAAGACCACTTCCGCAGGCACCTGATCGGTACCCCACGACGGTGAAAAGGCAATGGCGATCGCGTGAGTGTTGTCGTCCGTGTTCCGTTCGATCCAGGCCCGGGGCGTGTCCAGGCCCGCTGCCTGAACGTTCAGCACGAAATCGCGATCGAGGGCGGCATCACGTTGCGACAACGCGACCGTCGCCGTGCGATCCGCGAGTGTGACCGACACCGGATGCGATGGCGATTCCACCTGGGAGATCGCCCCAGGCATCGCGACGCGAACGGTCAGGTTCAAGCCATACGGCACCTGCCAGCCCCGCGGAGGGTTCAGCGTCTCGCTGTCAGGACGGCCGACGCCAACCTGATCGTCGGTGGGCGCATAGCGCGGCGACACGGTCGTCGGAACCGTAAAGCGCAGCCCGCCGTCAGCGACGTGCAACTCGGTCACGTAAGTCAGCTTGAGCAGTGCCTCTTTGCCCGGCGGCAGGTTGCCGACACTCGCCTGGAAGACATCCGGCCGTTCCTCGTCCAGCAGGAACGCGCCATCACCTCTTTCCATCGCATCGTCGTACATGCGAAACGCTTCTTCACGTTCCCTGACCTCGCCGACAACGACCGTGTCGTCGACGATGGCTTCGAACGCACATACGGCAGCGCCCTCGTCGAGCGGAAACACGTACGCGGCTTCGATCGGCGTCGATTCGCGATTGACGTAGCGCTGCGTCACCGAGATGCGCGCGCAGAAACTGCTGATCTCCGCCTCGACCAAAACGCCGGTCAGCGGAACGGGCGCCTGGTCACGCGTGAACAGACCGCTCTTGTTGGTCTCCTGTTCAGTCTTCGGCATCATCTTCTCCGTTCGCGCCGCCAGGACAGTTGAGGCGACACCAGTTGGCGAGGGCTTCGAGTTTGACCGGGCCAGGCAGCCGGTTGTTCGCAGACACATGCAGCTCGACGCCTGGCGCCAATTCGATGCGCCGCCAGAGCGACCGAGGTTGCTCGACGATGGCCCGGTGCATCAGGGCCGCCGCCGGGCGCCCGGGTTTCTGCCCGAGCTCGTTTCGGATTTCCTCGAGGGTCCTGCCTGATTCCTGAAGCGCCTTCACGCGCAGCAACTGCGCGAGGTGCTCCTCCCCGTAGTGGTTGCCACGCCCGAGCCCCAGCGGTTGCGGCAGGAGTCCTTCCTGAACGTAGTAACGCACCGTCCGGCGGGAGACGCCGCCAAGGTCAGCCAAATCACCGATGGCGTAGCGGGTCAAATCAGCCACGCCGTCAATATACGCCAGTTACTGTCACATTATCAAGTGTCACATTAACAGCGTTTCAACAGGTGGCTGGCACCTTCCCGGGCCAGGTGCCAGCCACCTATTGCAGGATTTGCGCGCGCGCACCTCCGAGGCCGTAAACCCTATAATCCGCGCCATGACTCCAATCATCGTCCTCGCCGTCCTCGCCGTGCTCGTGCTGATCGTGGTCGCCATGTACAACGGGCTGGTCCGCTTGAATGTGCAGGCCTCGAACGCGTGGTCGGACATCGACGTGCAGCTCAAACGCCGCACCGACCTGATCCCGAACGTCGTCGAATCTGTGAAGGGCTACGCGAGCCATGAGCGGCAGACGCTCGAGGCGGTGATCAATGCCCGGAATCGCGCGGTGTCGGCGCAGGGCGCTGGACCGGCGGAGCGGGGACAGGCGGAAGGCGCGCTGACGGGCGCGCTGCGCGGACTGTTTGCGCTCGCCGAGTCGTATCCGCAACTGCGGGCCGCCGAGAACTTCGCCCAGCTTCAGAACACGCTCTCGCAAATCGAAGACGCCGTCCAGAACGCGCGCCGTTACTACAACGCGGTCGTTCGCGACCTGAACACGCGCATTCAACAGGTCCCGTCCAACATCGTCGCGAGCTTGTTCGGATTCAAGAACCGTGAGTTCTTCGAGATTCCCGACACCGAAAAGCAGGTGCCACAGGTGAAGTTTTGATGGCGGCGATGAGCGCACGCCGCAATATCGCGCGCTGGGCACATCGCGCCACAACGATTCTCGCGCTCGCGTTGCTGACCGCGGCACCGGCCGCGGCGCAGCGCACGCTCGTCATCGAGCGGTTCGACGCCACGATCGAGGTGTCGGCTGACGGATCGCTTCGCGTCGAGGAGTACATCGTTCCGCGGTTTACGGGTACCTGGAACGGCGTCTTTCGGACGATCCCCGTCGAATATCGATCACCGCAAGGGCTGAACTACACGCTCCGTCTCGACATTCAATCGGTCACAGACGATGAGGGCCGCAGCCTGAAGTACGAGAGCAGCCGGGAGCGGCACTATCGCAAGCTGAAGATCTGGGTTCCAGGCGCAACGAACACGACCAAGATCGTCAAGGTGGTTTATCGCGTCTCGAACGGCTTGCGGTTTTTCGACGAGCACGACGAGCTCTACTGGAACGTCACCGGCGACGAGTGGGAAGTCCCGATCGAATCGGCCTCGGCGCAGGTCACGCTGCCAGGCGGCGTTTCCGGCGTGCGTGCGACTGCTTTCCGCGGCGCATATGGATCGACCGAACAGAGCGACGTGACGATCGAAGACAACCGCGTCAACGTCAAGACGACTCGAGGATTGGGCATGCGCGAGGGGCTGACGGTCGTCGTCGGCTGGAATCCGGGCGTCGTGCACCGGCCCACGTCAATCGAGCGGACGGCCGACGCCTTCTACAGCAACATGCCGCTCGCCATTCCTCCGCTGGTCTTTCTTGGCATGTTTCGACTGTGGCGGCGACGGGGGCGCGATCCCGAACTGTCGCCGATCACTACTCAGTACGAGCCGCCAGCGAGCATGACGCCGGCGGAACTCGGCACGTTGATCGACGGCAAGCCGGACATGCGGGACATCACGTCGACCATCGTGGACCTCGCTGTCCGCGGTTACGTGCACATCACCGAAACGAAGGATGAACATCTCTTCGGCCTGCTTTCCAGCAAGGATTACAGTTTCACGCTCAAGAAGACGCGCAACGAGTGGACGAGCCTCAAGCCCCACGAACGTCAGCTGCTCGACGCGCTGTTCGACGGAAGTTCGTCGGTGACGCTCTCGGACCTCAAGAACAAGTTCTACAAGCACCTCCCAGGTCTCCGGAACGGGCTCTACGGCATCCTCGTCTCGGACGGCTTCTACGCTGGCCGGCCCGATCGCGTCCGCTCGATGTACGTGATTGGCGGCGTCATCTTCGGCTTCCTCGTCGGATTCGGGAGTGCCTCGTTGATGGCCTGGCTCGGAATGCAACCCGGAGCCGGCATCATCGCGGGCATCCTGTCAGGGCTGGTCGTGGTGCTGTTCGGCTGGTTCATGCCGTCGCGCACGGTCCAGGGCACACGCCAGCTCGAAAAGGTTCTCGGTTTCCGCGAGTTCCTGTCGCGCGTCGAAGGCGAACGCCTCGACCGGATGGTGAAGACCCCGGAAATGTTCGAGAAGTTCCTCCCATTCGCCATGGCGCTGGGCGTCGAGGACAACTGGGCGAAGGCGTTCGAGGGAATCTACAAGGAACCGCCCTCGTGGTACACAGGACCGGGCGGGGTGCACATGTTCAGGCCGAGCACGTTTGCCAACAACCTCGGCGTCATGTCCACGCAGGCCGCGTCGGTGATGGCTTCGGCGCCGCGGAGCAGCGGCGGATCGGGCTTCAGTGGCGGCTCGAGCGGCGGTGGATTTGGCGGCGGCGGCGGGGGCGGCTTCTAGCGGGCGGGCGGGCGCTCGCTCGGCATGCGCCAGATTTCAGAATTGTTATGCAGTTTGCTCGTCATCGACTGCGTCAACGGCGCAGTTTTCACGCGCCATCCGCGGTGTATCATCCGACTAGGCGCACGCGTCGACCGCGTCGTCCATCTTCGCCGTAAACCTTCGTCTGACTCCCCCGGAGGTTATCCATGGGATCGCGATTTCACTTTCTCCTTCTGCCAACGCTTGCCGTGATCGGCGCGAGTGTTCTGCTCCAACCTGCGTCAGCGCAATACGGAGAAATGTCGAGCACCACTCTGCGGCTGAGCGACTGGGAGAACAATCGGTTACGCCTGCGGCGGATCGCCGTCGATCCGGGCGCCAGCACACGCGCTGAAGGAGGCGTCGATCGAGTTCTGATTTATCTGACCGCGAACCAGGACGGCAATATGCCCGATGCCGATGCTGTCTGGCAGCCGGCTGGCTCGCCCGACCTGCAGAATCGCGGAGCGCGCAAGCTCGAGGCGCTCGCGGTCGATCTGAAGGCCACGTCGGCGGCGGCATCGGGCGGAACGCCGCCGGAATCCTTGCACACGTCGTATCGTGCCGAAGTCAAGACGCTCATCGACAACGCTCGCGTCCTCGTGACCAAGCACCGGTATGCTCCGACGACGTTCGTCGATCCACCGCACTTCCACTCGGATGACATGCTCGTCGTGTACCTGCAAGGCGGTTATACGTGGCCGGTATTCGGCGGCTGGGGCGCGTACCAGGTTCGGCGGGGCGAAGTTGACATCGTGCCAGCGAATTCGCTGCACACGCTCGGCAATGCGGGCAGCGATCCGCTGGAGTTCCTCGTCATTCTGCCCCGGTGACAGGGACGCGCTTCATCTCCTCAGCACCCGCGGCTCGGAAGCGACGCCTTTTCTCGCTCTCCGCGCTCCTTGCCGTTACGCTCGTCGCCTGCCGTGGCGCCGGCGATCTTCCCAAGCCGGAGATCGTGGCGCCCGGCATCAGGCTATACCGGCTCTCGGATCCCTCTCTGATCGACCCGGCGGGGCCGGTCGCAGTTCAAATCCTTCGCCTCGATCCTCGACGCGTCACACTGAAGAGCGCGTTGTCCGACGACTACGTCGTCGGCACCGAGACCGTGCTGGACACCTTCCAACGCCACAAGGCGATTGCGGCGATCAACGCCGGCTTCTTCCTGCCCAACGGGGATCCCAACGGCCTCCTGCAGGTGGATGGCGAGCTTGTCAGCGATACGGCGCGTCCCCGCGGCGCGATTGCGGTCACGATCGAAGATCAGGTGACCAGGCTTCTGTTCGACGTGGTCACGGCAGAAGCGCGCGTCCGCTTCGGGAATGATGACGACGCGCCGAGCGTCGAGATCGCCGGCATCGATACGACTCGCCAACGGGGCCGGCTGATGCTCTTTACACCGAAGTACTACGCGCACACCGATACCGCAGCTCGCGGCATCGAGTGGGTCGTGGGTGGCTCGCCGTTGGCTGTCCGCGAGCGGCGCGACGACCTGGGAAGCGCGCCAATCCCGACTGAGGGATTCGTGCTGTCGTACGGCGGCCTCGACCCTCCGGCGGAACTGGAGGCGGTGAAGGTGGGTGACCCGGCAAAGCTCGAACGCCGGTTCGTGACGCGCCACGGAACGCCTCCGGCGCGTTGGGCCGCAGCCGATCATGTGATTGGTGGCGCCGGCCTGCTCGCGAAAAACGGACAGTACATTACCGATTGGGCCGTCGAGGACCTTCGCGGCGGCTTTGCGACGGACCGCCATCCCCGGACGATGGTCGGCGTCGACCACGACGGCGACATATGGCTGGTGACGGTGGACGGCAGAAACCCTCAGATCAGCCTGGGCATGACGTTCGTCGAGCTGCAGCGCCTCGCCGCGCGCCTGAAGCTGACAGATGTGCTGAATCTCGATGGCGGCGGATCGACGACGATGGTGGTGAAAGGCGCGATCGTGAATCACCCGTCCGACACGGCCGGCCCACGTAAAGTGAGCGACTCGCTGATCGTCATTGGCCGCTGATGTGGCGTCCGGATTCAGCCGGACCTCACGGTGGTCCGCCTGAAGGCGGACACTACATGCTTTGAATACGTGGAGAGCACGATGCGACGAACGATCTTCCTTGCGTACGCCACGGCCGCACTGCTGGTGACGACCATCCAAGCGCAGCAGCAGCCCACCCCGCCACCCTGGACGCTGACCGAGGAGGCGATCCGAACGATCGTCGGACGCGCCCGCGCGGGCCGCGACCTGACGCCGAAGGCATGGCCGGGCGGAGCGCGTGTCGCCGTGGGGCTGTCGTTCGACTTCGACAACGAAACTGGCAGTCTGCGCGACGGACGCGATTCGCCGGGGCTCCTCTCGCAGGGCGAATACGGTGCGCGTGCCGGACTCCCGCGTGTCCTCGACCTGCTGGATCGGCATCAGATTCCCGCCTCGTTCTTCGTGCCTGCCGTGAGCGCCCTGCTCTATCCGGACGGCATGAAGGCGATCGTCACGAGCGGCCGTCACGAAGTTGGCCTCCATGGCTGGATTCACGAGCGCAATTCGCAACTCGATGAAGCAACCGAACGCGAGCTGATGAAGCGCGCGAGCGACACGCTCACGCGCATCACGGGAAAACGTCCTGTCGGTATTCGCACGCCGTCATGGGACTACAGTCCGCACACGCTGAAGCTCACGCGCGAGCTCGGCCTGATCTACGACAGCAGCCTGATGGCCGACGATCGTCCTTACGAGGTGCTGGCCGACGGCAAACCGACGGGGCTCGTCGAGCTGCCGGTGGAGTGGATTCTGGACGACTATCCATACTGGGGCATGGATCGCAACTCAACGCTTCGGCCGACGCTCAATCCTGACGAGGTACTCGCGATCTGGAAAGCCGAGTTCGATGTCGCGTACGCCGAGCGCAGCATGTTCATCCTGACGATGCATCCGCACTACATCGGTCATCGCGCCCGCATGTCGATGCTCGACACGCTCGTTACGTACATGAAGTCGAAGCCGGGCGTCTGGTTTGCGACGCATGAACAGATCGCCAGATACGCCAAGGAGCAGGCAGGTCTCTGAAGGCCGTCAGGACCCGCCGGTCTGCGTCTTCGCCCCGTAGGCACGCTCGCCCGCCAGAATCTTCACGGGCAGACGATTCTCCTTGAGAGGAATCGGGCAGGTCGTGAACTGATTGAACGCGCAGGGCGGATTGTACGCCGCGTTGAAATCCAGCACCGTCGTTCCATCGTCGCGCAAGTCCGAATACAGAAGGCGTGCTGTCTCGTAGGTCTCCTGACCGCTCGACGCGTCGCGGAATACGATGTAGAAACGCTTCGGCCTCGTCGTGAACGGGCGCAGCCGCAGCGTCTGCCCGAGAAGATTGAACTCGATTACGCCTTCAGTGCTGTATACATCGACATCGTTGTAGGTGTTCAACACCTTCAGCTTTCGCGGCTCCGCATCCCGGATCAGACGACCGACGACGCGATACTGCGCGTCAACCGGGAACCAGGTGAAGCCGAGGAAACCCTTTGCGAGCGGCCCGTTTGGATCACGGACACGGATCGAGCGATTGTCACCGCTGACGTGGGCGGCCAGCCGGACGTCGCCGATCACCAGTTCGTCGGAGTCGTGAGTGACGTCGGCCTTCAAGTCAATCGGTGCCGTAACCGGCTGGTTCTTGAGCAGGACCTTGACACCCGTCGCCGGCTCGAAGCGGACGTTCTGCCCTTCCAGGACGAACTTGCCGAGCGACGGCGGCGTCGCGGAAAGAACGATGTCGTTCGTCTTGTCGCTGCCGGCGGTGTTGGTTCCGGGCTTCAAGATGTGTAGACCCGCAATGCTCACAAAGTCGCGGCGGTAGTCCGTCTCGTGTTTTTCACGCCACGCAACGACTGCAGCATTGGCCGCATCAGCATCGAGTGGTGGCGCCTCCTTCGCCGTGCGGCTGCACGCGCTCACAACGATCGCCGCCAGGATCACGGCAGAGGCTCGTGGTTGAAGCATCGGTTGTGTCGCTCGCGCGCAATCGTACATCGGGCGGAAAAGAATTCAATGTCGACCTTGACGTGGACGACATTCGGGTTCATATTCTTTTCAACCGCCTCGTGAAAGGAGGCACCGTGGAGCTTCCACCGGGCTGGAATGTGGGCCCACGGGGTATGGCCACTCACGCGCCGCGCAGTTCCGGTGAAGTCCGGCACGCGGTCCCAACACACGCGTGGCCGCACCCTGTGGGCCCTTTCTGTTGAACCTCACTTTTTCGGGCACCTGCACTACCCTTCCGGCGTCATAACCTCATGTCCATTCGCGCCATCAAGCAGATCATTCAGGCGTCACCCACAGTCGAGGGAGCCGGCGTCAAACTTCATCGTGGCTTTGGTTTCGGCAACACGTCGGAATTCGATCCGTTTCTCCTCTTCGACGACTTCCGCAACGATCGGCCCGCCGACTATCTGAAAGGCTTTCCGTGGCATCCGCATCGCGGCATCGAGACCATCACATACGTGTTGGCGGGCACGGTTGAACACGGCGACAGCCTCGGCAATCGCGGAACGCTTGGTGCGGGCGACATTCAGTGGATGACAGCCGGCAGCGGCATCATTCACCAGGAGATGCCGCAGGGCGATCCGAAGGGCCGCATGCACGGATTTCAGCTGTGGGCGAACCTGCCGTCGGCGCTCAAGATGACGTCACCGCGCTACCAGGACGTATCGGCGCGCGACATCCCGTCGATCGTCGATGACGACGGGACGCACGTTCGCGTTGTGTGTGGAGAGTTCTGGGGCAAGCGCGGGCCGGTCGACGGAATCGCCGCCGATCCGCAGTATCTCGACATATCGGTGCCACCGAATCAGCGGAAGACCCTGCCGGTGGAAGTCACACGGCACGCATTTGCGTACGTATTTGCAGGAACCGGGTCGTTCCGTGACGCGTCCGGCCCGATGCCCGTCAAGACTGATGACACCGGTGACCTCGACAACGCCGTCTACTACGATGCCGGCGATCGGTCGCTGATTCTCTTCGATCGCGGCGACGAAGTGACCGTCCAGGCGGGCGAGCACGGCATTCGTTTTCTGCTCGTCTCTGGAAAACCGCTCGAGGAACCGGTCGCCTGGTACGGACCGATTGTGATGAACACCGAAGCGGAGCTGAGCCGGGCGATCGAGGAATTCCGCAACGGCACGTTCATCAAGCATCCCCGGCGATGACCGCCGGTCGTCCCCTCCCACACTTCAAAACTCGACCAGTCCGCCGGCAGCCGAGCCAGTGGTAGACTCGGCGGAAGTACGCGTGCTCGCGCAACCTGGGCAATGCGGAGATGAAGCTTATGAAAAGTGCGCTGATCCGGACGTCCGTCGTGCTGGCGATTCTCTCTGCGTCGGTGGCATCTCTTCCGGCCCAGCCGCCCAAACCGTCATCCCCCGGGAATCAGGCCAGGCCGTCGAAGCAGTACACGATCGAGCAATTTCTCGATACGGTCTCGATCACCGGCGCATCGTTCTCGCCCGATGAGAGCCGCATTCTCTTCTCGTCGAACAAGACCGGCATCTGGAACGTCTACTCGGTGGCCGTCACCGGCGGCGAGTGGAAGCAGATCACCAGCTCGACGACCGACTCGACCTACGCCGTCGGGTACTTTCCAAAGGACGAGCGGATTCTGCTGACCCGCGATCAGGGTGGCAACGAGCTCAACCATCTCTACGTTCGCACGCCTGATGGACAAGAGCGGGATCTGACACCGGGCGAGAAGCTCAAAGCGGCATTTGCCGGATGGACGCCGGATGGCACCGCCTTCTACGTTTCCTCCAACGAGCGCGATCCGAAGTTCTTCGATCTCTACCGCTACGACGCGAAGACCTACGAACGCGCGATTTTCTTCACGAACCCTGGCGGCTACTTCCCCGCCGGGATCTCCGACGACGGCAAGTGGGTGTCGCTCGTGAAGTTGAATACGACGGCGGATACCGACCTCTATCTCTGGGACGTGCAGAAGAAAGAGGCGCGTCATCTGTCGCCGCACACGGGCAATGCGCAGTTCACGCCCGCGGCCTTCGATCCGGCATCGAAGTATCTGTACTACCTCGCCAACGACCGCGGTGAGTTCACCGCGCTCAGGCGCTACTCGCTTGCGGATGGAAAGCACGAAGACGTCGAACAGGCCAAGTGGGACATCGTGTCGGCCGGCTTCTCGGAAAAGGGCCGCTATAGAGTCACCGCGATCAATGAGGATGGCCGCACCGTTATCAAGGTCGTTGAACACGCGACCGGCAAACCCGTGCCGCTGCCCTCTATCCCTAATGGCGGTGTGAGTGGCATCGTGTTCGCGCGCAGCGAATCGAAAATTGCGCTGTATCTGAACGGCGATCGCTCGCCGAACGACCTCTACGTGTTGCAGATTGGCGGTGGTGAAGCAAAGAGGCTCACGTCATCGCTCAACACGGAAATCGATGCCGCCGATCTGGTCAACTCCGAGGTCGCGCGGTTCAAGGCCCGCGACGGCATGGCGATCCCGAACATTCTGTACAAGCCGCACCAGGCCACCAGCACGAACAAGGCGCCGGCGCTCGTCTGGGTGCATGGCGGACCCGGCGGTCAGACCACGTCGGCCTACAGCTCGGTCATCCAGTACCTCGTGAACAACGGCTACGTCGTGCTGGGGATCAACAATCGTGGCAGCTCCGGGTACGGCAAGACGTTCTTCTCTGCTGACGATCGAAAACATGGACGCGAGCCGCTCTGGGATTGCGTCGACGCCGAGAAGTACCTGGCGAGCCTGCCGTACGTCGACAGCAACCGCATCGGGATCATCGGTGGCAGCTACGGCGGATACATGGTTCTCGCCGCGCTCGCGTTTCAGCCTGATGTGTTCGACGTGGGCGTCGACTTGTTCGGCGTGTCGAACTGGGTGCGGACGCTGGAGAGCATCCCGGCCTGGTGGGAAGCGCAGCGGAAAGCACTCTACGCCGAGATCGGCGATTTGAAAACCGACGCGCAGATGCTGCGAGACGTGTCGCCTGTGTTCCACGCGGACAAGATCCGCAAACCCCTGCTCGTGTTACAGGGCGCCAACGATCCGCGCGTCATCAAGCCGGAATCCGACGACATTGTCGCCGCGGTGAAGAAGAACGGCGTGCCGGTCGAGTATGTGGTTTTCGCGGATGAGGGTCACGGCTTCACGAAGAAAAAGAACCAGATCGAAGGCTACAGCGCCGTGCTCAAGTTCCTCGATCAACACCTGAAGAGCAAGCGCGCGACATCATTCTGACGATGAGAGTAGCGCTCGTCAGCGACGTCTTCTTCGGGCAGAACGGCGAAGCGCGTCTCCGCCAGCGTCTGGCCGATGCCAAGGCCCGCGGCTCGAGCCTCGCCGTGCTGCCCGAGATTCCGCTGAACCCGTGGTCGCCGGCCACGAGCACGCCTCGGGCCGAAGATGCGGAGCCGCCGGGGGGACCGCGCCATCAGATCCTCAGCAGGTGCGCCCGCGACGTCGGGATCGCCGTCGTCGGTGGCGCGATCGTTCAGGATCCCTCGTCAGGCAAGAGACACAACACTGCCCTCGTCTTCGATGTCGATGGGAATCTGGCTGGCATCTACCGGAAGGTCCACCTGCCCGACGAGGAAGGCTTTCGCGAGCCGTGCCACTACGACCCGGGCGACGATCCGCCGGCCGCGATTCGCGCCGGCGGCCTCACCTTTGGTGTGCAGATTTGCTCCGACATGAATCGGCCGCAAGGATCGCAGCTGCTGGGTGCAATGGGCGCGATGGCAATCGTCAATCCGCGCTCGACGCAGGCGATAACCTACGA
>Ga0114129_10009296_pt1 | contig 14018 bp, 9 predicted proteins | sample RhiMetdeltSRZDD1_FD_80071 | JGI IMG/M metagenome (GOLD analysis project Ga0114129, IMG submission 80071) | Populus rhizosphere microbial communities from Tennessee, USA - Rhizosphere MetaG P. deltoides SRZDD1 (version 2) (version 2) | ecosystem: Host-associated > Plants > Roots > Rhizosphere >... | reverse complement strand
GCGATGCCGGGACTCGTCGAGCACCGCTGCAGCATCGGCGAACGCGGGGGATTCATCGCGCGGCTGCGTCGCGGAACGTACGTCCCGCACATTGTCGAGCACGTTGCGCTCGAGCTGCAGGGGCTCATTGGACATGACGTGGGATACGGCCGCACGCGAGGCGGCGACGTTCCAGGCGAGTACACGATCGTGTTCGAGCACCAGCATGACGCGGTCGGCGTTCGCGCGGCGGCGCTCTCGCTCGACATCGTGCAGCGTGCGTTCGCCGGCACACTCGGCTCCATCGACGCGGCCGTTGCGGAGCTTCGCGCGCTCGCCGCCCATCCACCGACGTCGCCGATTCGCGCGCACGTGTTGTGTGGCATCACGGGCGGTGCGTGGCGTGCAGAAACGCGTGCGGAGCTCTCGCGGCTCGGATTTGGCTCGGAGGATGACCTCGTGGTCGACGTAGCGCCTGCGTATATCCTTCAGGCGGGTCTTCCATATGCCCACTCGGAGATTGCCATCGTGCTCGACGATCAACCGACGGATGTCCCCGACCGGTACCGCGATCCGGCGCGCGCTGCGCGCCTCGTTGCTGTCGTCGCCGATGCAGTGGAAGAGGGTGGCATCGTCGTCGCACCGGCGAAAGCGTGGGACGTCCAGGATCGCGCGCGTGACGCAGGGCGTCGTGTCGCCGTTTTCGCGACCGATGCCGACATCACCTCGCGAGACAAGAAGGTCGCTGGTGCGGCAGCCTGGGTGGCGGATGGCCGAATCATCGTCGAGCACGGCGACACGCTGACCGATCGTGGCCCGCTCGCCGACGACACACCGGTGGCGGCTCAGGTAGCGGCCGCGTTATGCGCGTCGACGCTGGAGCGCCGGGACGGCCGTTCGAGCGACCACATGTTCTCCCGTGGCCTCGGGTAGCGACGGGCGCCGAGGACGCCGGTCGCGGAACGCGACTGCCACACGGCGCGCGCGGGTTGCCAGCGCGCAAGGCTCGCTCGTCCTCATCGGTGGCGCCTGTTCACCGGATGGGGAGGCGTTAGGCTCGTTTCTGCGACTTGCCGGCGCCGACCATGGGGCGCCGATCATTGGGTTCACGACGGCGTCGAGCAACCCCGAGCGGTCCGCCGCCGCCTGGCGGCGCGATTTCGCCAAGATCGGCGTGCATAACGTGGATATCCCGATCGTCGACAATCGCGACCAGGCGAACGATGCATCGATCGCCGAGCGCGTCCGAGACGCCGCCGGCGTCTTTCTCGGCGGCGGTGATCAGGTGCGTCTCATCACGACGCTGAGCGGAACGCCGGTCGGCGAAGCAATCCGAGACGCCTACGTGCGCGGCGCGGTCGTGTGCGGAACGAGCGCCGGCGCTGCGGCGCTGACGGAGACGACGATGGCCGGTGGAGAGTTCGATGAGGATGGAAACGAAGTGGAGATGTACATCGGCCCCGGCCTCGGCCTCCTCTGCTTCAAGGCAGTGATCGACACGCACTTCGCGCAGCGTCGTCGACTGCACCGTCTGTTCGTCGCGATCGCTGGCTATCCTCAGCTACTCGGTATGGGAATCGACGAGGACACGGGGCTCGTCGTACATGGATCGATCGGGGAGGTCGTCGGGAAAGGCGGCGTTACGTTCGTCGATGGCCGAGATACGGTGCGGTTCGACAACGCGAGCCAGGTGAAAAAGGCTGGCGAGCTGACGTTGAGTCACCTTCGCGTCGGGCTTGTTGGAACCGGGCAGCGGTTCGATCTCGAAGCACGAGAGCTCGCGGTTCTCGTGCCGCGTGACTGAAGCGCATTGGGGTCAGAGTCGAATTACATCATTCGAACGCACTCGCTCATCATTCGAACGCACCGCCGAAGATTGGCCGTCGGGGTCAGACGACGGAACTCTGAAGTAGCGAAAACCAATGGTAGCTCCGTCTAGCCCCCGGCCGCTCGCGCGATGCCTCCGGGCGACTTAGTCTCCAGCGACGCCAACCGTCGCAAGGCGTCCGTCTCATTCCATCTGCCTCGTACCAAGTCCGACGATCATGACGCTCTCGCGCGCCGCGGGCATCCTGCTGCACCCGACTTCACTCCCTGGCAAGAACGGGATCGGAGAACTGGGCGCCGAAGCCCTCGGCTTTCTCGACTTCCTCGCCACGACCGGCATCACCATCTGGCAGGTGCTTCCCCTGGGGCCGACCGGTTACGGCGACTCGCCGTACCAGTGTTTCTCCGCGTTCGCAGGAAACCCGTTGTTGATCGACGTTCCTGGCAACGGAACAGTGTTTCGGGCACACACGGTCGAATTCGAGACAGTGATTCCGCACAAGCGGGCGATGGTCGATCGCGCGATCGCCGCGTGGAAGCCGACTCCCGGCTACCGAGCGTTCGCCGACACGCACGCGTGGTGGCTCGAAGACTACGCGTTCTTCATGGCGCTCAAGGACGCGCACGGCGGTGCGGCGTGGACGACGTGGGAACGAGGCGCCGCATTGCGAGACCCGACGGCCCTCGAGCAGTGGCGCGAACGCCTCGCGCACGCGATCGAACGGTATCGCGTCGAGCAGTACCTGTTCTACTCGCAATTCGAGTCGCTCCGACGCGCGTGTGCCGAACGTGGCATCCGCATCATGGGCGATCTGCCGATCTACGTCGCACACGACTCCGCCGACGTCTGGTCCGATCCGAACGACTTCAAGCTACGCCCGGACGGTCGCCCGCTGGTCCAGGCTGGTGTGCCACCGGACTACTTCAGCGCGACTGGACAGCTGTGGGGAAATCCGATCTACGACTGGGGCGCGATGGGCGCGGATGGCTACTCGTGGTGGATCCGTCGACTCCGCGCGGCGTTCGAGTTGTTCGACATCGTCCGTATCGATCACTTCCGCGGCTTCGAGGCGTACTGGGAAGTGCCCGGCGATGCACCGACCGCGGTGAACGGCAGGTGGGTGAAGGGACCCGGCGCCGCGCTGTTCGACGCTGTGACCACGGAGCTCGGCCCGGTTCCGATCGTGGCGGAGAATCTCGGCGTCATCACGCCCGCGGTGGAGGCACTTCGCGAACAGTTCGGCTACCCCGGGATGAGCATTCTGCAGTTCGCGTTCGGTACTGATCCCGAGGCCGGCCAGTTCAGGCCGCACAACTTCCCGCGCTCGCGTGTGGTGTACACGGGCACGCACGACAACGACACCACACTCGGGTGGTGGCGCTCCAGCGGGGAGGGCGATTCCACGCGAGCCGCCGATGCCGTGGCGCGCGAGAAGGCATTTGCGCTACAGTATCTCGGAGCAGACGGGCGCGAGATGAACTGGACACTCATCCGTGCGGCACTTGCATCGGTTGCCGACACCGTGATCATCCCGATGCAAGACGTGCTCGGACTGGGGAGTGAGGCGCGGATGAACCTGCCGGGAAGAGCGTCGGGGAACTGGCGCTTTCGCTTCTCGTGGGATCAAATCACGCCGGAGATCGTCGAACGCCTCCGCACGATGGTAGAGGTCTACGAGCGCTAACGAGGAATCCATCATGGCTGAAGCCCAGCGAACGTCCCCGACGCCATTCCTGACGATTTGGAACATGAGCTTCGGGTTTCTGGGCATCCAGTTCGGCTGGGGGCTCCAGATGGCGAACATGAGCGCCATCTACGAGTACCTCGGCGCGAAGCCCGACCAGATTCCGCTGCTCTGGCTGGCTGCTCCGCTGACGGGGCTCATCGTGCAGCCGATCATCGGGCACCTGAGCGACCACACATGGTCGCCGCGGCTTGGGCGCCGACGTCCGTATTTCCTGGTGGGTGCGATCCTCAGCTCGCTGGCGTTACTCGTTATGCCGACGTCGAGCGCGTTATGGATGGCGGCCGGCCTGCTGTGGATTCTCGATGCATCGATCAACATCTCGATGGAGCCATTCCGCGCGTTCGTCGCGGACCTGCTTCCGCCGCGGGATCGAACGCGCGGGTTCGCGATGCAGAGCCTGTTCATCGGGCTCGGCGCGGTGATCGCGTCGGCGATGCCGTGGATGCTCACGAACTGGTTCGGCGTTGCGCGGAGTGCGCCGGGTGTCATCCCGACGACGGTGCGGCTGTCGTTCTACATCGGGGCAGCCGCGTTTTTCGGCGCGGTGCTGTACACGATCCTGACCACGAAGGAGAATCCACCGGAGGACTTCGAGGCGTTCCACGCTCGCAAGCGACAGAGCGCCGGGATTGCCGCGAGCGCTCGTGAAATCCTGCGCGCTGCACGCGAGATGCCCGATACGATGCGGCAGCTTGCCGTCGTCCAGCTCGCGACCTGGCTCGGGCTGTTCTGCATGTGGCTTTATTTCCCGGTGGCCGTGGCGCGCAACGTGTTCGGCGCACCCGATCCGAGTTCACCGTTGTACCAGCAGGGGCTCGAGTGGGCAGGCGTGTGCTTCGGGGCGTACTCGGCCGTGTGCTTCGCGTTCTCCTTCTTCCTGCCGTCACTGGCGCGTGCGGTTGGACGAACGCGTACGCATACGTTGTGTCTGCTCGCCGGTGCCGCCGGGCTCCTGTCAGTGACGGTGATCCACCAGCCCACGATGCTTCTCCTGTCGATGGCGGGTGTGGGAATCGCGTGGGCGAGCATTCTCTCGATGCCGTACGCCATCCTCGCGGGCTCGCTGCCGAGGGAGAGGACGGGCGTGTACATGGGAATCTTCAACTTCTTCATCGTGATCCCCGAGATCGTCGCGTCGTTAGGCTTCGGGTGGGTGATGTCTCACGTGCTCGACAACAACCGCCTGAGTGCTGTCGTTGCCGGCGGCGTGTTCCTCTTTCTGGCGGCGCTGCTCGTCTGGCGCGTGCGTGATCCGAGCGAGGCGCCAGCAGCGGTTCCGGCGGGCCAGCCGGTAGTGAGCGGCGGCGCGGTCGCGTGAGACCTGTCGCCGGTGCGACGCTCGTCGCGCTCGCGAGCGTCTTGGGGTCAGACCCCAATGCCCAGACGCCCACAGTCGAAAAGGTCGAACCTCCGAACTGGTGGGTGGGGCACTCGATCAATCCCGTGCGCGTGCTCGTACGAGGACGCAACCTCACCGGCGCACGAGCGACGTGTGGTCGCCTAACGTGCGGCGTGCCGAAGGTGAGCTCCGCTGGCACATACGCGTTCGTGGACGTGACCATCCCGGCCGGCACGCCGGCAGGATCCTACCCACTCACGTTGCGGACGCAGACCGGTACCGTCGCCGCACCGTTCACCGTATCACCTGCGCTGTCGCGCGCGGGCCGGTTTCAAGGCTGGGGTCCACAGGACGTCGTCTATCTGATCATGCCGGATCGATTCGCGAACGGCGACACGACCAACGACGATCCCGCAAAGGCCCGGGGACTCCACGATCGCACGAAGGCGAGGTACTACCATGGCGGCGACCTGGCCGGTATCCGCCAGCGGCTCCCGTATCTCAAGTCGTTAGGCGTCACGGCGCTCTGGCTCAACCCGATCTACGACAACAATGATCGGGTGAACGAGCGCGAGACCTACGACGGCCAGGCCATCACGGACTATCACGGGTACGGAGCGGTCGACTTTTACGGCGTCGACGAGCACCTGGGTGACGTCGCCGGCTTCAGGCAGCTTGTCGATGACGCGCACCGGGCGGGGATCAAGATCATCCTCGACATGGTCGCGAACCACACGGGTCCGTACCACCCGTGGGTCAACGACTCACCAACGCCAACGTGGTTTCACGGCACGGCCGCGAAGCATCTCGCGAACACGTGGCAGGTCTGGACCCTCGCCGATCCGTACTCGACGCCCGCGATGCGCGAGGCAACGCTCGACGGATGGTTCATCGATATTCTCCCCGACTTGAACCAGAGCGATCCGGAAGTGGCCCGCTACATCATCCAGAACACCCTGTGGTGGGCCGGCGTGAGCGGCATCGATGGCATTCGGCAGGATACCTGGCCATACGTGCCGCGCGCGTTCTGGCGCGACTGGATGACCGCGATCAAGCGCGAGTATCCGGCGATGAACGTCGTCGGTGAGGTGTTCGACGGCGATCCATCACTCGTCTCGTTCTCGCAGGGTGGCCGTCGTGGATGGGATGGAATCGACACGCGAGTGGACGCGCTCTTCGACTTCCCGCTCTACTTTCCGCTTCGCCGCGCGTTCGCCGAGGGAAAGTCGGTGCGGGAAGTCGCACAGATGCTGTCGCGGGATCACCTGTACCCGAACGCGTCGGCGCTCATGCCGTTCCTCGGCAATCACGATGTTGCGCGGTTCATGAACGAGCCTGGCGCCACGATCGCCGGTCTCGAGCTGGCGTACACGTTTCTGCTCACCGTTCGCGGAACGCCGCTTCTGTACTACGGCGACGAGATTGCGATGCCGGGCCGTGGGGATCCCGACAACCGTCGCGATTTCCCCGGCGGCTGGACGGGCGATACGCACAACGCGTTCGACTCCACGGGCCGCACGCCCACGGAGGAAGCCGTGTGGTCGCACGTACAGCGACTCCTTCGACTCCGTGCGGAGCGGAGCGATCTCCGGACCGCGCGAATGGAGCATCTGCAAGTCGGCGATCAGTCGTTCGTCTACCGCCGCGGACGGACCGTCGTGGCGCTCAACAACGACACCACGGCGGTCACGGTACGTCTGCCGATCCGGACACTGCCTGCGGATGCGTTAGGCATCTGCCCTGCCCCGCGCCCGGACGCTGGCGGCGTGTCGATCGTGATTCCAAAGCGCAGCGGCTGCGTCTTCTAGGGACTACCGCTAACGCCCTGGACCGGTGTTCAATGTTTTGAGCACCAGACCGACGAACATCGCCGCCGCGACGATGATGATGACCCAGCCCCAAAGCGGCGTGCGTCCGTAATCCTGTTTGTCGTTCACCTAGTTCTTCCCGTTAGGTTGATAGCTGCTGGCTGATCGTCAGAGCTGAGCCGTACAATGCGCGCACCGCGTCGCGGTGGCATCGATGATCATCTTGCAATATGGGCACGACTTCGTCGCCGCCGTCGCTGCGGGTCGAATGAACGCCTTGCTGATCCGCCACGCCACGAACCCGATGATCACGAAATTGAGGAGCGCACTGCCGAAATCGCCAACCTTGAATGGGATCGGGCCCGGTGTGACCGCCGATTGCCACGTCCGCGGATCCGGTGTCGTGGCCGCAACGATCGGCATGATGAAATCCTCCACGACAGCGGTCACGAGCTTGTTCAATGCCCCGCCCACTACAACGGCGATAGCCAGTGCCAGGACGTTCTCTTTGAGCAGAAACGCCTTGAACTCGCTCCATATGGACATGGTGCGCCTCGCGAAGTAGGGGACTCGATAAGCCGGCGCCGCGGCCGACACCGCTTGCACCGCCGTCGTGAAGTTGCTCTGCCGAGTCGGCAGCGCCAGCCCTTGACGAATTCTCCGGGACCGCTGTAGGCGGGCACGGCTGTTGCCCCGTGAAACCCGTCTCGACCACGCAGAGGCCCGCTCGACATGTCCGCTGGTGCAACAGACGATCGCTCGGTTCTCGATCCCGACGTCGACGAGCAGGCAAGTGCGACGCCGGTCGAGCCGGGCGCCCCCACACCCGATCTCGCGAAAACCAGAGCGGCCCTCAAGGGCCGAGCCGGGTCGCTGGGCCTCACGATTCTCTCCATCCTCGCGCTGCTCTACACGCTTTACTTTGCGCGCGATTTTCTCCTGCCGATCGTCATCGCGCTGCTCCTGGACTTGCTCTTCAGTCCCGTTGTCCGCGCACTCACGCGCGTCGGCGCGGGCGCGCCACTCGGCGCGGCGATCGTCGTGCTCGGACTGCTGGCGTTTGTCACGTTTGGGGCGTACGAGCTGTCGACGCCCATTCAGCGTTGGGTAACCGACGCGCCGAAGACCCTGGCCACGGCCGAGGCGCGAATAAAGAAGCTCACGAAGCCGCTCGAGCGCGTTCGCCGCACCGCTGAGCAAGTCGAAACGGCCACGAGTAGCGCGCCGCCAGCCAAGGCAACCGAGGTCGTCGTCCGCGGACCTGGCCTCGTCGCGCGGGTGTTCGGCACGACCCAGCGCTTCGTCGCCGGATCGCTCGAAGTGCTCATCCTCCTCTACTTCCTGCTGGCCGCCGGCGACCTGTTTCTGCAGAAGCTCGTGAAGGTGCTACCGCAGCTTGGCGACAAGCGCACCGCGGTGCAGATCGCGCGGAAGGCGGAGTCATCGATCTCGACGTATCTCATCACCGCGCTCCTGATGAACGTCGGCGAGGGGATCGTCGTGGCGTTCGTGCTGTATATGCTCGGGATGCCTAACGCTCCGCTGTGGGGGGCGATGGTCGCGCTGCTCGAGTTCATCCCGTACCTCGGCGCGTTCACGAGCGTGGTCGTCCTCGGCGTCGCGGCGCTGACGACGTTCGACTCCGTCGGGTACGCATTGCTCATCCCCGCCTCGTTCCTGTCGATCAATCTCTTGCAGGCGAACCTGATCAGTCCTCTGCTCTACAGCCGTCGCCTAACGTTGAACCCGGTGGCGCTGTTCGTCGGGCTGGCGTTCTGGTGGTGGATCTGGGGAATTCCCGGCGCGTTCGTGGCCGTGCCGCTCATGGCCACGTTCAAGATCTTCTGCGACCACATCGAGACGCTCGCGCCGATCGGCGAGTTCCTCGGCCAGCGCGATGAAGAGGAGCGTCGCGAGACGGTTCGCGTGGGCTAGTCGTCGCCTGCTGCCTGCCGTCGTTTTAGAACCGCGCCTCGAAATACAGATCGAGCAGCGTTCTCTTTCGCGGCCAAATCCCTCGAGACAGGTCAGCCCGAATCAGTCCGTCGAGAATCGAGACGCCAACACCTGCGCCGCTCACCGGCCGTCCCGGATGACTCCATGCGCCCCGATCGCCGGCCCACCCGACGTCGTAGAACACCGACGGGCGCACGGCGGTGAACTGCTTTCCGAGCTCCCCCCGGCCGAGCCAGTACGAGTTCCCCGACTGGCCAGCGAGGTCCAGGCTCGGACGCTGACCGCGCACCGTGTGCGAGCCGCCGATGTACCACATCCGCTGCGGTGGAAGCGCTCCGCCAGACGTGCCGGCGCTTCCCGTGATCGCCGCCTCGACCCCGCCGCCTAACCCACGGGACAGCGTAGCGTCCAGCGCTCCACGCGTGTAATCGAACGTCCCCGCGGCTGCCTCGGCTCGCATGTCGGTCAAGAGACGCCAGCCAGCCGGGTTCAGTCCAAACGTCCGCGAGTAACGTGCTTCTGCTCCACCGATCGTTCCACGCGTCGCGTCGATGTTCTCCATGAACTCGACATTGTTCATCGCGTTCGCCAACGAGAACTGCGTCTCGACGTTCGCGTCCCATTGGTGTTCGCCGAAGAGGCGCCACGTGAACCCGCCACCAGCCACGTTCGTGCTCGTGAGCTCTCCGCCCCAGCTGCGGTAATAGAAGCCTTCATCGAGCCCGAACAGGACCGCATTGAGCGAGCTGCCGAACGACAGTGGGTCACCCCAGTCGTTCGCCGCGTCGAGGCGTCGATAGATTCCGAGTTGGAATTGCCGCGTTCCGTTGCTGCGTGAACCGAAGAGATCACCGTTGAATTGCGCGTCGGCCAGACTGAAACGGGGAATGACGCCGACGCGATAGCCCCGACCGAGTTGCGAGGTCCCGCTGATTCCGGTCGAGAAGCCCTCGACGCGGTTGTACCTCGTTAGGTCGAGACCATAGTGGATCGTCGGCTTTTGAGGCGCCCATCCCGGCTGCAGCGAGAAGTCGAGCACTTTCCTCAGCTCCTCGAGCTCGGCGGTGCCGAACAGCTCCTCGCCGGGCTCGTAGACCGACCCCGGAAGATCCGGCGATCGTGCAAGCGCCGTGGAATCGCACGGCATGCGGACGGCGAGCCGCACGGTGCCGTCGTAGCGCGAGTCGTATCTCGTATAGGTGCCCGAGCTGTCACACTGCGCCTTGCGCGCCGTTTTCTGTTGCTCCCGACGAACCGAGTCCGCTTCCGCGATCTTCTGGCGGCGTTCCTTTCGCTGCTCCGGCGTTAGGTCGCGCCACTTCAGGCTGTCGCCGAATAGCGAGTCGCGAAGCGATTTCGGCGGCGGAGGAACCTTCGGCAGCGAGTCCGTCCCGTTCACGCTCGCGTACTTGAAGCTTTCCTCCATTTTGAACGGTACGCGCATGAACGCGACCTGAGCCGAACCCTGCGCGGCCTGCGCGCGAGGGAGCCAGAAGCGGCCGCCGTACAGGCCATAGTCGATGGTCACGCCCTCGAGGTTCGCGCGCATCGGCGAGAGGATCGCCTTCACCGCGGCCGGTGGCTTGTCGTCGTCGCCATCAATCTCCGCTTCCTCATCGGCGACCTGCCAGATGTCCATCTCGACCGACATTCGATACGCAGCTCGGACGAGCTGCCCCGTGCTCACATCGAACCAGAACGACCCGACCGAGAGTCGCCAATTCGGGCGACGCGGCTCGATGCGAAGCTCGCGGAGCGCGATCACCTTCCCGTCCGAAAGCCTGAACGAGATGGAGTCGCCAATGGCAAACCGGTAGTACGCCTCCGAGCCGATCGCCAACGGGTGGATCAACTCTTCCGGATCCACTTCGGCTTTCGCGACGCCGTTGCCAATCCACAGCGCCTCGCGCCCCGGGTAGTACGGGATCGGCGACATCTCGTCTGGCTCGAAGTCCGCCTCGGCGTCTTTCACCATCGGGAAGGCCGTCCGCGCCCCTTTCATCTCGATCCACGTGCCGTTGTCGCGGGACCATCTCACGCGCGACACGTTCTCGGTGCGGAAGAGAAGACGGTCGCGCCCAAATGCGCGGAACCCGAGACCGGCGGAAAGACGCTGATACGCCGTGGCATCGTAGGCGAGCAGCGCGGAATCCTGGCGCATGCGCGCCTCGCGCGCTTTCAGAAGGAGCGCACGTGCAGCCTGACTGTGAAACGCCGAGGCCTCGAGCTCCGGCGTCACCGGAATACGCTTTCGCTCGCGGTGGCGGTTGCGCTCGTCATCGAGCGTGTCCGACAGGACTTTCTTCTGCCCTGGCGTCGTATCCGGCTTTTCGCCGACGCGGACCGTGACCTGCTGGTCGAGTGCGAGCGTAAGAGCGAGAACTACCGAAAACATCAGGTGCTCCGAGGAGGGGGTCGGCTCGTGCCTCTACGTCGCGGTCCAGACGGTGGTTTCGGTGCAAGTAAATGCGAACTAGGCCAGGTGGTTTCGATACCCCGGCCACGCGCGGTGTTCCGCCCGACCTACCTGCGGGCGGCCGTCGCAGCCGTGTCCGCCGGCGTACGGACGGGAGGGATCACGGCTGTCGCCGCTCGCTTCTCCGCCCGCTGTTGGTTTCGACCGCGCTGACGGTAGAACGATACGCGCCAATCTCGCTGGACGGTCGCTTCCCTCGCGTCGCCGACGGAGAACACCATGGCGGTTATGGCGATCGCGACCGGACCGAGCACCGCGATCGGTCCCGCAGGTAATGCTCTGCGGCCGGATCCCTCGTCGCGATTCACTCGGCCGACGAGTGTCGGGAACCGCCGTTGCATCCACACTGTCGCCACGATCACGCCAAGACCGAGCGCCGCGAACGCCAGCGGAAGCGCCACGACGCGTCGAAAGACATCCAGCGCGAGGTACGCAAGGTATCCAAATACGGCGACCCCGCCCGCGACGAGCAGGGTTCGGCGTCGCAGATAAAGTGAGGCGCTGGCGAGCGCCAGCGCCACGAGCGGAAGCGCGTGTCGCCATTTGCCGATCGACGACCACACCTGCACGTAGCCGACGAACAACATCACGACGCCCGCCAGGTAGAACCAGAATGCATGATCCTCTCCCGCGCGCTGGTGGCGCTCGATGGCGTACGCGACGGCCAACGTTATGCAGGCGACGACACACTGATAGTACCGGCCGACGTACCACGAAAGACGTGGATCGCCTAACGCCTGCCCGACGTGAAGCAAGAGCGCGACGAACGCCGCGGCAAGAGACGCACCGACCACGAACAATCGAGCTCGCGAGACCGCTACGAGCGCGACGCCGATCGTCGCGAGGTCGAGAACGATGAGTCGCGTCGCCATGTACGGCTCATAGCGCGATAGCGCGGTGTCCCACGCCGCGGGGTCGGGCCACTCGCCAGTGAGGCGCAGGAGCGCCCACGTCCACACCGGGGTCATGAGCGTCGCGAGCACGATCGCGAGGCCGCCGGCGGTCGTGAACCCGCGGCGGCCGAGCCTAACGCCGACGGCCGCGAATACCGCCGCGTAGAGCAGCGAGACGCCGAGCACGCCGCCGGGACCGAGCGTGGTCCATCGATCGACGAGGAACCACCCGAGCGCGAACACCACGAGCAGCGCGCCGGCGGAGTACGCAACGGTGATGGCGTTGAACCCACGTCGCGCCTCACGCGAGGGCGTGCGTGCGTCGCCGTGCTCTCGAGGCTCGACGTCGGTGGCGACACCGACCTCGAGCGCCAGCGAACGGAGCCGGTCTCGCTGGACCGCGTCGATGACGCCGCGATCGAGCGCGGCGTCGAGGAGCGCGCTCAGGCGAGCGTCGTCAGCTTCGGACGATGTTCGCATCGATCACAAATATGGCTTTCAACATGCGGCATTGGGCTTGCTTTGTTTCTCGTGGGCACCGGTCGCGCTGTACCACCCTCAACCACAAGGTCCGAGCGATGGCGTCGATTTGGAAGGGATCACTCACTTTCGGATTGGTGCACGTTCCCGTCGAGCTCAAGACGGCGGTCCGCAGCGATCACATCAGCTTCCGAATGCTCCACGCCGAGGACCTCTCTCCCATCAAATACGAGCGCGTCTGTCAGGCTCACGGCGAGCCGGTACCGTGGAACGAGATCGTCAAAGGCTACGAGTACGAGAAGGGAAAGTTCGTCGTCATCACGGACGAGGATTTCAAGCAGGCGGCGCTCGATGAATCCCGTGCGATCGACATCATCGACTTCGTGCGCGAGGACGAGATCGACCCGCGATTCTTCGAGACGCCCTATTACCTGCTGCCCACAAAAGGCGGCGACAAGCCGTATGCGTTGTTACGCGAGGCCATGCGACAATCCGGCGTCGTCGGAATCGGCAAGCTGATCATTCGCAAAAAGCAACACCTCGCCGGCGTGCGCGTGGTGGGCGACGCACTCGTGCTGGAGCTTATGCGATTCCCGAACGAGCTCGTGGACGTCAGCGAGTTCTCGTTCCCCGCCAGCACGGCGGTCCGCGAGCAGGAGCTCGCGATGGCCACGCAACTCGTGAACAACCTCGCCGAGCCGTTCGACCCCGCGCGCTATACCGACGACTATCGCTCGAACCTCATGAAGCTCATCCGCGCGAAGATGAAGGGGAAGAAGGTGACGGCGGTCGAGGAGTTGCCGGAGGACGAGGATGCGACCGTGCTCGACCTCATGGCGCGACTGCAGGCGAGCCTCGAAGAAGCCGCGAAGGGTGGGGGGAAGAAGCGCGTCGCGAAGACGTCACGTGGCGGGCGAGGCCGCCAGAAGAAATCCGCGTAGTCCACCGACAGGCGTCGGAGGAAACGAGTGGCGACACGAAAGCCGTCGGCGCGCCGGGATCGAACGCGACGCGTGCTGACCGAGTACCGCGCAAAGCGCGACTTCGCTCGAACGCGAGAACCGGAAGGGGTGACGAGCGTTTCGCCGACGCGGGCGAAGCGCGTTAGGCCGCTCCAGTTCGTGATCCAGAAGCACGCGGCGAGTCATCTGCATTACGACCTGCGGCTCGAGCTCGACGGCGTGATGAAGAGCTGGGCGGTCCCGAAGGGCCCGTCGCTCGACCCGACGCAGCGACGACTCGCCGTCGAGGTCGAAGATCATCCGATGGAATACAATACGTTCGAAGGCACCATCCCTGCCGGCGAGTACGGCGGCGGCACCGTAATGTTGTGGGATCGCGGCACGTACGAGCCCGATCAAGGCGACTTGGGCGCATTGCGCCGAGGGTACGAGCGAGGCGACATCAAGTTCAGGCTGCATGGACAGCGACTGCGCGGCTCGTTCGCGCTGGTTCGCATGCGTGGCAGAGGCGAGAGCAAGCCACAATGGCTCGTGATCAAGCACCGTGATG
>Ga0114129_10009295_pt1 | contig 14019 bp, 11 predicted proteins | sample RhiMetdeltSRZDD1_FD_80071 | JGI IMG/M metagenome (GOLD analysis project Ga0114129, IMG submission 80071) | Populus rhizosphere microbial communities from Tennessee, USA - Rhizosphere MetaG P. deltoides SRZDD1 (version 2) (version 2) | ecosystem: Host-associated > Plants > Roots > Rhizosphere >... | reverse complement strand
TGCCCCGCGCCGCTCCCTCGCAGGCGCGCCGAAGGCGCGCCTAAGAGTGTTGAACCGGGTCAATCGACAACAGCCCTGACGGTTAAGACGTTGCTGCGTTCGTCAGCGCCGGGCCGGGCGACTGCAATCGCGTGACCGCACGCATCGAGCCGGAAACCTTCGGAATTTGCGCGATTACGATCTTGCGGGGCGGGCGAGATCCATTCGGATGGAACGATTGTTCAAATCGACGAAACGAAATGGGTGATTGGGAAATTGATCCTGATCATCACCGGAGTTCTCCGCGGCCGTTCCAAGTCCACCCGTCGGCGATGCGAATGAGACGCTTCAACTGAAGTTTGAAGCCGATTCCGTCGCGCGAAGGACTGCCGGTCACGATCACGCGATCGCCTGGCTTGAGAAAGTCCCTCTTGATGCCCCACTGCGCCAGGCGATTCGGCGGCGCCCACTCGACGCTGACCTTCTGCAGCTTTCCGTCCTTGTCGGCCGCCTGGAGATGGAGCCAGACGTGCGGGTTCACGAAATCGAATTCCTCCACGAAGCCTTCGATCGAGACCGATTGATCCGCGAAGTAATAGGCCGCAAACGAATGATGCGCGTAGACGGGGACCGTGGTGGCGACGGCCGCGAACACCGTCAGAAACAGAATCTTCTTCACGGTAAAACCCCTTTCGCTGGTAGGAAATATTGTAGGCCGGAATAGTCGACCCGGGTAGCTCGAGCAATCATTTTCGTTCTGCAGCCGGGCGCCGGCCTCGACTATCCTCTCTCTCAGAGGCATGAAGCGTCGCATCAGGACGATCCTCGCGGCCCTGTTTCTCGCCGGCACCGCTGCCGCGGTTTCGGCGCAGTATCGCGGCGGTGTGGTCGAGGGTCCTGGCGTGGCGCCGCGGTTCCCGCCGCGCCGCTTCACCGACGGCGCCTTCGTCCACTGCAAAATCATGTACCGCAGCGTGTGGCGCGAGGCCAACGGGTACGGCTGGTCCACCGATTATCCGTACGCCGGCATCAACCTGATGATTCGGATCTCGGAGCTGACGAAGACGCCGATCAGCGTCGACCACCGCAACGAGCCGAATTACTGGGTCGTGCAGCTCACCGACGATGCGCTGTTCCGCTGTCCGTTCACGATGGGCAGCGACGTCGGGACGGCGGAGTTCTCGCCGCGGGAAGTCGCGGCGTTGCGCGATTATTTATTGAAGGGCGGCTTTCTGTGGGTCGACGACTTCTGGGGCACGCACGCCTGGGAGGTCTGGTCGGCTGAAATGCGCAAGGTCCTCCCCGAATATCCGATCGTCGACGTGCCTGCGACGCACCCGATCCGTCACATGATGTTCGAGGTGCCGGAAATCCCGCAGGTGACGAGCATCAACATGTGGCGCGTGAGCGGCGGACAGACCTCCGAGCGCGGTCCCGACAGTCCGCATCCCAACTTCCGGATGATCGCCGATCGCAAGAACCGCATCATGGTGTTGATGACGCACAACACCGACATCGGCGACTCGTGGGAACGCGAAGGAGAAGATCGCGAGTTCTTCCTGCAGTTCTCGCCCGCCGGCTACTCGCTTGGGGTGAACGTCGTTCTCTACGCTCTCACCCACTGACCTTTTTCCTTTTCGCTACCGGTTGAGGTCTAGTAGGCCGGGTCCTTGGACCCGGCTCGCGGCCGGCGCGAGGCGGGTCTAAAAAGCAAGACCCGCCCTACAGCAGAGCAGGCACCGGCCGAAGGCACATGAGTTGCTGCCATGAACCGTGGAGGTGTTCATGTCCATCATCGGCTGGGGAATTGTCCTGGTGATCGTACTGATGGCCGGTCTGCTCGTGCCTTATCTCTACAAGGAAATCAGGCGTGGAAAGGCTGACCTCGGGCCGCGGCTACCGATCGGCGTCGGCAACCCGAAGGTCGGAACGCCCGCGAATCCGGCGCCGGGACAGCCCGACGGCAAGGCAGATCCATACAGTGACAGCGCGCAGAGGCAAGCACCTCATATCAAGTCCTGAGCTTTGGTGTCGCGCTCGAACTGCTCGGCCGGCGTGGGCGTGTACGGCGTGGGCAACGGCAGGCTCGGCGTTTGCGGCGGCGCCGGCTGCGAAACCCACTGCTCGATGAACCGATGAACCTGCGCGCGAAAAACGTACAACCCGCCCCCTGCCCCGAGCAGCATCAGCACCAGCAGCGCGACGACGATGCTGGCGAAACGAGTAGCTGGTTGATTCGCGGCCGGCGGTGCGAGATCGAGCTCGTCGGCCGCTCGATCCACCATCCATTGATCGATCGTGCTCGCGCGTTTCTGGTGTCCGACTGCAAGCGCCCGCTCGCTCAACAGATTGATGACGCGCGGCACGCCGCCCGAGAGCTCGAACAGCCGCCCGCGCGCGCGCTCGTTGAAGGCGAGGCGCGAGATCAGACCCGCCACGCTGAGCCGGTGTCTGAGGTATGGATCGATCTCGTCATCGGCAAGCGGCCCGAGCTTCGCTCGCACGGTCACGCGCTGAGACAACCCGCGGAGCTCGGGCTTTCCAATCGTCGCGTTGAGCGCCGGCTCGCCGACCAATATCACCTGCAGTAAGTGCTGTTCGCCGCCGGTGTCGGCGAGCACGCGGATCTGATCGAGCAGCTGGATCGGAAGCGCGTGGGCCTGGTCGATAATCACGACCGCGAACGCGTCGAGCGGCGCGAGCGTGTAGAGAAAATCGCGCAGCGCCGCCGCGAGCTCGGCGCGCGGCGCTTTCGCCAGCTTTCCTTTCGCGAGGTCCGCCGCGGAAATCACGCCGAAATCCACCAGCACCGTCCGCAGCAGCTGGTCGGCCGAGACGAACCGATCGGCAACGAGTGAAGTCAGCGTGCGCCGATCGAGCTGCTCCACGATCGCGCGGCACAGCATCGTCTTGCCGACGCCGTTTGGTCCGGTGAGCACGACGATGCCGTGGCGCGCGCGGATGGCATCGAGCATCGACTGCGCGGCGCGATCGTGCGCGATGCTGTGATACAGAAACCTCGGATCGGACGAGAGGCTGAACGGATGTTCCTCCAGACCGTAAAACGCCTCGAAGTTGTGCGGTTTGCCGGCGCGTTGAACCGGTTCGTCCTCGGCCGGACGCATCGGCTCGGGTCGACCGACTGGCGCCGGAGGCGGAGCGGCAGGCGGCGTGTCGACCAGTGGGAACGGCCGCCGCGGTGAGGGCGGCGCCGGGGCGGGCTTGGACACGAGATCGAAGGCCGACGCCGATTCCGTTTCCCGATCCGGTGGAAACAGATCGCTCAGTCGCCGGGGGCCGTGCGTGGGGCTGTCCGATTCAGTCGGCGCACGCGCGGGCGGCGTTCCCGGCGTTACAGGTCGCGGAGGTGTGGGTTCGTCCAGTCCGCGATCGAGATCCGAAAGCCTGTCAAGGAAACTGGAATCGTCGGCCAGCGGGCGATTGGGGCGATCTTGCGAAGCCACCGCGGCTCACAATTCTCGCACAGCCGTGTTTTGCCTCGGTCCACGGCCGGGTGCTCCAATCTGAGACGCAAGTGTCCAAAGATACTCAGATTGTCTGCAACTCGTTGCTGCTAAAGAGCATCAGCCGGCGAGCTCTAGCGACACAAACGACTGTATTGTCATATATACGAACATAGCGTGATAGAATCGTCCGTCGTTCGTGATTCGCAAGCCTATAGCGGTCTGTAACTTACTGAGAAATGACGGGCTTGGCTCCATCCTTGCTCCGGTTACCCGGTTCCGAGCGAGCTTGGTGTAGCCGTTTGTGGAGCGACCCGATGGCCGATCCTGCGGGAATCATGCTGACTGACTGGCGGCGCGAGCTGCCGCTCCTTTCGACGCGGCTCGTGTCGCTGCGCGAGCCCTCGACCGACGATCTCGGCGCGCTCGTCGATCTGCTTTCCGTCTCCGACGCCAGCCGCTTCGGCATCGACGAACCGGTGCTCGAAGAGCACGTGCACCTGTTCATCGACCGCGCGCGTCACGAGCGCAGCGCCGGCGTGTCGTTTACGTACGCGGTCACGATGAACGGCCTGCGCAACATCGTCGGACTCGCGCAGGTCCGTCAGCTCGATCAGGCTTTTGAAGCGGCCGAGTGGGAGATGACGCTTGCGCCGTCGGTGCGAGGCAGCGGCGCGTTTCTCGACGCCGCGCGTTTGATCGGATCGTTTGCGTTCGAAGCGGTCGGCGCCTATCGCCTCGAAGCGCGCGTGCTGCTGCAGAACGGCCGCGCCAACGGCGCGCTGACCAAGCTCGGCGCGGTCCAGGAAGGCGTGCTGCGCCGCTCGGTGCGGCGGGGCGGCGAGTACTTCGATCAGGTTCTGTGGTCGGTCCTGAAGGACGACTGGGGCGATCACTGGGTGTCGACCGCAGCACGGGTGCATTGATCCGCGGATGAAGAAGCTCCCACTCGTCGCGCGTCTCTACGTCACGGCGGTCATCGCCGCGGGCGGCGTTCTTCTCGCACTCGGCCTGCCGCTCGCAGCCTTCGACAGGCCTTTGCTCTTTACGGCGCTGATCATCCTGGCGTCGGCCACTGCCGCGCTCAAGGTCACGTTGCCGCTCACGACGAGCGGTTCGACGATGTCGGTGTCGTATGCGGTCGACTTCGCGTCGCTGCTGCTGCTCGGCCCGCACGAGACGATGCTGGTCGCGGCCGGAAGCGCGTTCAGCCAGTGCAGCCTGAATCGGAAAGATCGCAATCCACTGCATCGCACGCTGTTCAGCATGGCGTCGCTCATCGTCACGGTGCAGGGCGCGGGGTGGGCGTACTCCGCGCTGGCCGACAGCTCGGGCGATCCGATGACCGCGATGGCGCGTCCGCTGGTCGGCGCCGCCACCACCTATTTCCTGTTGAACACCGGCCTGATTGCGATGGCGATCGCGCTCTCGATGCGGCAGTCGATCGCGAACACCTGGCAGACCAACTTCCTCTGGAGCGCGCCCAGCTACTTCGTCGGCGCGCTGACGGCCGCGCTTGCGGCGTTTTTCGTGCGGCACGCGGTCTACTGGTGGGGGGCACCGCTGACCTTCGCGCCGTTGTACCTCACGTACCGCACGTACAAGATCTACATGGGCCGCATCGAGGACGAGCAGCGGCATGCGCAGCGGACCTCGGACCTGCATCTCGCGACGATCGAAGCGCTGGCGCGCGCGATTGACGCGAAAGATCAGACCACCCAGTCACACATCCGCCGGGTGCAGAATTACGCCGCCGGCCTGGCGAAGCTGGTCAATCTGCCGGAGGCAGAAATCCAGGGAGTCAAAACGGCGGCGCTGCTGCACGACATCGGCAAGCTGGCGGTGCCGGAGCACATCCTGTCGAAGCCCGGACCGCTGACGCAGGAGGAATTCCAGAAGATCCGCATCCATCCGCAGGTCGGCGCCGAGATCATCGCGGGCGTGCCGTTCCCGTATCCGGTGGCGCCGCTGATTCTGAGCCATCACGAGCGGTGGGACGGCAAGGGCTACCCGCAGGGATTGACCGCCGAACGGATTCCGATCGGCGCGCGCATCCTGACGATCGTCGACTACTACGATGCCGTCACCACGGAACGGCCGTATCACAAGGCGCTGCCGCACGAGAGCGCGATCGGATTGTTGCGCCACGAAGCGGGGCGCGCGCTCGACCCGAAGCTGGTCGACAAGTTCGTCGAGCTCCTGCCGCAGTTGATGGCGGAAGAAGCGATAGCCGCGGCGGCGGAAAGACCGGCGGTCCTCAAGCGCCCGGAACCACGGCCCGTGGAGTCCGGCACGACGGCGACCGGGCTGGTGCCGGGCGGCAACACCGCCACGGCATTCGAGAACATCGCGCTCGCGCACCGTGAAATCTACGCGCTCTACGAAATCGCGCAGTCGATGGGCACCAGCCTCGGCGTGGCCGACACCATGGCGCTGATCTCGTCGAAGCTCACGAAGATCATCCCGTGGTCGGGCTGCGCGCTGTTCCTGCTGCAGCACGACGGCGAAACGGTGAAATGCCGTTTCGCGACCGGCCTCGACGCGCCGCGGCTGCTCAACACCACGCTGGCGATCGGCCAGGGCCTGGCGGGTTGGGTGGCGCGGAACCGCCGCACGCTGGTCAACGCCGACCCGCGCGTGACGTTCGAGGCGGCGGGGCTCGGTGGAGAGACGCCGCTCAAGTCGGCCATCGTCAGCCCGCTCTACGTGAGCGACACGTTCATCGGCTGTCTGGCGCTCTACCACACGCAACCGAACCGGTTCACGGAGGATCACCGCCGGCTGATCGAGCGGGTCGGTGAACAGGCCGGCGCCGTGATCCACAACTCGATTGTGTTCGAGCAGACGCAGGAAGATTCGCTGACCGATCCGCTGACGTCGCTGCCGAACCGGCGCTCGATGTTCCTGCACCTGTCGCGCGAGCTGGCGCGCGCCGAGCGTCTCAAGAGCGAAGTGGCGCTGCTGGTCATGGACGTCGACGAGTTCAAGGCCATCAACGACAACTACGGCCATCACGTCGGCGACTACGCGCTGCGCGAGGTGGCCGCTGCGCTGCAGACCGGCCTGCGCTCGTACGATCTCTGCGTCCGTTACGCGGGCGACGAGTTCATCATCGTGCTGGCCGAGTGCTCGCGCGAGGCCGCCGAAGCGAAGCGGCGCGAACTGCAGGAGCGCGTGAGCGAGATCGAGATCGAAGCGCGCCCTGGCAAGAAGATCCGGCTCAACGCCAGCGCCGGCGCCTCGGTGTTTCCGCACGACGGCACGACTTACGAAGCCCTGCTCGCCGACGCCGATCACCGCATGTACCGGGACAAGGCCGCGCGCCGCGGCCAGCTGGCGGTCCCGCGCGCCACGCCGCCGGCCGAGTTTCTGGCTCCCGAAGCGTTCGAGACGAGCGGTGCGCTCGAGCCCGTTCGGTCCCGGCCGCGCATCACCTTCACGTAACACCACATTCATGTAGGCCGGGTCCTGCTCTTCGGACCCGGCTCACTTTTCGCCTGTCGCGCGGGCGGGTCTAAAAAGCAAGACCCGCCCTGCATTCGGCGTCAGAAGTTCAAAGCTAAAATAGAGGCGTGGACACACCCGTCGAACCCACCGATCAGGTCAAGAAGCCCGACAAGGCTGAGAAAGAATCCCCCATTCGTGTCGTCGATCGCCGCTGGTGGGCGCGTGGCGAGTCGGCGAGCGCACCCGAACCGCAGCCGCAGAAGCCGTCGTACATCGAGGAGCTCGAGCAGCGGCTTCAGGACTCCAGCGCTCAGCTCCAGGCGGTGCTGACCGAACATCGCCGCTCCCTCGAGGAATTCGAACAGGTCAAAGCGCGGATGCGGCGGGATACGACGCGCGAAGTCGAGCGCAACCGGCGCGTGCTGCTGACGGATCTGCTCGAGGTGGTCGACAATCTCGAGCGGGCGATCGCAGCGGCTCGCGAACAGCGGGCGCAGCCTTCCGAGACCGTGGACAAGGTCACGAGGGGCATCGAGCTCGTCCGCGACCAGTTTCTGGCGAAGCTGAACTCATTCGGCATCACGCCGATGGACTCTCTCGGCCAGAAGTTCGACGCCGCGCGGCACGAGGCGGTGACCACCGCGCGAGTCGATAATCCCGATCAAGACGGCCTCGTCGTCGCCGTCGTCAAGAACGGCTATGCGATCGGCGACGAGCTGCTCAGACCCGCCTCGGTGGTGGTGGGCAAGCACGCCTGATGATTGCCGATTTGTTGATTGTCGATTTCCGATTCATTTTCAATTAATCATCCGATAAATCGACAATCACCAAATCGCACATCGACAATCTTCTTATGCGCGACGACCTCGTTGCCAGACGGCAGAAGTACATCCGACGCCAGATTGAGCTCGACAAGGGAGCGGTCAACGTCAGATTTCGCGGCCAGCGGCCGGAAGGGTCTGGTCCTGCCAACCGTCATGGCATGCCGCAGCTGCCCGTCGGACAGCACGAAGTCAAGAACTGGCCGGTGCTGGATCTCGGCGAGCAGCCGGAAGTCGAGACGCGCACGTGGAAGCTCGAGGTCGGCGGCCTCGTCGAGAATCCGTTCACGCTCACATGGGATCAGTTTCTCGCGCTCCCGCAGGCTGAAGACGTCAGCGATTTTCACTGCGTGACGACCTGGAGCCGCTACCACAACCACTGGAAGGGGGTGCGGTTCAAGACGATCGCCGAGCTGGCCGTGCCCAAAGAAGAAGCGCGGTTCGTTCTGTGCACCGGCTACGACTTTGCGCCAGGCACCTACATCCCCTACACCACCAACGTGCCGCTCGAACGCGCGATAGAAGACGATGTCCTGCTGGTGCACACGTGGGAAGGGAAACCGCTGCCGCCCGAGCACGGCGGACCGTGCCGGATGATCACGCCCAAGCTGTACGCCTGGAAGGGCACGAAGTGGATCCGCAAGATTGAGTTCCTCGCGGAAGATCAGCGGGGCTTCTGGGAAGTCCGCGGCTACTCCAATTCCGCGGAACCGTGGTTCAACGATCGCTACTCCACGGAGTAGGTGTCGGCTAGGTGTCGGCTACGTGTAGGGATTAGTGGGTAGGGATTAGCGGAGATCGGCAACACGGTCACTCAATCGCCAATCGTCAATCGTCAATTCCTAATCCCTAGTCACTACACCATACTCCCCACTCCCTACCCCCCGTGGCACGCGCCTTGAACTCCGTTCAACCATCGTGAGAGTTTGGCCCGGAGAACCGTATCCGCTCGGCGCCACCTGGACCGGCGTCGGCGTCAACTTCGCCCTCTTCTCCGCACACGCAACCAAGGTCGAATTGTGCCTCTTTGATTCGGTCGATGCGACGGCCGAGTCGGCGCGCATCTCGCTTCCCGAGTACAACGACATGGTCTGGCACGCGTTCCTGCCGGACGTGCGGCCGAACCAGCTCTACGGCTACCGTGTTCACGGGCCCTACGAACCGGCCGCCGGACACCGTTTCAATCCGAACAAAGTTGTCATGGATCCATACGCCAAATCGGTGGCGCGTGCGACGAAGTGGGCCGACGAGATGTTCGGCTACCGCGTCGGCGATCCCGAAGCCGATCTGTCGTTCGACGATCGTGACAACGCCGCATACGCGCCGCTTGCTGCGGTCATCGATCCGGCGTTCACCTGGGGCGCGGATCGGCCGCCGCGGACGCCGTGGCGCAACACGGTGATCTACGAGATGCACGTACGAGGCTTCTCGAAGCTCCACCCCGAGATCGATCCGGCGGTGCGTGGCACCTATGAAGCGCTGACGCGCGAAGCGACCATCAATCATCTGAAGAAACTCGGCGTGACCGCCATCGAGCTGATGCCGGTGCACCACCACACGCGCGATCGCTACCTCGAAGAAAAAGGTCTGACCAATTACTGGGGCTATAACACGTTCGGCTATTTCGCGCCGGAGCGGCGGCTGGCGCGGTCGGCCTCGCCCGCCGGCGCCGTGCGTGAGTTCAAGCGGATGGTCCGGACGCTGCACGCGGCCGGCCTCGAGGTGATCCTCGACGTCGTTTACAACCACACCGCCGAGGGCAATCAGCTGGGTCCGACGCTCTCGCTCCGCGGGATCGACAACGCGTGGTATTACCGGCTGGCCGAGGATCCGCGCTACTACATGGATTTCACCGGCTGCGGGAACACGCTGAACATGCGGAGCCCGCAGGTGCTGCAGCTGATCATGGACAGCCTGCGCTATTGGGTGCTCGAAATGCACGTCGACGGCTTCCGCTTCGACCTCGCGAGCGCGCTGGCGCGCGAGCTGTTCGAGGTCGATCGCTTGTCCAGTTTCTTCGACATCATCCACCAGGATCCGGTGCTGTCGCAGGTCAAGCTGATTGCGGAGCCGTGGGATCTGGGCCAGGGCGGCTATCAGGTCGGCAACTTCCCTGTCCTGTGGACCGAATGGAACGGAAAATATCGCGACACGGTTCGCCGGTTCTGGCGCGGCGATGCGAACACGGTGTCCGAGCTCGCCACGCGGCTGTCCGGCAGCAACGATCTCTACGCCCACAACGGCCGGCAGCCGTACGCGAGCATCAACTTCGTGACCGCGCACGACGGCTTCACGCTGGCCGATCTCGTCAGCTACAACGAGAAGCACAACGAAGCCAATCTCGAAGACAACAAGGACGGCGAGAACAACAATCTGAGCTGGAACTGCGGTGCCGAGGGGCCCGCCGATGATCCGGGCATCACGGCGCTCCGCGCGCGGCAGGTCCGAAACTTTCTGACGACGCTGCTGCTGTCGCAGGGCGTGCCGATGTTGAGTCATGGCGACGAGGTCGGACGCACGCAGAAGGGAAACAACAACGCCTACTGCCAGGACAACGAGATCACCTGGATCAACTGGGACCTGAGCGACGAGCAGAAGGCGCTCCTCGACTTCACGGCGCGCGTGATTCACCTGCGGCTCTCGCAGCCGGTGCTGCGACGACGGAAGTATTTTCAGGGCCGAAACATCCGCGGCGGCAAGGACGTCGCCTGGCTGATGCCCGACGGCCATGAGATGGACGATGACGCGTGGAACGCCGACTTCGTCCGCAGCATCGGCATGATGCTGTGGGGCAACGCCATCGAGGAAGTCGACGAGCGGGGCGAGGTCATCACCGGCGACACGCTGTTGCTGCTCCTCAACGCGCACAGCGACCCGGTGCCGTTCGCGATGCCGCGGCTCGACGGCGATCAGCAGTGGCTGCGCGTCCTCGACACCGCCGAGCCGGCGCCCTGCTGCGAGAAATACGTCAAGCCGGGCGATCAGTTTCCGCTACAGGGGCGATCGGTGGCCGTGCTGAAAGTGTCGGCGCCCTCCCGCGGCAGGCGCACGGCGGCCGATTCCGATGAAACTCGCCCGAGCTGAAGCTCGGGCCTACAGGGGCGAGGAACCTATGGCACGGGCCCTCTGGAAAGGCACGATTTCGTTCGGCCTCGTCAACATTCCCGTCGAACTGCATAAAGCCGTGCACGATCACCGACCGCATTTCCGGATGCTTCACGCGAAAGACAAGTCCCCGGTCCGCTTCGAGCGCGTCTGCATCCGGGACGGCAAGCCGGTGGCGTGGGAAGATCTGGTCAAGGGTTACGAGTACGAAAAAGGACACTTCGTCGTCGTCACCAAAGAGGATTTCAAGGCGGCGGCGGTCGAGAAGACGCGCAAGGTCGACATCCTCGATTTCGTCAGGGCCGAGGAGATCGACGATCGGTTTTTCGATACGCCCTACTATCTCGTTCCCGAAACCGCTGGCGCGCACGCCTACGCGCTGCTGCGCGAGGCGCTGCGCGAGTCGGAACGCGTGGGAATCGCGAAGTTCATCCTGCGCGACGCGCAGCATCTGGCTGCCGTCGAGGTGATCGGCAACGCCCTCGTGCTGACGGTGATGCGCTTCGCCGACGAGCTCGCGGACGTCAAGCCGCTGAATCTGCCGCCGGCCAAAGATCTCAGGAAGCCCGAGCTCGACATGGCTAAGGCGCTTGTCAACAGCCTGGCCGCGGAATGGGATCCGGACAAATACACCGACGAGTACCGCGAGAACCTGATGCGCGTGATCCGCGCCAAACTCAAGGGCAAACAGGTCACGCTCAAGGCGGAGGAGCAGCCGCGGGACGCGGCCGTGGTGGATCTGATGGAACGGCTGCGCAAGAGCCTCGAGCAGCACAAAGGCGCGAAGAAGACGGCCACGAAGAAACGCACGCGACACGCGGCATAATCGGCAGGTGAATCTCGCGCCGATGCTAGCGTCGCTCGACGACGCGCCGCTCACCGATCCGGATCTGGTCTACGAACCCAAATACGACGGGATTCGCGCGATCGCCGACGTGCCGGCGGGCGGACCCGTGCGCCTCTGGTCGCGCCTCGGCAACGAGAAGACGGCGCAGTTTCCGGAGATTGCCGAAGCGCTCGAGGGCTGGGCGCGGCGGCGCAAGGCGCCGGTCGTCCTGGACGGCGAGATCGTGGCGCTCGACGGCGACGGGCAACCGATCGGATTCCAGAACCTCCAGGGACGCATTCATTTGAAAAGGGGTCGGTTAGAGGCACGTACTGCGTTCATCGCCTTCGATCTACTGAAAGACGACGGAACCGATCTCAGGGATCGTCCGCTCGTCGAACGTCGCGCGCTGCTCGAGCGGGTGTTTGGCAACCCGAAGACCTCCATGCTGCGCCTGAGCGAGCAGGTGCGGGGCGACGGGCGTGAGCTGTACAAGCGCGCCTTCGAAAACGACTGGGAAGGATTGATCGCGAAACGGGCGCAGTCGCGCTACTTCTCGGGGAAGCGCACGCCCGACTGGCGGAAGATCAAGATCCATCGTCAACAGGAATTCGTCGTCGGCGGCTGGACCGAGCCGCGGCAGACGCGCGCGTACTTCGGAGCGTTGCTGCTCGGTGTGTACGAGGGTGCGGATCTCGTCTACGTCGGCCATACCGGCACAGGATTCAATGAGCGGGAGCTGTCGCGCCTGATGAAGCTCCTCGTTCCACTGGAGACGAAGGAGTGCCCGTTCCGCGCGCGCCCGGTGACGAACGAGAAGCCGCACTGGGTGAAGCCGGAGCTGATCGCACAGGTCAAGTTCACGGAATGGACGGCGGACAACAAGCTCCGGCATCCGGTGTATCTGGGATTGCGCGACGACAAAAAGCCCACTGACGTGACGCGCGAAAAAGAAACGCGACTGGGAAACCCATCAATCCGCCTGAAGGCGGATCCCCCGAAAGTCGGCCAAAAGGCCGACACCAGGAAGGTCGGCCTGAAGGCCGACACTACGTACGAAGGAGTCGTGGCGCAGCTGCGAGCGCTCGAAGATGCGCGCAAGGATGGCGCGATCGTGCTGCCGGACGGCGATCGACTCTCGGTGACGAACCTGGCCAAGATGTTCTGGCCGAAACAGAAGTACACCAAGGGCGATCTGCTTCGCTATTACGCGCAGATCGCGCCGTTCATTCTGCCGGCGGTGGCAGACCGGCCGCTGGTCATGAAGCGGTACCCGAACGGCATCCATGCAAAGCCGTTTTATCAACATCGCGCGCCGGAGGTGCCGCCCGGCGTCCGCGTCGAAGACGTCAAGGCGGCGGAAGGACGGCCGCAGATCATTGGCGGCAGCCTCAAGACCCTGCTCTACATGACGCAGCTCGCCGCCATCTCTCAGGATCCCTGGTTCTCGCGCGTGCAGACGCCGCAGTTCGCCGATCATGCGGCCATCGATCTGGATCCGATGCCGGGCGTGCCGTTCGCGGTCGTGCTCGACGTCGCCCGCTGGATTCGAGATGAGCTGGCGTTTCTCAAAGCGACCGGTGTACCGAAGACATCGGGCGCGGAAGGGCTACACATCTATATACCGCTGCCGCCGCAGACTCCTTACGAGGCCGGCCTCATCTTTTGCCAGATCATCGCGACTGTGGTCTCGGCCAAGCACCCGAAGCACGCCACGGTCGAGCGCTCGGTCAACAGTCGCGGCAAGCGCGTTTACATCGACTACCTGCAGAACATTCTCGGCAAGACGCTCGCAACCGCCTACAGCGCCAGAGCCAGCGACTACGCAGGTGTCTCGACGCCGCTCACGTGGAAGGAGGTCGACGAGGGCGTGCGCCGGGAAGACTTCACGATTGAGACGATGCCGGCACGATTGAAGAAGACCGGCGACCTCTGGGCCGAGCTACGCAACGCGAAGCCCGTCGATCTCACGCGCGTGGAACGTTACGCAAAGCAGGAGACGAAGACAGCGTCTTCATCTCACAAGCGGTCGAAGTAGCCACGAGCGCTCACGCCGCGCTGGTGCGACGTGTCCGCTCGACGATCTCGCGGACGGCGGCCACGACGAGATGCGGTTCATCGAACTGGATCCAGTGGCCGCTGTTCGTGGCGGTCACGTGACGGCCGTGCCGCGACAACCGCGCGAGCTGCCGGTGCCTGTCGATCGTGTCCGCTGGTTGATCGCCGCTCGAGATGACTTGGCCTGCGGGCGGTATCGGTCAGCGCCAGCCGTACGTCGCGCCGGAGCTTCGCGCCTTCGGTTCGTACCTTTCGCCGGCGCGTCGTTCAAGGGGTTACCGTTACGACGAGATCGGTTGCGCGAAACTCACCGCCGAGG
>Ga0114129_10009293_pt1 | contig 14020 bp, 10 predicted proteins | sample RhiMetdeltSRZDD1_FD_80071 | JGI IMG/M metagenome (GOLD analysis project Ga0114129, IMG submission 80071) | Populus rhizosphere microbial communities from Tennessee, USA - Rhizosphere MetaG P. deltoides SRZDD1 (version 2) (version 2) | ecosystem: Host-associated > Plants > Roots > Rhizosphere >... | reverse complement strand
GTCGTCGGAGTCGGTGAGCACCGCGATGCCGGCGGGCCGCGGGACCTCCGGGCCGCCGAAGTACTTGAGGTAGTCCCCGCGGACGTCGACCTGCTCATCCACCCACTGCCCCAGCCGGTCCGCACCGGTGCGCAGCACCCGCACCTGGGTGTTACCCGCGCTGGAGGTGAGGTGGGTGCCCACCGGCACCACCCGGCTCCACACGTACTTCACGCTCTTGACCGAGACCGCGCTCTGCGGGAACACCGCGTACACCGAGACCGCGCTGTCGTTGGTGGAGGACTTGCGCTCGTCGGAGTTCCGGGGGAACTCGATCGCCCGCCACGACCACGCGAGGATCGGGTAGGCCTCGAGGTTCCAGGCCACCTCGCGTCCGGCCTGGATACCGAGCCGGACGGCGGAGGCGCGCAGGAAGCGCGTCCCTCCCTCCTCCGTGATCGCGTAGACGGGTCGGCCCGACTCCTTGCGCGGCTTCCAGTCGGGCGGGAACTCGCCGACCGCCCCCTGCGAGAAGTCCTCCAGGGCCACGCAATCCGCGGCGGACGCGGGCCGCCCCCCCCCGACCGCGAGGGCGGCCAGCAGCAGGAGGGTCAGCGCCCGCGGCGCCACCATGAATGGACGAGCTGATCCACCACCTGGACGAGCTGCCCCACCGTGCGGCACTCCTTCACGATGTCGCAGGAGGGCGTGTAGAGCGGCATCACGCTGTCGCCGATGCCCCAGCCCCACTGCCCTTCCGGGTTCAGCCAGATGATCCCGCGCACGCGCTCGCGGATCATGCGCAGCGCCCACGCCTGAGGATCGTTGTAGTTGTTCCGGGCGTCCCCGAGGATCATCACGGTCGTCTTGCGGTCCAGTGACTCGAGCTCCGCGTTGGCGAAGCGGCTGAACGCATAGCCGAAGTCGGACCGGCAGTGATAGTCGACCGGCGCCGCCTTGAGCGCCCACTCGATGGCGCGCTCGACGGGGTAATTGTTGAAGGCCTGCGTGACCTCGGCGATCTCCGACACGAACACGAACGAGCGCACGTGGCTGAAGCACTCCTGCAGACTCCAGACGAGCTGCAGCATGAAGCGCGAGGCATTGCGCACGGAGTCGGAGACGTCGCAGATGGTGATGAGCTTCGGCTTGTCGCGATGCCGGCGCTTGAGGAAGACTTCCATCGGCACGCCGCCATACTGGAGGCTCTTGCGGATCGTCCGGCGCGTGTCGAGCCGCCCGCGCTCCTCCTGGCGCTGGCGCAGGGCCAGCGCGTCCTTGATCTTGCGCGCCAGCCGCGCCACCACGCTCTTCATCTGCGCGACCTCGTCGGGCGTCAGCGCGAAGAGCGGCTTGTCGGACAGCACCTCGCGCGTGAGCTTCTCGCCCTGCCGGTAGGCGCGCCGCTCGAGCTCGCGCTCGACGTGCTGGCGAATCATCCGGTTGAAGGCCTCCAGGCGCAGCTCGAGGTAGTTGCGAATGCGCGCGAGCTGGCCGGGGTCGAGGCCCTTGGCCTCGAGCATCTTCATGATCTTTTCGATGTCCCGCTCGATCATCGACCAGTCGAAGCGGTCCGAGATCTTCCGCGAGAAATAGCCGACCTGGAGGAAGTACATCAGCCGCTCAAGGCCGGCGTTCTGACCGCCGGCGCGGATGGCCATCTCCATCTCGCTGCCCTGTCCGCGCATCAGGAGCTCGGTGAGGTCATCGAGCTCGAGGCCGTCCTCGTCCATCATCGTGTCGAGCATGTCCTGCACGCGAGGATCCTCGGGGCCGAGCGCCTTCTTCAGTCCCTCACCGAGCGCCTCGAGGTCCATGAAGTACAGGTTGAAGAGCCGGTCGAAGGTCTCGAGGTCGCGCGATTCCTTCACGAGCGTGGCGGCGAGCGAGGACTTGAACGTCTCGCGGTCGGAGAGGCCGATCTCCGCGCTCGCGGCCAGCGCGTCGAGCGCCTCCGACGGCGAGATACGGAGCTCCGCGCGTCTCAGATCGCCGATGAACTCGAGGATCCGCTCGTCCATATTACTTGGCGTCGGAGCGCCTTCGGAGACCTCCGGCGCTCGACGGTCGGGCGGAGAATGGACGGAGACCCGCCTCGGCGGCCGCACTCATTACGTCGGTCACGACGATTCCGCGAGCACCTTGTCCAAGGCGCCCTTCACGCGCTCGAGGTCCTTTTCGTACTTCACCAGCATGGTCAGCGTCGATTCGACGAGGGCGGCGTCGAGTTGCTTGGCGTTCAGGATGACGAGCGAGCGCGCCCAGTCGAGCGACTCCGACACTGACGGCGGCTTGCGTAGCTCCAGACCTCGGATCTTCTGCACGGCCGCCACCACCGCGCGCGCCAGCTTCTCCGGTATCTCGGGCACCTTCAGCCGGATGATCTCGAGCTCCTCGGCCGGCGCCGGGAAATCGATGAACAGGTGGAGGCAGCGGCGCTTCAGGCCATCTGAGAGCTCGCGGGCATTGTTGGACGTGAGCACGACGAGCGGCACGTGCCGCGCCTTCACGGTGCCGAGCTCGGGCACCGAGACCTGGAAGTCGGAGAGCACCTCCAGCAGGAACGCCTCGAACTCCGGCTCCGCCTTGTCGATCTCGTCGATGAGCAGCACCACCGGCGCTTCCGACTGGATCGCCGACAAGAGCGGCCGCGGCGACAGGAAGCGATACGAGAAGAACGCGTCATCCTGACCGGCGATGCGCGCGACCGCGTCCGGCAGCGACGGCGCGTCGGCGATGAGCTCGCCGATCCGCTCCTTGAGCAGCTGCGTGTACAAGAGCTGCTTGGCATACTTCCACTCGTAGAGCGCCTTGCCCTCGTCGAGCCCCTCGTAGCACTGCAGGCGGATCAGCGGACGCGAGGCGATGTCCGCGAGGGTCTTCGCCAGCTCGGTCTTGCCAACACCGGCGGGACCTTCGATGAGCACGGGACGGCCCATCCGCTCGGCCAGGTAGACGACCGTCGCGATGCGACGGCCGGCGATGTAGCGCGCGCTTTTGAAGCGTTGCTGGACGTCCTCGACCGAGTCGAACATGTCGCCCCCGTAGGTCGGATCGAATTGCGGGACTGAACCCGCGTTCATTGTATCCCAGTGTGTACAATCGCGGCATGACCGATACCGGCGAGGCCGCGCGCTATCACCGATGGCAGCTGTGGCTCGCGCTCGCCCGCCTCGCGCTGACCGCGGCGTTCTTCATCCTGATCCTCGCCAGCGGCGCCGCGCAGCGCCTCGCCGCGCTCGCGGCGTCGATCACCGCGTCGCCGGCGCTCCAGGTCGGTATCGTCGCCATCGTGCTCGGCGCCGCGCACACGGTGCTCGGCATGCCGCTCGCCTGGCTCGGCGGCTTTCACTGGCCGCGTCGCTTCGGACTCCTGCACCAACCGTTCACCAGCTGGCTCTTCGATCGCGCCAAGGCCGCCGCCCTCGGTGGGGTTGTCGCGCTCGCCGGCGTGGAGGCGCTCTACGCGCTGCTCCGTGCCACGCCACTCTGGTGGCTCGGCATGGCGGTGCTGGCCTTCGCTTTCTCCCTCGTGGTGAGCGCCGTGCTTCCGGTGTGGGTGCTGCCGTTGTTCTATCGGCTCACGCCGCTCGCCGACGAGTCGCTGCGCACGCGGCTGCTCGCGCTCGCCGGCCAGGCGGGCGTGCCGGCGCTCGGCGTGTGGGTGGCCGATCAGTCGCGCAAGAGCCGCACGGCGAACGCGGCCGTGGTCGGACTCGGGCGCACCCGGCGGATCCTGCTCTATGACACGCTCACCGCGTCGTTTCGTCCGGAGGAGATCGAGGCGGTGCTGGCGCACGAGCTCGGACATCACGTGCACGGCGACATGCGGCGCGGTCTGCTCGCGCAGGCCGCGCTGAGCCTCGTCATGTTCTGGCTCGCCGACCACGCCTTGCGCGCGGGTGTCGGACTGTGGGGACTGACGGACGTCGCCGACCCCGCGGGTCTGGCCTGGCTCGCGTTCATCGCCCTCGTGCTCGGCCTCGCCACGGCGCCGCTCGCGAATGGCTTTTCGCGAGTGCTCGAGCGGCAGGCAGACGACTTCGCCCTCGCGCTCACGCGCAATCCCGGCGGCTTCATCGGCGCCATGGAGCGCCTCGCCTCCCTGAACCTCGCCGAGCGCCGCCCGCATCGTCTGAAAGAGCTCGTCCTCTACTCACATCCCGCGCTGGATCGCCGCATCGCCCGCGCCCGCGCCGCGCTCTAGCGCGGCCTGCGAAGGAGACGTGATGGCTTCAGTCCGGACCACGCTTCGCCAGCTCGTGAGCCGCAAGAACGGTCTCGTCGTGCCCGGCGCTTACGACGGCATCTCCGCACGACTGGTCGAGCGCACGGGCTTTCCCGCGGTCTACATGAGCGGCTACGGCACGTCCGCCTCGCGACTCGGTCTACCGGATCTTGGCTACGCGGGCCTGGCGGAGATGGCGGACCACGCGCGCAATCTCGCCACCGCGGTGACGATTCCCCTGATCGCCGACGCCGATACCGGCTATGGCAACGCGCTGAGCGTGCGGCGCACTGTACAGGCGTACGAGGCCGCCGGCGTCGCCGCGCTGCACATCGAGGATCAGGTGGCGCCGAAGCGTTGCGGTCACCTGTCGGGGCATCAGATCATCCCGCGCGGAGAGTTCGCGGGAAAGATCAGGGCGGCCGCCGAGGCGCGCACCGACCCGGATCTCATGATCATCGCCCGCACGGACGCCATCTCGGCCATGGACTTCGACGAGGCGTTGCGGCGCGGCGAGGCCGCCGCCAAGGCCGGCGCCGACATGCTGTTCATCGAGGCGCCGCGGGACGAAGAGCAGGTCCGCCGCGTCGCCGGCGCCTTCGACACCCCGCTGCTCTACAATTACGCACCCGGAGGCCGCTCGCCCCTGCTGCCGTTCTCGCGCCTGCGCGAATTGGGCTACGCGGTGCTCCTGCTGCCGATCGACGCGCTGCTCGTCGGCGTGCGCGCGATCGCGGACTTCCTCGCCCAGGTCAAGCAGCGGGACGACGTGCTGTCGATGACGGATCGCTACATGCCGTTCGGCGACTTCAACCGTCTCATCGGCGCTGTGGAGCAGATGGCGCTGGCCGATCGTTACAAGGACGGGTAGCACCCGGTCGACCTACGCGGCCTTCAGCGTCCGGGTGATCCGGTCGATCAGAACCTCGACGTCGTACGGTTTGGTGAAGATCTCGACGGCGTCGGTGGGGCCCACGAACCGCTCCAGCGCGGGCTTGTTGGTGGTGGTGACGATCACCACGCGGCCTTCCATCGCGCGGCTCGAGCGCACCAGCTGCAGGAACGCCCAGTTGTGATCGTACGGCGGCGGCACGTCCCAGATGATGAATTGCGGGTCGTGCGTCTCGAGATACTTGAGGAAGTCCGTCCGCCCGCGCTTGATGTCGTCGACGTGACCCTGCACGGTCTCCCAGCCCTCACGCTCGAGCAATGTCCGGAGCATCTCGACGGTGTCCTCGCTCGAGTTGATCACGGCCACCTTCACCATGCCCGGACCGGGATGCTAAAGACGTGCCGCTAGCCGACGGAGAGGCGCTTGATGTGCGCCTGGAGGGAATCGAACCCCCGACCCTCAGATTCGAAGTCTGATGCTCTATCCAACTGAGCTACAGGCGCGTCACGCACGTATGCTGCTCGCGCCGGCGAGTTTATCATCTTGTGCTGACTGCGTGCTGAACGAGGCCGCTGTCTCCTGCCGAGCGCCTCGGCGCGACCATATGTATCGTTCGGCGTATGGCGCGGGACGACGCGCGACTGATAGCCTCTGGCTCCCTCGACTTCCGGGGATCGACAAAGCCACGGGGCTTCAGCATGGGCACATCGCCTCGACGTGACGTGGGCGCTGCGATCCGACGACTGCTCGAACGCCACCCGTACTGCGACGCATGCCTGGCTCTCCGTATGGAGATCAGCCTCGACGAGGCCCGCGCGGTCGCGGTCGCACTCGTTACGGTCTCCAACTTCATCCGGAAACATCGCACGTGCGAGACCTGCACCCGCACCGTCGAGACAACATTTCGAGTCGCATAACCGAGGTCAAGATCATGGATACACCTATCACGCCCGCAGAAGAGTTCGCCGATGCGCTCAGGAGTCTGGTGGTGTCGCTCGGCCAGCTGCGGGAGGCGCTCGAGATCTTGGCGTGCGAAATGATCGTCACGGCAGAAGGGCCACCTGCTCCTCGCGCGGGCTCACCGCATTGCATCGTCACGAAGGAGCGGTAGGATCAGTCTGGATGTTCGTCCAAACGGCCTATTCCGTCATGCTCATTTCGGATGAACAAATGAAGACGCTCACGGCAGCGTGGAACAGGCTCATCGCTGAGCCGATCGCGCTCGTCATGGCGATCATTGCCGTCGGCTTCACTATTGCGCTCTGTAGCTTTGGTGTTCGCGTGCGCGATCGTTTGCTGTTCGCGGTGCTGGCCGCGGCCAGCGCAGTGAGCGCCTGGCTGATGGCGCGCGGGGGGCGCTGGTGAAACCGACGCGCCTTGTCAGCGAATGTCGTCGATCTCGGCGAGTCGGCGCCGGACGGCGGCGCGTACATCGCCCAGATTGAACGGCTTCGTGATCACGGTGGCGTGCGTCGACTCGAGAAATTGCTGTTTCTCGTGGTCGAGCACGTCGCCCGTCACGAACAGCACGCGACCGCGCATCGCCGGGAATCGCCGTTCGATCTCACGATAGAGGCTGACGCCGTCGAGCTCGGGCATCTTCGTGTCACTGATGACCAGGTCGTAGGACCGCTGGCTGAGCAGCTCGAGCGCGGCGCGACCGTTCGCAACCACCTGCGTCTTGTGCCCGTCGCGCTGCAGCATCTCGGACATGACGGCAGCGATCTCGGTTTCGTCATCGACGACGAGGATGGTCTTGGCCGCCACCGGCGCGGCGTCAGATTCTACCGGTTGCGCTGCCGCCACGACCGATCGCGAGGACGGCAGCTCGATGACGAACGTCGTCCCCCGCCCGGGCGCGCTCGTGAGCGTCAGCGTCCCGCTGTGCTGGCCGATGATGTTGCGGCAGAGCGAGAGGCCGAGGCCGGTCCCCTCGCCGGCCGGCTTGGTCGTGAAGAACGGCTCGAACACTTTCTCCTGGATCTCCGGCGGAATCCCGGGGCCGGTGTCGGCGACTTCGAGGCGGATCTGTCCGCTGCGCGCGTCAGCCCACGTGCGCACGGTGATGCGCTTCGTGCCCTCCCGCTTGCGCATCGCGTGGTGCGCGTTGGTCAGCAGGTTCACGAGCACCTGATGCAGCTGATGGCCATCCGCGAACAGCGGCGGTAGATCGTCGTCGAGCTCGGTGACCACCTCGATGCCCTCGCTGCGACACTCGTAGGCCAGGAGCTCGATGGCATCCCTGACCACCTGATTCAGCGCGACGTCGGTGCGCTCCGGCGATCGCTTTCGCGCGAGCGCGAGGAAGTTGCGCACGACGCGGACGCATCGACCGGCCGCCGTGTTGATCTTCTCGGCACGCTGGAGAATCGACGGGTCGGTGCTCACCTCCATCAGCATGTGCGCTTGCCCCATGACCACCGCCAGCGGATTGTTCAGCTCGTGCGCGACGCCGGCCAGGAGGGAGCCCATGGTCGCCACCTTCTCGCTCTGCAGCAGCTGTTCGGTGCGCTCGCGCACCGTCGCCTCGAGCGAGCGATTCTGCGCCTCGCGCTCGAGATAGAGCCGCCGGATCTGCGCGTAGAGCCGGCTGTTCTCCATGAGCAGCACGATGAGGACGAAGCTCGTCGCGAGCAGCCCGTAGATGCGGCCGGCGTAGAAACCGAGGTCGAAGCGACCCGCGTTGAACACCGCGGCCAGCGCGATGTCGAACAGCCATGCGCACATGACGACCATGAGCCAGAGATCCAGCACGGTGTGCGGCTTGCGCAGCCACAAGACGACGAGGGCCAGCAGGCTCAGCACCCACGTGGTCGACACGACCAGGCTCATCGCCGGCGTGTAGCTGTTGCCCTTCATGATCGGTGGCAGCAGCTCCTGGCCCGCGGTGGCGAGGACGGTCAGCCCGCACACGGCGGCGAGGATCCCCGCGCTCGTGGAGAGAACGGCAACGCCGCGCGAATCACCGGTCGTCGCCGCATCCGCCTTGAACACGGAATACCCGATGACGAACGCCGGGAAGCCACCGTGCCAGAACATGTAGAGCCAGGCCGTGCTCTGCGGCCCGGCCCCGAGCAAGCCGTCGGGCGTGAAGAGTCCCGGGAACGTGAGCGCGTGCCCGCTCGCCATCAGCGCGGTGAAGAGATATCCGCCGGCCAGCAGCAACACGCCGCGTGAGCGGGAGAAGCTGAACTGCCCGAACAGCAGCGCGGCCGTGATCAAGTCGGTGATCACGAGCGAGCCTTCATACAACGGGATGAACGCCCAGACCTTGGCCAGTGGGACCTTGGCGAACGGGATGGCGGCGACGAACAGGGCGGCCGACAGCAGCACGACGGTCGACGCGAGCGCCCATTCGCGAGACCCTGCGGGCAGACCAGAGGGGAACACGCGGTGCGCCTCGTCCGTCTGCGACACACCCGGCGCTGCCACCGCCGGGCGCAACGGTTGTGCGTCCAGAGCGAAGGTCATGTGCTTCAAGGATATGTCGGCGGGCGGTGGAGAGCGGAGTTCTAAATAACGATCTTTAGTGCCTGATCAGGCGGCGGAGCTGGACTGTAGCGCGCGGGCGACCGTCTCCGCGAGCACGTCGGGGTCGATCGGCTTGGCGACGTGGACCTGAAATCCTGCGGCGAGCAGGCGGTCGCGGTCGTCCCGGCCGGCGTAGGCGGTGAGCGCGATGGCCGGGATCGGCCGCCGGCCGCGCGCCCGCTCGAGCTCGCGCAGCGCCTCGACCAGCGCATAGCCGTCCCGCTGGGGCATGCCGATATCGCTGACGACGATGTCGATCGGCTCGCGGTCGAGCACGGCCAGCGCCTCGTCGACGGAGCCGACCACCACCGTGATGGCGCCACGCTCCGCAAGCGCGGCGCGTATCACCTCGCGCGAGTCGTCGTGGTCCTCAACGGCCAGCACGCGCAGTCCGTCGAGCGGACGGCCGTTGCTCGTGTGTCCTCGCGTGAATGGCGCTGTCTCGGGGGACTGCCCCGCGGCCACCGTCGGCAGCGTGATCGTGAAGGTGGCGCCGTGCCCCGGGCCCTCGCTGGCGGCGGTGATGGTCCCGCCATGGAGCTCCACGAGATGCCGCACGATGGCGAGGCCGAGGCCCAGGCCGCCGCGCCCGCGGGTACGGCTGGCGTCGCCCTGCAGGAAGCGATCGAAGATCCGCGGGAGCAGCTCGGGACGAATTCCGACGCCGGTGTCGCTGACGATGAGACGCAGCGTCGCGTCGGCCGCGCGCTCGAGCGTGACGCCGATGCGGCCGCCGGCGGGCGTGAACTTGATGGCATTGGACAACAAGTTGGCGACCACCTGCTGCAGACGGACGACGTCGCCGATGACGATGCCGGCGTTGGTGGCCAGCGCGATATCCATCTCCACGCCGGCCGCCTCGGCCTCGCGACGCAGCGATTGCACCGCCTCGCCGACGACGGCGCCGACATCGACGCGCTGCTGCTCGACCTTGATCTTGCCGGCGACGATCCGGGAGACGTCGAGAAGGTCATCGATGAGCTTGGCCTGCAGCCGGGTGTTGCGCTCGATGGTCTCCAGCGCGCGGGCCGTCTGCTCGGGATCGAGCCGCGCGCCGCGGAGCATGCGGACCCACCCGAGCATCGACGTGAGCGGCGTGCGTAGCTCGTGCGACAGCGTGGCCAGGAACTCGTCCTTCGAGCGGTTCGCCGCTTCGGATTCCGCGAGCGCCTCCTGCTCGCGCGCGAGCAGCCGGGCGTTGCGGATGGCGAGCGCGACGTGGTCGGCGAGCCGAACGAGCACGGCCTCGTCGAGATCGCTGAACGGCCGCCGGGTTCCGTTCGCGACGTAGAGCAGGCCGTCGACGTGGCCCTCGACGAGGATCGGCACCACCAGCGCCGCGCACGTGCCGAGCTGTTCGCCGATGGCGTGATAGTCGCCCGGAATCGCCGGGTCGTGCGCATAGTCCTCGGTCCGCACCGGCCGGCCCGTCGCCATCACGCGCCCGCCGAGGCCGCGCCCGCGCTCGATGCGCTGCGCCGGCAGCGGCGTGCTCACGCGCGCCACGCGCTGCCGCAGCGTCACGGCGTCGGGGTGGCCGGGCTCCGGCAGGGCGATGGTGGCGGCATCGGCGCCACAGAGGTTTCGCGCGCTCTCGCACACCGAGAGGAGGATCTCGTCGAGGTCGAGGCGCGCGTTCATCCGCTGCGTCAGCGTGGCGATCGTCGTCGACTCGCGCTCGCGTCGGCGCAGATCGTCCTCGGCCTCGCGCCGCGCGGTCACGTCGCGCAGCACGGAGACGTGGCGGCCGGGCAGGACGTCCGCCGTCGCCGCGAACTCCACCTCACGCTCCGCGCCGTCGGGCCGGAGCAGCCGGAACGTGCCGGTCGCGGTACCCTTGCGGAGAAACTCCTGCCACGCAGCGTCGGCCGCCGTCGGCACCGTCGCGTAATCGCGGATGCGGCGGCCGAGCAGGACGTCGCGCGACGCGCCGAACAGCTCCTCCGCGGCCGGATTGCAGTCCATGTACCGTCCCTCGTCGTCGGCCACCACGATGGCGTCGAGCGTCGAGGTGAAGATCGCGCGCAGCTGCGCCTCGCTCGCGCGCAGCGCTTCCTCGACGCGCTCGCGCTCCCGGCCGGCCGTCTCGATGGCCGTGCCGAGGCGCGCGAGCTCCTCGAGCGGTGAGCTGGTCGGCACCACCGCCTCGCCGCGCCCGAGCGCTTCCGCGGCCTCGACGAGGCGTTCGATCGGCCGCGCCACGCGCCGTCCGAGTCGGACGGCGGCGGCGGCGCCGAGGGCGAGCAGCAGCGCGCCCCCGGCGACGGCAATCGTCAGCGAGCGTCTCAGCGGTGCGTCGACGATCTGGCTCGGCACCGATACCGCAACCGTCCAGCCGGCGAACGCCGTCTGACCCGACGCGAGATACGAGGGCACGCCACCGTCGTCGCCGGCCCTGAACCCGGCTGCGCCGCGGGCATTGCGGACGGACGGACTCGCGGACCGCCCGAACCATGCGTCGGGATCGCGGCTGCGGGCCAGCACGGTGCCGTTCTTGTCGAGGATCGTGGCCGTCCACGCGGCCGGCAAGGTCTGCTCGGCCATGAAGCCGCTCAGCGCGTTCAGGTCGAGGGCGGCCCCCAGCACATAGCGCAGCTCCCCGCGACGAACGACCGGCACCACCATCATGATCGTGGGCTTGGGCTGCGTCGATCGGTCGACGATCAGCTGAGAGAACACGGGCTTTCGCGTCGCCACCAGCTCCTTGAAGTACTCGCGATCGTCGATGGGCGGGCGCGCGGGCGACCCGAGCGGCTGCGTGGAGACGAGCTCGATGGTGCCCTTGGCGTCGGCGAGCAGCACCGCTCGCCACCGCGGCTGTGTGGCCACGACGCGCTGCACATGGTCGTAGAAGCTGCGGACGTCGCCGCTGTCGAGATGCAGCGAGGCGGCCATCGCCTGGAGCGCGCGCAGCGACGTCTCGAGCTCGCGATCGACCGCGAGCGTGAGCGCGCGGCTCACATCCTGCAATCCTCGCTCGGTCGTCCGGCGCTCGAGCCGCCCGAACAGGGCGGTCATCACGCAGGCGAACACCAGCATCGGCACCACGGCGACCACCACCAGCGTGATCAGGTGGCGACGGAGCGGCGTTGCGGAGCGGTTGGAATGCGCGAGCATGACGGCCCGGCTGAGAGCATATCGCGCGACGCGCACGATCTCCACTTGGAGTGCCCCGAGTGCCCCGAAAATAGGAAAAGATTTTCCTGGTGTATAGTGACGTCCGGCTGCGCGGGCGGCCGAGTCCCCGTCACCAGGAGATTTCCTCATGAGCGGTGTCAAAGACCTCCTTGCCGGCGCCGTCGACCGCCTGGGCGACGATCTCGAATCGCTGTCGCGGCGTCTCCACGCGCACCCCGAGCTCGGCTATCAGGAAGTGAAGGCGGCCGGCTGGCTCTCGGAGTTTCTCGAGCGCCAGGGATTCAAGGTGGAGCGCGGCGTGGGTGGCGTGGAGACGGCGTTCCGCGGCACCATCGAGACGGGCGACGGGCCGACGATCGCGATCCTCTGCGAGTACGACGCCCTGCCCGCCATCGGCCACGCCTGCGGACATAACGTCATCGCGGGCGCCGGCGTCGGCGCGGGTGCGGCGCTGGCCGCGGTGCGCGAGCGGCTGCCGAAGGGCCGCGTGCAGGTGGTCGGTACGCCGGCCGAAGAGGGCGGCGGCGGCAAGATCAAGCTCATCCGCAGCGGTATCTTCAAGGGCGTCGATGCGGCGATGATGATCCATGGCTTCGACCGCTGGATCATGCATCAGGATCTGCTCGGCATCGTGCGGTGCCGCTTCGAGTTCACCGGCAAGGCCGCGCATGCGTCCGCGGATCCGTGGGAAGGCGTCAACGCGCTCGACGCCGTCATCCAGACGTTCAACAACGTGAGCATGCTCCGACAGCAGGTCCGGCCGGAGGCGCGCATCCACGGCATCGTCAACGACGGCGGCGCCGCGCCGAATATCATTCCGGAGTTCGCCTCGGCCACGTTCTATGTCCGCGCGGCGGAGCTCGATTACATGTGGGCGCTCCAGAAGCGCGTCATCGCGTGCGCCGAGGGCGCGGCGAGAGCCACCGGCTGCACGGTCAAGGTGATCGAGCAGCGCGACAACGCGTACGAGCCGATGAAGCGCAACGCGACGCTGCTCGAGCTCTTCCGCGCCAATGCCCGCACACTCGGCGTGGTGGAGTCGCCGGAGAGCCGGGAGCGGATGGGGTCATCGGACGTCGGCAACGTGAGCCAGGTGATCCCCGCGATCCAGCCGATGGTTCAGATCGCGCCGGAGGGCACGCCCATCCACTCCCGCGCCTTCGCGGAGGCCGCCGTCAAGCCGCTTGCGCGCGACGGCATGCTGGCCGCCGCCAAGGTGATGGCCATGACCACGTGCGACCTTCTCGCGAATCCTGCGCTCGTCAAAGAGGCGCAACGAGAATTCGAGGCCTCGAAGTGAGCGCCACGGACACCGTGAAGCCGCGCGTGACGGCCGCGGTCGACGCGCTCGCCGACGAGCTCGAGCGCCTGTCGCACCAGCTCCACGACAATCCCGAGCTCGCGTTCAAGGAAGAGAAGGCGCACGGCTGGCTCACGGAATTTCTGACCAAGCACGGCGCCACCGTGGAGCGCGGTGTCGGCGGGCTGCCGACGGCCTTCCGCGCGACGATCCGCGGCGCCGCGGCCGGACCCACCATCGCGATCATGGCGGAGTACGACGCGCTGCCGGGGATCGGTCACGCCTGCGGTCACAACGTGATCGCCACCGCCGGCGTCGGCGCCGGTGCCGCGCTGGCGCACGCGCTCGGAACGCTGCCGTTCGCCGGGCGGATCCAGGTGATCGGCACGCCGGCGGAGGAAGGCGGAGCCGGCAAGGTGAAGCTGATGGACGCCGGCGTCTTCGACGGCGTCGACGCCGCCATGATGATCCACGGCCGCTGCGGTACTCAGGTCTGGCGGCCGACGCTCGGCATCATCAAGGCGAAGGTCGAGTTTTTTGGCCAGGCCGCCCACGCCTCGTCGTGGCCATGGCGCGGCGTCAACGCGCTGAACGCGGTGATCTCGCTCTTCAACGCGCTCGATGCGATGCGCCAGCAAATTCATACCGACGCGCGGATCCACGGCGTCATCACGCGGGGTGGCGAGCAGCCGAACATCATTCCGGAGTACACGAGCGCCGAGTTCTATCTTCGCGCGACGTCGGTGCCCTACTGCCACGAGCTCCTGCGCCGCTTCACCGGCGCCGCCGAGGGCGCGGCCACGGCCACCGGCTGTCGCGTGCAGGTCACCGCCGATCCGACGGTGCACGAGCCGATGAAGGCCAACCCGACCATGGCTGGGCTCTTCAGGCAGAACCTCGAGTACATCGACTTTCCCGAGGATCCCGACGACGGGCAGGCGGGCTACGGATC